>Ga0065711_1033526_pt1 | contig 25339 bp, 12 predicted proteins | sample Hoacrofraction12_FD_59098 | JGI IMG/M metagenome (GOLD analysis project Ga0065711, IMG submission 59098) | Hoatzin crop microbial communities from Cojedes, Venezuela - Epithelial fraction 12 v2 (version 2) | ecosystem: Host-associated > Birds > Digestive system > Esophagus > Crop | place...
GCCCGCGAGGCTGGAGGCGGCCGGGGGCAACGCGCGGTGACGGGGCGAGGCGGCGCCTGCGCCCTGAGCGCCCGCTCGCCGGGAGCCCGCGCAGCTCGGTGGCTGCCGAGCTCAGCGCCGCGGTTTGGGCCCTCACCGAGTGTCGGCGGAGGGACTGCGCGGTACTGGTGTCCGCTGCCTGCTCCCAGCCGCGGTTAGCGTCACCTCTGCGTTTAAAAAGCAAACCACTGACAGCAGAATGACCTCCGCCTTTTAAAGCGCAGAAGCTGTCTCTTGGGGGTGGCGGAAGAGATGCCGCAAATAGGAGTTTCTGCACTGTGGTGTTATTCAGCGCCTGCAAACGTGTCGCTTTCAGACCCCAAATCCTCCTGCGTTCCCAGGCAGCGTTTGGAACGGGGAAACCCGGGTCACGGCTGCAGGCAGCTGCCGTCGCCTGCACGCGCTTGGCAAAGGCGGCTGCCTGGCTGCAAGTTAGCAAAGCGTCTGCCGAGAGAAGAGGAACAATAACACAAAAACAACTAATGTATTTTCGTAATACGTACATTTTCTTTTTTCTTTGTTTTATTGTTTTCCTTTTTCAAAAGGGAAGACATCCCCGTGCCTGTTGAGCTCTGCGCGGTCGCCGCAGGGAGCACAGTGCCGCGGCGGCAGCTGTGATGAGGCACATGCGGGCCGGCCTCGCGCGGTGTGCGGGCGGTTCCGCGGCTCGGCTGGCGGCGAAAACCCGTGGTGCCACGCCAGGGACCAGCTTGTGGTGCTGTCTGGGGAGAAAGGTCTGCGTGTGCCGTTCGAAACGCTCAGGGAGCTCGGCTGTCCTGTCTGACCTCTTCGGGGCGCGTGGGATCCAACGCACGGACGCCGATCCGCTGCCTGCGGGCCCGTCTGCGTGCGCAGGCACCCTGCACTGCTTCGCGCTCAGACTTGCTGGATCCATGCTGCGCATGGCTGAAATTTAATGCTGATGGGAACCGATGGGTTTGCTGGAAATGAGCGCTCTGCAGTGGTTGTATCTGCGGTTCTGAACATCCAGAAATCTTGGATGGAGGTACTAAGTGCTTGAATTGCACACCAGGTACTGAATGCTTGAGTCGCACACCAAAACCGAGTGCTGCGTGGGTGCGGCGGGAGCGCACGGAGCCAGCGAGGGGACTGCCCAGCTCACCGCTGCTGTGGTCACCCCAGCTGGCCCTGCCCTGGGGTGTTCATGCTGTACCCCAGCCTGTCACTGCCCACCGCACCTACGGCTAATGCGTGAGGGAAGATATGTCATTTGTGATTCCCAAGAGTACTACCCCTTTTTCGGCCTTCTGCTTGTCTCTGCTTGCAGCCGGCCCTTTCAACCAGCTCAGATCTCTTGCTCCTCCTAGGCTTGGAGATATGTGGGCAGCTCGAGCTTCAGCTCTGTAGAGCTTAGGGTGTGCTCCAGGCTCTGAAGAGCTTCAGCTGGAGGATCGTTCCATGCTCATATCCATCCCACCATTGTCCCTATACGGCTGTTGCAGTTACAGCATGTACCTCACAGCCAGATGATTTTAACAAGACATCTGACAGCATAGGAATTTGTTTATGAGCTGCATCAATGTTAGAATAGATTATTATTTTCTTACTACAGTCTATGTGTTTCTTTAAGGTGAGTGAAATGCTACCAGTACCAGCATGAAGTTTCAGTCCTTGCTGTTCACTTCGATTTTACAAATCTTTCTGCTGTAACTGAAAACAGTGAAAGTTCAGTAGTTACTTATAGATAAATGGTGCCCTGCAATTTTTTAACTAAGGAGGTGCTCTATTCCATTAAATTCTTTAGGTTTGTCTCAAGAGAAAAGAGAATTGATCTCTTCAAGGGAATAAGCTGTTCTTTTAGGGCTGTCGTCGTGTTTCTGATAATATCAGGGATGGCCAGTCACAGTTGTTAGGGAGAAGCTATTCATCCAACATGCAGACTATTATTATCTGCAAGGGAAATGAATTAACAGGATGCTCCACCTGCCAAATTCACTGTCACGGTTTCATTGCCAGCTGATCCACCAGGCTAGTCACTGTCCTTGAGGAACACTCGCCTTTTGGTGAGCCCCAGCAGGTCCCGTGGTGCCGACTTTCCCCGTGCTCACTGGCAGCATGAGAGCTGTGGTGCAGTGCATGGCAGCACCGGTTTTTGGAAGGGCTCTTGCGTGGAGCTCCAGGGGGACAAATCCATCCGTGGCAGGAACTGTTTGACATACTCATCAGTGTGGCTTGTGCCTGCATCTTTCCATCAAAATGAACTTCTAAGTAGATCTAAGATCTGCTATATCATGAGTGCACATGACAGGACCTCTGACTACTGTAGCAGTATGTGTCAAAGGACCTTGGGACCCCTGAGACTAACCTTACTGATGAGATCATACCTCCTTTTTTTCCCTTCCCAAGCCTATAGTGTCCATCACAAGGGGATACTTCAGATGTATGCCAAGTTTTATCTTGAGAGAAGTAAGCCAGTTAATATGTATTGCGATTTGTCATAGGGCAAAAGGCCAGGCTGTGTTAACACAAACACCTTCTGCATAGGGACTTACACCTCCATGGAGCAGTGCTGGAAAATAGCTACGTTAGATCCACTCAGACAGGTTTGTGCAACTTTTTTGACTTTTAAATGGTGTTCCAGTGCTAGAAATCTGTACAGAAGATCATATGTTGCAAACCAAGTGCTACCCTATGATGGAAGGGTCAAAGAAGATGGTAATTTTGGCAGAGCAGTCCTATTGTCTTCAGAAAGATGCCAAGCAGCTATTCCCTATGATATTGATCACTTCCTGCGAAGACTGATAGGGGGGGTATATACCTGGATAGAGATGGCAAGAGGAAACAGTTAATGCTTTTTACATACGGCCTCTGCTGTCATGAGAATGTAAGGTTTTTAGTTTGACTTAGATTTACAGCTTTCCTTGATTTTATGCTTAGTATTCACTTCTGTCTTCATATAGGTGTAATTTAGATTTATGAGGCTGGAAAGGGCCATTATGATCAGGTAATCTGACCTGAATAGCAGAGGCCATAGACTTTTGCGTAAGCTTGTGCCTACATTAGACCCGTTCCCCCTGGCTGACTTCCAACAAGTTACTGAGAAAGATCTCCAGTCGTGATTTTAATATTAACCTTCTATTCCTCGTTCTCTCTTCCCCCGTCTCTGTTTTGTTATATTCTGTTACCTGTCTCCTGCTCCTTTTGGCAATTTCTATCATGCTTCATGCAGATGGAGCCCCTTTAATCTTTTGTTAATTGCTTTCCTGTTCTTCTAATGAAGCCTGAAGACTTCTTTTTCAGTAAGGAAAAAGGATTTTGTGTTAATTAGCATCTGTGCATATGGTTGGAGAAAAAATATTCATGGTTTTGTGTGGTGGGACAGTAGGAGTCCTGAATCTAATCTGTGCTGTATGTCAAGGATTCATGAAGCTGTTATATACCATAATTAATTTCAACTTTTATTTTCCATAGCAGGTGCTGTGCTTTCATTATAACCTGAGAAATGAGACTTGGTCTCTTAATACAGTGACCCAGCTTTAGAAGAAACTGTTTTTTGATTTCTGATCCAATTATCTGTATCTCTTGATACCTATTTTCCCTGCCTGCTGAAATAATAAAAACCAGCAATGTTTTAAATTATATATACTAAGTACATCTACACTTTGCTACATGATAGCTACATATGGAGTCTGAAATACTGCCTCTAGAATATAGTTAAAGTTTACGGAGCAATGGTGATGAGGGTTTGGTGTGGGAGCATCCTGCTCAACTGTTTGAAGCCCCCATTTTATGTTTCAATGACAGGTACGTAAGAGTATCAGAACTCCTAAAGTTGGTCCTAAATTCTCTATCTAGTCAAGGAAAAAGGTAGGTGGCTGTGACGGCCTCCAGACAGAAATAATCTTTGCCGTGAGTTCGGGCATTTAAGTCACCCATGAAGTATGGTCAGACACCTTTCCAGACAGGCAAAGCAGCCAAGCGTTGTCGAGAGATCATTCTACCAAGTGAAAATAGACATTTGAGGGAACTGGAGAACAAGACTACTTTGTATAATGCACAAGACTGGTGACTGGATTTAATATTCTTCGTATGTTTGTGTTTTCCTTGAAAAAATTGTTCAGAGCTTTGGAAAAACCCATTTTTTTGATCTCATCTTTTCCCAGAAGTGGAGGCTAGTAGATATTGCACAGGCAACTGGGTTTCTGTAGTGTGCAAAAGTTGCCTATAAATGCTAGATCCTTATTTTGTCATTTAATTTACATAACCGCCATATGGCAGCAGTCCATCTACCACATACTGGCTGTAACTAATTTTAACATTATTATTCATCTTTCTTCCAGTAACAGAAGGAAAGAACAACTGCTGTTTGAAATTGTATACATTACCCAACGTGTAGTAAAACGGTGTCTTCTCCCTGAGATATAATGCAGTCTCATCTTTGCAGAGCCAAAAACTGGAAAACAGAATACGGAGAACTGGACTGATTCCTGAATTACTTCTGTGTCTTTAGTAACATTTTGTGTTTTGATCAGGGTTTAAGCTTTCCCTGCTTATCCACTGGGAATGTGCTAGTCATGGTCTGGTGAGCAAAGTGGTGCAACTTGGGAATAGTCATCTGAATAGGTGGTTAATAATGGAGAAGGATGACTGAAAGCACGAGGGATGTTGAGCTGAATATTCACTCTGTCTGTTGGAAAGAGCAGAAGAGAAGCCGGCCAAGATCTAGATTAGCTGACTGATCTGCAAGATGTAGTTTCTAAGCCAGATCACTAAGCCTTGAAAGCTAGCTATTAATCATCCGTAAAGGCTTTGTATCCTCTGTAGAGTGTTGCTTAGAGAAAACAGAAATAGCCCCAGTTGTGCGCAGGAAATCAGAGAGTAGAGGCAGCCGCGCCGGCCCAAGTAAAGCCTGTGTGCTAATCTGGGGAGGGCCGAGAAAGGAGAGCACGGCAAGGTGCGGTTACCTAATCAGTGAAAGGGGCTGGCTAGTCATGATGAAGAGATTGCTTTTAAAGGATGCAGGATGTTGACGTGGGGTTTTTTGTTTGTTTGGGTGTTTTTTTTGTAATACATATGCAAGCTGAGCCTGATAGGGCTGCAAGGGACATACTGAGTTTATCTTTACTTCAAGGCAGGGCCAGTTGTCTTTCTCGAGGAAGGTTTGTCTGACGTCTTCAGGCAATCCGTTCCCACGTTTCATTATTCTTTCCAACAGAGAAAATTCCCTTGTCTTAAAGTGGAAACCTTGCTGTTAAGATTTAAACCTGTTACTTTTTCCCCTCTCCTGGATGGACATAGGAAACTAACTATTCAATCCCTCCTTGCAGCAGTGTTTTATGTGCTTGAGGTCTGTTAGTATGTCATGTCTTAGTCTTCTGTGTTCTTTGGATTCAAAAACTCACTGCTCCATCTTTCCTCCAGGGTCATGTTTCCTAGGACTGTTCTTGGAGCTTTCCTCTGCATTCCTTCCAGTTGGCACACATGAGTTTTTACTTATTTACTTACTTATTTTTGTATTTTGAGAACAAGGCAGTGTCACAGCCATGCCTTGTAGTGCAGAGCAGAAGGGGTTCTCCACATTTTGTATGCTATATTCCGGCTCTTGGGTGTGTGCAGAATCCTGTTGGTACCTAAAGGAGCCTGCTGTAGCTGGATGTTGACTTATGTTTGGCTCCTGTTTGATATTGTTCAAGGTCCTTTTCTACAGAACTGATTTTTAATCAGCTGTTTCCCATTCTGTATTTGTGTGATTCATTTGGTTTTATAGTATCTTCAATTTGTCCCTGTTGGGATGCAGTTTGTTTTTTTTTTCCCCAGACCTTATTTCGATTTTTGTGAAGATTACTTTGTCCTTTGCAATACTTTAATTTCCTTCTAGGTTCTTGCCATCTGTAAATTTAATATGCATTTTCTGAATCATGGAGTAAATACTGAAATGTATTGCAGCCAGGACAGACCCCTGGAGAACCCATGGTGACACATCCTTCTGTTCCGATACTTACTCATATATGGCAGTGCTCTGGGAAGGATGCAAACCTAAATTCCAAATTTGAGAATTTTCTCACCATAGAATTGTCATTTTTACTTTATTCTGGCTTTATGTATCTACATTAATTAATTCTACCTACTTAATTTTGGGAAATATATATAATCGTGACATCTAGAAGGATGCAGAAGTTGAAAAAGTATTAGTCACAGATAGGATCACTACTTTCAAACATAAATCTCAGCCTTCGTTGCTCCCCTCTGAGGAAAGGATAACTTGCTGTTGCATACTTGTTCAGGTCTGTTTGCAAAGGACAAATTGGCTGATACACTGGAAGAAAAGGAAAGAGAGACTGTGGCCTTCTACTCCCCCCACCCCCGACTGTAATGTCTCTCCTGAGATGCAGTTTATCTCAGTTGGCAGCAGATCCCGCAAACTTAAATGAAGACAGGCTTTGTGGTTAAAGAAAAGGGTGAGTGTGATTTTTTGTATTTTGTTTAAACTACCCATTTTGTTTAAAGTTAAAAATTGGGTCTGTACCAACAAAATCTATGTTTATCTTATAGCATTGCCCCATTCCAACTTTGTTTTTCATGAGGCGATCAGAGAGCATTAGAAACAACTTTCTAAAAAGCACGTCACATTTCCAGGTGCTGGGGCTCAAGAAGGACTTGAGCATTTATGCCATCTTCCTTTTTCTGAAAACACAACTTTGCAAGGAAGACCACTTGTTTTGGTGCATGGTGTGTATTTTATACCATTTCCAACTGTTCTGGAACATTTGTCTGTCTCCAGCCCTTGTCACCTGTCTAAGGTGATCTTGCATCATCTCATCAGAGCAGTAGCTGCATCCTCACTCTTGAACTCACTCAGTATCACACAAAGTTAATTAACTCAGTTTAGGATTGCTGAGTTATCTGGATGATGGAAGGAAAGACCTGCTTATATAGTTCTGTTGCTCTGCTTTTCTACTTTTGCTGCCAGTGATCTCCTGATTCCCAGCTTTCCTTTATCCTTCGTTTCCCTTTTCACTGTTCTCCTTGGATACTTTCCTTTGCTTTCCCTCTTCATTCTCTTTTGTTTGTTCTCTTTTGCACCTGTCCTCTCTGCAGGAGGACATTTGGTGTGTGGGGAGGTGAGGAGGCCTGTTATCAATCAAAAGATCTCCTATTTTTCCACTCCTTTCCTTCTTTGGCACTTACTGCTCCACTTCTGACAGCAGTGAAGCTTCCTCCCGGTGTGAAAGACTTCATCCTTGCTCCCGTGGTGGGGAAAGCACTGAGGGCCGTCCTTTTTCTGTCCCTGTAGAGTGTGATGGGACCCTGCATCAGCCAAAGTTTTTTATATTATATCCTTATATTAAATGTTATTTTTATATTATATTCTTTTTTAAAATGCTCTCAAAAGACTAAAGGTGGTTCATTGGGGTTTTTTGTAACCTCAAGGCAAACTTTATTTGAATAAAAACTAGAAAATTACATTTTCAAATTGAGAGGACTTAAAGCACTTAAGAAACGCAAAAAGGAAATGAAAAAAAAGAATCAATAACTGCTTTTTCAGGTGAGTCCTTGCTTTAGCCAACTCAGTGACCTGCTGAGTTATAGAAACTCTGTCCAGCCTCCCCTTCCCTGGGAAGTTCTTGTGGTTCTCCCTGAGGGCTGGCTGGCTGCTTGGTGCTCCTTGACATCTTCTCTTTCCATGTGATGACTCCCTTGCCTCATCTGTTGATTTACGCATCCCTTAAGGACCGTAAACAACTCCCCAAAGAAGATTGAGTTTCTTTCCTCTTAAGTTGTGGCTGACACTGTATTTTCAAAAGAAAACCGCAGCAACTTAGAAGCAGCAAATGGAACAGAATCTGTCCTACAGCATTTGAGAAAGAGGGATTCTCTTGATCATCTTTGGGTGCATGGGGAAAGAGTGTATGAACAGGACATGTAAGGTTACAGTAGTATTTTGCTAGAAGGAAATTTTTAATGCAACAAGATAAGTGAAAACCAGGATTCTGAACATGACTGCTCATCTGGGATTTTGGAAGAGGAGCTTAATAGTTAAAGCAGAGTGTAATTTTACTTAAATGTCCCCAGTGACTATGGTATTATTATTTATTTATGCCAGTACCCACAATTTGCTGAACACTTTCCAAATATTCAGGAAAAGACAGTCTCTGGTCTGACAACTTGCAGTCTAAGGATAGAGAGAGGTGAATAGATGCAGATTAGCTGTATTTTTTGAATTTTTAATAGATTGGGAAGATGATTGCTTATCTGATACTAATGCAAACATCTGCTTATGACTGATCTATTGTGTAAGAAGTTTTTTGCTTAAATTAAGAAAGATACCTAATGCTCTAATGCAGTTTCACAATTTCATCTGTGTTTGTATTTTCTATATTAATAGGTCTGTTTTCCTGAAGCAAGAATTATACAAAGATGAGCAGTGTGTGAAGATGTGTATCTTTATCTGAAGCTGTAAGGCCAAAGCATTATTGCTATAGATGTAAGAGAAATAATTTATCTAGTATATGAGATATTTAGGAAAAGCTAAGGCTGCAGTTACACTTTCAGAAGGACTGACTGGCAGGGAGGAAGCTGCGTCAGCGTGAGGTGCTGGTGATCTGCCCTGGAAGTGGTCTTTCTTGTGACATCTAATATTCAGTGTGTTGTAGGATGGGGTGTGTTGTTTCTCTTTTCCTTTTAGTTCTCTGTATGTCATTTTTTAGCTCTTTTCCCACTCCTCTAGAGACATTGCCAAGTTGTTATCTGGAATAATTTTGTGCCTTGGGTCCTGTTCAGACAACTCCCCCTAGAATTTGATTTATTGCCATTAAAAGAAGTCTGGTCATCTTTCTTTCTTTTTAGCTCTTGTACAGAAAGGTTGGGGAGATAAAAAGTGCTGTGCCCACAGCGCTGTACCCGTAGACTTATGGCTGCGCTTCTTTCAGAGTATCTCCTTCTGTGTGGCTCATCTCTTGTCTTCAGCGGGTGCTTCACCCTGCAGACCCTGGCCCCCTTCTGCCCTGTCAGACCCTTTGACAGGTAACGCTAGTTCTTGCAAATGAGTATTGGTTACAGAAGGCAGCTGCCTGATTGCTGCTTTGCCTTTTTCCCCGTATTCATAGGCTTAAACCCAGGAGCTGTGACGACCTGCACCGTACAAGCTGCAGGACCTCCCTGCAGAAATTCAGCACCAAGTCCTAAGATTGCATCTGAGCTCAAGCATGCCTTTTAGGAAATTATGTCATCTTAGAGGCTCCAAATAATGAATGATTTATGGTAATCACAATTTATTTGTTCTAATGAGAAATAAAATGTTCACTTAATTTTAATCAAAATTTGTTTGACTTGCGGTTCTCATGTTAGGTCTTGTTATGCTTCTGTTGGTCTAGTAAGCTAAGCAAACATCCAGACCCCTGTTTTCAAACTGTGTTTTGAAGAAGTGCAGCTTCACATCCTTCTTGCAGCTTGTTTATAACATTTCTTGGCTTGCTATATTCTTAAAATATTGACATTGGACTCAGGTTCCAATACTGGAGTTACAATCTCAGCTGACAGAAAATTCAGGATTTCAGAGATTCCCAAATCAGAACAAAAAGAGATGATCTTTACAATTTCTGCAACTGTAGGCTCAAAAGTAATCTTAGAGCAAATATGAAATATTTCATTACAGTTGGACTTTTAGTATTTTTATTTTTTAAATATATGATGTTACCCAAAATTTAAAAGGCATATTAAATTTAAAACCAAAACAAGTATGTTTAAAAATACAAGAGAAGTGTCATGAAAACCAAAACCTTTTCCCACTTATTTCTGAAGTGTTTTATTTCAATTCCACCTCCCTGTGAGCACATTGAATTTTCTGATGAAAAATGCGAGGGAAAAAAAAATCCCAACTAACTCTTTGCAGTTAGGCAGTATACAATTGTCCTGCTTCTAGCAGTATCATTCTTATTTACACATGTGAAATTCATACTAGCCCTCACAATCACACAGTCATGTTATGAGCTTATTTTTCATTTGCTGTTTCCCTTAAGCTAGAGTTCTTCTCCAAGTCATTGAATTACAGGATACTGCTTTTCCATATCTGGATGTTTGACCTATATTCTTTGTTCAAATGAAACTAGCACTTCTAGCACAACAATCCCTGTGTTGAGCTGACCCATTCTTACATTTAGCATGCTGCCAGAGTTTGTACTTTAGCTGCAGCAATTCTTTTGTGTTTGATTCAATAATAAAGGTATTTTATTGTGTTGAGCCAAGAACAGAAAATCTGTGCAATGCCATTTAAAAAACTTCTGGTTAGTAATGTATAAATCCAATTTCCATTTGAAATATTAAAGCGTCTGCTACTGGATGATGAACTACATAATCCTAGGAATTTTTTTTCAACTTATGTCTTGTAATTCTACACCTTTTTTGAACAAAACTTGCTTTTAAACAGAAGGTGCTACAGCATGATGTAAAATACCTTGTCAAAACCTGTTATGTCAGTATAATTACCTTTATCACCTAAACTTCTAATCTCCTCCAGTAATGGTATTTGTGTGACAAAATCTGTTCTCCATAATTCTTACTGAATGGCATTAATTATGCTTACCATACTCTTACTCATCGCAAATGGCATCCCTATCAGCCTGCCATCATTTTGTGTACGATCAATACCAGTTTATCCCTTTAGGTCATCCTTTTTAACCTTCTTAATATCTAATTAGCTTTTTGCTGTTCTTTCTTCTTTCTGCATTATACCAATAATTCTTAAAAGTCAGTGTCAATCTTCTCCCAAACTTTCTTGTTGCTTGAAGAATCTCAAGGACAAAGCCCTTCTACTTGCTAGGGAATGCTGCGGTTCTACAAACTGTTCATACAGGTCCCATTACCAGATGCTGAGACGCCATTTGAGAAGCAGTTGTATTACACCCAGTCATACACGGTGGGGAAATACGTTTCAGGTGAAACTTTCCCAGCAAATTGGAAACTTTATACTTGATTGACTGGAGAAATGGATTAGACTGTAACCTCAGTAACTTCTTAAAGTGGGCCAGCCCACTCCTACCACACTCTTTCCATGGGACTTGGTGTACCTTTCTTTCAGGTAACAAACTTTCTGCTTCCGTTTCTGAAAAGCAAAGGATAGCATCTATGCTTGTCTGGGAGATGTCAAACACCTCAGCTGAAAATATTATTTACAAATTGTACATCTGCCTCTTCAATTGGTCAGACTTGTGAGCCACAGCCCAGGACTCCCCCATCCGCTCTGGTAGGAAAAGAGGGAAAACACACAGTCACAAAATGTGTGTGCATGCTTGGAGAGCCTGACTGAGGGTTGTCCTTCATGATAAAGGTGTGTGGGCAGTAGGGGAGAGGAGTTTGCTTTACTTGGTATCGTAGTAACTCTTTTGATGCTTTGCAGCCCTGGATTTGATTGATTGTTTGGTTTGATCCACTGCAGCAAGGACCTTTGCTGTGGTAAGCTAAGGTATTGTCACTGCTCTCTGCAAGGTGAGATTGGTAAAAAGATGACACTAAAAAGACATCAGCTAGCTGATGGCCATCTTGGACTCAGCAGAATAGTATCAGAGTAGATGGGTTAATATGTAAAATATGTAAAAGCCAATCAGCTACAGCACCAGGTCAGCACATGGCAGAAATGCACAATGAGTTTCAAGTTTTCCTATGGTTTTTATGAACCATACGTATACTGGCTTCTTAATCTCCTCTGGCCTGTGGAGCTGGAACTCATGACTTGTTAATACTCTGAATAAGAAAGTTTGTTAGGTAAAGCAAATCCATTTTTACTGGACCCATAAATATCTGAATTGGATCGTAGTGTTATTTGTTGCACACAGCGAAAGTATGATTGTCCACATAAAGGTTGAATGCTATGCTGCAAACTTCTGAATGTGCATAAAGTGTTAGAATCACAATGCCCAGAATTTAATTGTTCAGATCTGCAAACGTCCGATATTGCTGAAGCACGTGGGATTAAATGATTATTTTAGTAAACTGATCCCCTTGAAGATAGCAGAAAAAAGCCTTAGACTGGTTGGCCAAGCTCCTATTGATTTCAAACGGGCATGTTGATATTGTCTCCTTCTTCTTGCTCACAGGGCACAGTTGCTAAAATATAATGTCTTGCTTTCTGTTTTATAATGAAGTTTGACTTTGCTGTGAGTCTTGTCTAGCAAACGTGTCCAAGATCAGCCCTTGTGTCTAAAAAAAAAAGAAAAATCAAATTTTCTGTATATACGATTGTATATAATTTCATCTTTGACTTCACTACCACTGCCATTTATCTGTGAATGAAACGTGAGATCCTTATGATATTGTTTTTGGCTGAATACATAGTAGGCTGAATGCATAGTAGGCAATAGTATACAAAGCTATTGCTGTCACACAGTGTTTGAACTGGTTGTATTATACTCTAACCTTCATCTTCCCATTTTGTATCAGCTCTGGAACCATGTGTATCATCTGGTTTAGGAGTATGTTCACTGTAACTACACTTGCCATGGGGTTTGCCAAGCTAAACAGAAATTGGCAAAATCTTCTCCATCATGTGTCCAGAACAAGTGGCCTGCTGGGGTAAGCGCTCAGTCCCGGTGTTGTGTAGATGCTTTTTTTTTTTCTTACAAATCTCATCATCTGGGCTTTCACTCCAGAAGTAGTTATTTTTCCCAGAAAGACCCATGGGTAGATTTATCTGTCCATATAGCTGTAAACTATTGTATGGTCTGACTGACCTCAAAAAGAGTGAAATTGGAGGCATCTCACTTTCCTGTATTCTCACTTCCCACAGGCTTCACAATGTGCAGCTGAAGAATTAGGTCTGTGATTTGGCACAGACTGTTTTGCATAACATTTTATTAGCATAATAAAGCATATAGCAGAAGCCATGTTTTCAACTGGTTTTCACCTCTAACTAATTGGTTAGTATTTACTGCTACTGGCAGTATCTTCTCAGTATACTAAAGGCCAGAAGCAAGGTACAAGATTTCCATGTCTGATCATTATACAGGCTTATTTCTGTTACCAAAACTTAGGGGTCTAGTTCCATTTAAGAGGCTACGGGTATCTGCTGGTGTCCGGCTGCCACTCCAGACAAGCGGAGGTCTCCCATGCGGCCTGTGTCGTGTCTCCCAGCGGCACCTCCATAGGATGTGACAAACATTACTAGACACTTGTTATGGTTTGACAGTTGGACCGACCTTTTGGTGCCTTTTATCCAAAGATCGCTGCCCAGTGGCTGCTTAACCCTGAAGCTTTCTAAATGCCTTTGGAGGTCTTCTTTAACTCAGCCTGCCACAATGCCTGCCTGCCTAAGCTTTAGTGGATCCTGAAACTGGGCAGAGAACCATACAAAATCCTTTGAAGTAATTGCCTTGCACACTGCCAAAAGTGTGTCCCTCCCAAGTGGTAATTATGGGTAAGATGTTTCTGATGAACATCTCATGCCTAACAGTCTTGTGGCTGGACCACTCACCCAGGAGGCAGAGACATGGGAGGGATGACCTCCACAACCTGAGGGACTTCAGGCTCACGCTCCGTCTCTTGCAGCAAAGCACAGTAGCCGTGGTGCAGCATGAGGCCTCCTGGTGAAACCCAGGAGGGAGTAAGGCTCAGCAGCCCCACGAGGATTTAGCTGTGGAGAGGCAGGATGCAGTGGAACGGGGAGATCAGGGTTCTCACCACTGTTCAGGAGTTTTAGGTCTTCCCACTGAGCGGCCTATCTCAAATTTTGGAAGGAGCTCAGGTATCTGGCTCCGGATTTAATTCTGGAAGTCAGCCTAAGCTTTAGGTGTTGCAGTCTTTAAATCCTTTACTGAATCCTTTACTTATCCAGAGGGAGTTAGAAAAAATATCTGAACAGTTCTTCTGTAGTTCTAATGATCTCATACTCTCTTTGCAATTGTTGACCCTGGAATGCTGATGGCTAAATGTCAGTGCTGACAGCTCTTGTGATTTTGGCCATAAGTCTTGTGAAATATGTGACCATTGGTAAAGACCTGGAGGGTGGATAAATACCAGGATGTACTAAGTTTCCATAAAAAAAATAAAAAAAAAAACCCTTTTTTTTTTTTAGTTACAGAAACCTGAAGAATTTGTCTTCAGTGGAAAGCTGAGACCAGAAGACAAATATGACTCCAAGTATAACAAATGACCAACATTCCTAATTTTAGCTAATGTAACTGTAAGCCCTGACATGATTTTTTGATTGAATCGTAGCTGCAGAACTGAACCTGGCTGAGTTATAGAAAACTCTACCGAACACTGCAAGTGGTAAATGCACGGTGTGGGTATCAGAAGGATCAGGCTGGAAAACAAGAAATCTCTCAGGTCATTCCAGAATGCATCAATTGTTCATTCACCTGGCATTACAGCTCACTTAATCCTAGATAAACCACTGTCTAGAAATTTTTTAAATGAGGCTTTACTGCAAGCTTAATGGCTGTGTTAGCTGTTTCAACTCTGAGGGAATATTCCAGCGTAATTTTGCAAGAAGTCCACAGATGAGTTTTCTTGTTTTCCCCACAATATTTTACATCATTTTGATTTCATACTTCTTTCTACTGAAGACGAGTTGCGTTATATGAAGCGTATACAGGCATTGTGATTTCATAAACAATGCATCAGGTTTTATTAGTGTCGTTAGTACCAAATATGACATCAATAGCGGTTAAGGGCTGCATGATTTTTAAATTCTAAAAAAATTGGAAAAACCCTCTGGTCTTTATGCAAGCAAGTAGTACCAGCACATTAATACATGCTCTTTTAGCAAAGCCATTTCTCAAAGCAGGGGTGTTAATGGATGCAAATGTAATTACCTCTGGCTTATTTTAAGTTTTTAATAAGTCAGATGTACTCTAAATACTCATTGAAGGCAGAGCTATTTCAAAGGGGTGACTGTGAATTAAAAATCCTTAAGCAAACATCAAATGTATGAGGGGAAAAAAATCTGAGTGTCTCTATTAGCTGTTCATTTAATCCCAAAATAAAAATTGACTCCACTGAAGAAAAGATTTTAAAATTATCCAAATTAACCTAATTAGCTTCTCTAGAGATTTTAAATTCTATTGTAAAGGTTTACTTTTAACTGGCAAATACCAGAGTAAATTACTTTTTATTTTAGCAAATGTGTATATGTTTTAATTATAAGTTCCTTTCATTCAGTTAAACCCTTTTCATGATGGACGCGACAACTTTAAATATGTGGCTCAGAAGCAGAAGCATTTCAGAATCCTGACAAGGTGTGCTCAAGTCAAACAGTCCTCTGCAAGGCTGCAGTTGTAAGTGTTAAGGGTTAAAATCCTGTCTAGACAATAGCTAATTCTTGGGATGTGTCTGTATTGCTCTGAGAAACTTGGATCCAGATGAGCCCCCTTCTGGAAATCGGCACTTGCAGACAAAAGAATGGAAGATTTCTAGAAAATGTGAATGTGTTGAACACTAGTACCAGCTCGCTTCAATTTCAGGTTCCTCTCTGGAAGATGATGTACAAAGAGAGAGATTGTCATGGCCCCCATGGGACTGCAGGGAGAAAAAGTCCTGTGCTGACTCGGGGTTAAACCTTGTTCCCAATCGAGTTGTGTGCTCCTATTTCCTCTCCCCAGAGTACCTGAGGCTGCAGAGCTCCTCTGTTTCAGCTGTCTGCCTACCAGCACATCTGTGCTGACACTGGCCTAGATTAGGCAGAGAGACTGGATTTAAGTGGGGACAGTCAGCCAAGGTGCTTGTGCTGACATGGCCACTTCTGTCAGAAGAGAAACACAGCCCACCTGTGCAGAGGCAGCCCTGATGCCTGCCGTGACCCGCCTGTGGGACCGTGCTCCCCTCACTGGGAGGAAGAGCGTGCCCCATGCGTGGGCCTGGGTGGTGGTGGGAAGGTTTGAGGCTGTCCTCCCCTCTCCCTTCCCAAAGCCCCTGGATGAGATGCAGCCCTTTCATAAGAAGTGGTGGAGGAACCGTGGCTCAGAGCAGGGGCATCCGAGCTGTCTGCGTGGAGCTGTGGGGGGGGACATTGGGGGCAACCGGGAAAGGGCAAGCTCCTCCAGACCCACCCACCAGGAAAGCTGTGTCTGAAACAGGAGCAAAGACTTTTGATTTAGTTGCCTTTTTTTGTCAGCAGTGACTTGGGTCCTTATGTCTAGATAGCCGTGGCTGTAGATGTGTAAAGCTAGTATCCTCCTTCTTAGTCCCCTGAGACTCCTGCTGTGGTCAATGGAGAGAGACTACCACATCTACGAGTCAATTTACCAAACCTTTTTAAGAGACCTGTCTGAGGATGAAGTGATTGCCCTAGCGAAGACTATTTCTCTTCCTGGTCTATAACAAAGCTTAGGGTTACTGTTATATGTCTGTGTAAACCACTGCATGCCTAAGCCAACGGGGCGTGTGAATCTTGGTCCCGGGACTTCCTGGAGGACAGCTGTCAGTCCTCAAAATTTATCACAGATCATGATGCACTATGCAGCCTTCAGTTTAGTGGTAAATACATTTAGCATGCTCCTCACCTGTGACTTGCAAACTTGAGCCTGAAACCACTCGTGTAACTACCTACCACGTACTAGCTAGACCTTGTAAAAGCAGTATCATTGCAGAATATGGACAAGCTTATTCAGTGTGTGCTAAAGCTGCTGGATTTTATTTTCGCTCAGTGCTGCATGCGTTTGAAGCTTAAAATAAGAGTCTGTGTTAATGTTTAAAAATTAATAAGTAATAATGATACCTTGACATACTACTTTAATCCAATCTTTTTGCATTTTAAAATAAGTATGCAGCTAGCATATTGTAATGTTAATTTTGTAGAAGTATAGCTTCCAGACCTTAGTGAGTACAGTTTCCACTTACAATAGCATACAGCGCAACTGCAGGAGGGAAAGATAATTTTTAAGTCTTTGACTTGTAAATCCATTGATATATCATTGAAATAATATGATAAATAATGTTTCTTTCTATTGATCAACAAACCAGTGTTTTTGGAAACCCTTATGTGGTGTTTATATGATTTTTTCCCCTGTTATTAGGAATTAGAAGTGGCAGAAGGGAGTGAGACTATTGACTTGCAGCCATTGCTTCCACAGGCTCTCATCCAGTAGTTAGCAACAGTGCTTATGTGGATCTGTCTGCACAAAACTGGCTCCTGACAGAACTGGCAGAAACTTAATTTTTATGAAAATTGCTGATATTTTAAAACAACCCTTTTTTTTTTCTGTTTGAGAATGATTACAAGTTTTTAAATTTTTCTGTGAAGCAAAAATAATGAAAAGAGATGTTCGGAACACCTCGATACATAGATATTTCCAGATAAAATGCATCTCCTGGCCTGAAACTGGTGAAAATCTTCATTATTTTCTCAATGTTTATAGAGCATTTCTGCAACTAGCCTGCTGAAAGGCTAATATCCCAAGCAACAGGGAACTGGGGCAAATTTACTACAGCCTCCTGAGCTGCTTGAGCAACAGGCTGAATATTCCTCCAGTTAGCACATCTAGCTGGCCCCATTCCTGAACACACTCTCTGGCCCAAGGGGTATTTTTGGATCTAAAGCAGAAAACGTTGCACAAGAGAGAGGGAGAGAAGATGTCCTGAGCAAGTCATTTAGCACAATAGGAGCAAACCTATGGGGTGGGCACTAAGCGCCCCATGTCCACACTGTCCCTGGTCCAGAGGTGTCACCTGGGACTAGGACCAGTCTGGTTCTGTGGTCTGGGTCCCCGATGGAGCTGGAGCGCAGCATGCATTTTGGCTTCATCTGAGAGGATGATCCTGTCAGTTTGGTCCAAGACAGCGCTGTGGTACAATTTAAGTCCTACAAATAGGGGTGAAAAAGAGGTTTGCCTCAAAATAGCACTCTTAACCCAAGTTAAAATGCGAATGTAGACACATGCATTGAAACCCGTCCTGGTGTATGCTTGCAATTAAGCAGTCTCTTGATGTCAGGGAGTGCTGGTTTTAGTTGTTGGTTGCAGTGAGTCAGAAAGGATGTCCACATGTGTTCCTGTCACGACAAGTGAATTACACAGCTACGAGATTGGAGGAGGAATCTACTCCCAGCAGTTTCTCCTCTTGCATATCCCTAGCCCTTCGTTTTCAAATTTCCTTAGATTTTTTTGATGTGTTGAATTAAAAAAAAAAAAAGCAAACAACAAACCAACATAATATCACTTAAGGACTAAAATAAAAAAAAAAATGAGGGAGAAATATTTTTGTCTGATCCTGAATTACTTCATTTATTTTGACTTCATTCATATATATTGCTTATTTCATCACCCTATCTCTATGTTCATATGTTTGTCATTTAGTCCCCCAGATAAGTTTTAGCCTATGGATGTTCTTAGCTAAATTGTCCCCAGTGATGGAGATCTAAAGATACTATGTTTCCAAAAGAATATTTTATTTCTTGAAAGCTGGTGAATGGTTACTCGAATTAGTTCTTGTACTGAAGGAAAGGGCTTCAATTGGAGTTCAAAAGCTTTTTTTCCATTTACCTGTTTTGGTCAGGCAGTGAGCGCACAGTTTTTTTCTCAGCACCAGAACTGTGCCTATTCAGTTAATGTTGAGGATAAACACAAGGCAATCTGGGAGAAGCAGGTAGAGACATTAAGGAATAGACAAATTTTATGTTGAGTTTTACAATGTAATAAACTTTCTATAAATCCTGGGAATGTGAACATAGTACACTTCATTTATCTATTAAAACCCCTAAACTCTTCTTGGACCTGTTCAGACAATTAATTGTTTAAGGCGGGGACAGTTTGCTGTGCCTTCCACCACTGCATTTTCCGCATGTGAGCGTATGTCCTCCTTGAAATGGTTTCGTGACCATGCTAGTGAAAATCCCACCTATGCGTGTCTTGAGTCTCCTTGCTGAATGGAAGCTGAAGAGTGAAAATGTACAGATAAATATTTTAGCATCTAACATGGTGCTATGGTAGTTGCATTTCACATTGAAACACCTCTATGCCTGTTGCCAGTCCCAAAGTTGCCCAGTAAGACAGAAGAGGTGGCTTTTAAGAACTGGAAATATTTCTGCCACTGTAGCATCTGTACTCAGTGTCTGGTACAACACTCAGTTATACCAGTCTTCAGGTCAGAGCTGAGCAATGAAGCACAAGAAAGCAAGAATCATTAACGTTAATACCAATGACATGACAAAGTGGCTTTTAGATATCCAAGGTTATTTTTTTTAAGACAAGAAAATGCCACTATCATAAGAGTACATTGCAATTGGTCTCTCTTGGCTAAAATAATGCCATTGATTGTTTTGTACTTTAAGCAGAGTTTAAATAATGAAGGGATTTATTGAGATCACCTTATCTTTGACAAATGAAGGCAATTCTTGAGCTGCAGAGCAGAACACCAGATGAATGTTGCGTCGCTGTACACTTAATCTTCCTACCAACAACACTGATAGGGGGTTCTCTGTTGTTTCAGCAGCATAGAACCTGCAGCAAATATGGTTGCATGTACATTTTCTTATCCTCCACTGTATTAAAATAGTTCAGTCTTCACTTTCCACATATAAGATACAACCATGTACATTACTTACAGCTGGTAACCATTAAATAAAGTGTGAAACTTCCTTGTGAAACATGCCACACATCGTGCTAGCCTTTAATTAGTTACCAGATCTAGCTATCTTAGAACTTCAGCACAGTCTCTCAGCTCTGGCCCTCAAGGGAATACCGGGACAATTTTGAAGACTGTAACCTCAATGTGATGTGGGCTATGTTCATCTTAACAAGTTGCATGGGCCAGCACAGTTCTATAGAGCAAAATTTTTGGTGCTGATGAGTTGATGCCCACAGCACATGTGGACACGTGGATCACTTCAGACTAGCTCTAGTTTGGTCTGTTAGTGGTTGTAACACTTTAGGCTACTCCTGGAGCGCAGCTTCAACTTCTAGTTTCCCCTGAGAGGAATCCAGTCCATGAGCCCCAAGACTACTCTGTTACATTAGCCAAAGCGCGTAGAAAGTGGAGACAACTAGGAGGTTTACTTCAATAGTGTGCTCATGATCCAAGCTGAAACGTTAACATCAACTCCCCCACAAAGTGCCATATGGATGTGAAAAGTCATCGTATGTGTATCTTGTGCAGCAGCTCAATTACATCTTGTTCATGTAAAAGTCAAGCAAGAAAAAACTCTACCATAACCATTGCTTTTCTCACAGGCAGTTAATTAAAATGATTGCTTAATTTTGTACCAATTAAATTCACGTCTAGGGAAAAGTTGCAGAATTATATCCTTCTAAATATAGAACTTCTTAATAAATAATTTTTTATAAGGTTTTTTTCACTTTTAAGTACTTGGCACATGGTTGATCAACTTCTTAAGACCATTTTGAATTATATGTCAGCAACTTACTGTGAGGAGAGAAAGAGAAGAGGAAGGAATCGTTAGTGCTGGAGTATTACCTACCACCAGAACAGTCATAACAAGGAATAAAACTAGTCATGAACTGGTGGTGTGTCCTCTCAGAACCTGAGCCTGACCTGCTCTCTACTGTCTGCATCTTCCCATGCTCCAGTGGTGGATATACCTCACCTCACTTGGATCATCTACATTGCAAACATTTACATCTGAGCCAGTTGTCTGGACTCTTTTTATAATCCACGGAGAGAAAAAGACACTTCTCAGGCATGATTTACATGTTCTGTTTAGGTGTCTATGGTAATATCAGATGACTCACTGACTGGAAAGTATTTTCATATTTTGCTTTTACACAGGGAGTGTAGATGAATATTTTAGACATGGGAGTTTACATTTAAATGTTTGAGAATCTATCCTGAAGACCTGTGTATTTTGCCTGAGAAAAATCACCTCCATTTTTAATGTCTTCTAACTAAAAACCCAACAATATATTTACATGATTCTTAAAGAACCATTTCAGAGACGACATGTTCACCTGCTTACTCTGCTGTTATGGGTCTGGGTACATGAGGTGACACCGGAATCTACTCAACGTCATTCTTGTGAGTTTACATATCCATTCAGTGAGTAACCTTGGACCAAACGTGGGGCTGGACATGTGTCTGCTGCCTGTGCGGATGCTGTGTGGATGCCATGGTTTTAGGTGAATTCTCAGAGCCTTTTAAAATGCTCTCCCTGCTCAGTGCCGCTTGAGGGTGGGTCTTGCAACATTTAAACCTACAATCGCATTTAAGTAAAGCATTTTATTACTTCAAGTGAGTCTTCATTCATGTTTTTGATGATTCCTAGAGCTGCAATTCTATTGCTTCTGCAACAAGCCATGAAAAGAGATGTTTGGCTTTGCAATGCAATGCCTTGAACTCTAGACGATGGATTAATGGTTTCTTTCCTGGCTGTATAATAGGCAGTATTAAAAGTAGGATCGAGTTTCCCTTATATCAAGCCTTGAGTACGTTTTTTATCTAGGGAGCATGCAGATCATTTTAGCACTTAGTTTAGAAAACAGGCTTCTGATGAATTCTGCTGTCCACAAAAATGATGGAGACACCAGACTTGAAGACTAGCTATTTTCATGCACTGCTACGTCAGAGGACTTTGCCAACAGCCTACAAAGCGGCTGAACAAGGCAGAGCACGATCAGCTCCACTTGTCGTTTGGCAAATGACATTGTATGCAAATAACTTCTTTGGAAGGGTAAATAAATGCAAAGGGTTTTTTTCATGTAAAATAGCTGTGTCCATCTGCTGTCATTTAAGACGAAAGGTTATGGCTCACATGTTGAAAAGGTAACGTGGCTTTACTTCCTGATTTATAAATCTTTTTTGTGCCTCACCTCAAAGATGTCAGCGTTTCAAAGGCTGGTGAAGTAATCACTATATATAGCTTTTTGTCAGTTTTTGTAAAGTGGCTTAGAATGAAAGGCACTCTTAAACATGGTTTCATTTTTCCTTTAGCGAAGGACAAAATGAGAGACGAAGGTTTTAGGAGCCGCAGAACTTAGTACCTGTATAGATACTTTATTAAATGTAGATATAAAACCACACAGTCATTATACTAGAGGACATGCTAGTGGAGACTGTCCCCATTATACAGGTATAACAATGCATAACTCCCTTTGTGGGTGTTGTAATTTTCAGTTAATTAGGACTGAGTCTCTCTTCTCTTTAGCAAATATTATGTTCCTTCACAACTGTCTCTGCTGACTTCAATGTTCTGACTTGTGTGGGAGGGGATTTTGCAGGCTCATCATCCACTTGTGTTTTGGAAACTCTGTATTTGATTCATAAACACACTATTTCCTTCACCTAAATTTAGTGTGAGTCCACCATTTCTAACCTCCAGATGGGTCTCCTTCAGATTTCAGTCACGTTGAGAGGCATATTCTTACACTGTGTGTTAAGAAAATTTATCAAGTTTTATGACAGTGTTCAGGACAGATGTGTCACTGTCATCCCCTAGCTCTGTGCAGAAAAAGGAGATGGAAGAGAACATGACGTAGGCTGCGACCAGTATATACGTGAGGGCCAGGAGCTCTGCCTTGCTGCTTTGGGCCATGGTGCAGTGATGTGGCCTTGAGTCAGTCTGCTGAGGAGACGGCTTCACGAGAAAGCATTAAGAAGTCTCATTGGGGCTCCCCAGAGTCACTCGGGAGCTTTTTTAAGCTCTGACACTCCTTCTTTGCCCTTTCCTGAGCTGTTGCAGCCATGCCTGTGCCTTGCCATGTACCCCTCTGATGAAGATCCTGACCCTCCGGCTTGACTTCCCGGCTTGACCTCCAGCTTGCCTCGCTGCTGCGACTTGTCTAGAACTCACTGGGACGTGCTGACCTGGGTTGCTGCCACCAGACGTGCTCTGCTCCATCGCTTGGCTGCTGTGGGACTGCATCTCTCATGGAGGACGCTGCCCCTGCCTGCTGTGCTGCTCGCCTCGGCTCCCGGCGCCTGCTGCCCCCTGAATGCAGAGATCCAAAAACCCATTTACAGAACAGTATTCTTGCGCTGCTCCTTCCGGTAGAGGGATGGTTTCCAACTGCTAAAATCTTCTAACACATTGGAGTTTGTTAGACACGTTTGGAAATCAGATACTAAAAATATTCTGATTCTGAAAATATCTTCCCTGGAAACCATGCTGCCTTTCCTACAAGATGGCTATCTTCCTTTTTATATATGGCATCTCCTGCTCACTGCTGAAATGTTTATTTGAAGTAAGTCACAGTCGGGGCCTTCCAAAGCTATGTTCTATTTTACAGATGGTTGCACACTTTCTCTGGCCTGCAGATAATGCTTTTTGTCGTAGTTACTAGAGTGAAATGCCATTTCTCCCCCTTTTATTTTTTCCACCATGCAATAAATTTTGTAAAGAAATATTAGTCTCAGAGAAGTGCACACAAAACACACAAGTGTCAAGTTCTTTTTTTAGTGATTATGTTTTCTTGAAAAATTCCAACACTCATATTCTGAAATATCTTGTAACTCAGAACCCAGTATCCACTGTCACTTCAATGGGAATCACTGACTTCGTGGCTCTGCATTCCTTGATGGCTATCAATCATCAGACCTTTGCCTAAAAGTGATTATTCAGGTGGTTTTGTTGCCTCAGTAGGTTTAATTGCCATGTCTGTATAACTCTGAAAATCACATGTCTATCACTTCGATGGCAATGAAAAAAACCACCCAGAACTCAGAATGTCTTACTTCACGCTATTTCAAAGTCACAGAAATCAGCCCCATATGAACGTCATTACAAACTGTGCTGGTGAGTGCGGTTACGGGTTAGTGCCTTTGGGATGTGAACGGCACTGCCAAAATCACTGCTTGGATACACGGAGGTTCAACGTCTTCTGGGTAAGGGAAAAAGAGGCACAGAGACGGACTGATGCATTTGGTTTGCTTGGCTTTAAAGACACGTTTAGAGCACACATTTATTCTAGTGAGTAATTAAAACTGAAGCATCTCAGGCCATGTCTCTGTTGTCCTGACATTTCAGTGTGGGCTTTAGTCCATGCCGGTCTCCTAACATGTGAGATGCTTCCTGTGAGAATTGGAACTTCTCACTCAAAAAAGGATCATTTAAGAGCTCCTTTATGACAGCTTGGTCTCCAGAATGGGATTTCTTCCCTCCCGAGTCAGTTGTGCAGGCAGCAGTTGTCAGCAGGCCTGACATAAGTCTGCTGTACAAACTGACATTAGCTGCCGTTTGGCTTGAATCGGAATGAATCCTGCTCAGAGAATGATGGACGTGTTTTGCCTTGCTTTTGTGTCATCTAACCTCACCCAAAGACCGTTTTCATGTAAAGCTGCTCATTCTTTCCTTTTCTTCCCCCTCTCGCCTTCCCCCGGTTTATTTGCTCTGCTTGCGTTGAGTCAAAGCACAGCACACGTCTCTCTGGTTATGCATTTATTTATCATACTCCCACATAGTCATTGTGCTGCTCACTGTAAACACAGGTAATAAGAGATGGTCCCAGTGTCCCCAAAACTGCGCTCTAGCAAAGATGTGGCTGGGAGAGATAGGGCAAGGCAGCAGATTACATTCAGGTTGGTGGCCTGTTATGGAAACACATCAGAGGTTTCCCGATCCTAATCTTTTGACCTCAGCCTGCATCTCCAGCTGCAACCTTTACATGAGAGCATCAGCTGTGCCCTCGGAACATCACTTGGTGTTGCTCCGCTGAGCTTTCTGTTAAGCTGCTGGAGATGCAGAGTCTAAACAAGGTTGGAAATTGGTCTATCTAGCTCTCCTGATAACTCATGCGTAGCTGATTTTCCTGATGGAGGTTAAGGAGGATCTCCACTTTAAAGTGGAATCTTTGCTCATGGTTGAACATCAGGGTGCAACCTGTGTGGCTGTATTCCAGATTTCTATTGTAAGATCGCTGAAATCACAGCTCCTCAGTCTCATTTCATGGAAAGTTTTGAGAAAAAAACAAATGCAAGCAGGAGTCAATATATTCTGCCTAAGACCTGGCGGATTTCACGGTGCCATTTTCCAGTAGTAAAAGATCGTCTCCGTGAAAGAAGTTACAGGCTTGAAAGACTTGTGAGATACACTCTGAGCCCCGTGGCTCGCCCAGGGCAGAGTGTTAGTGCAGAAACTCGGGTGGTACTGTGTGACATGGGCGATCCTGGAAGCCCTGGTTGGGTGTATCGGAGCGCGCTTGGGATTCTTCCTCCTTCCAGTGACCGTGTTCCAAGTAAGCAACACAGCTCTGGGCAAAGCAAAGAAAAATATTATCTGTGATTAAGGAAAGAAAGAACTTCTTCACTCTGAGGGTGACGGAGCACTGGAACAGGCTGCCCAGGGAGGCTGTGGAGTCTCCTTCTCTGAGGATATTCAAGACCCGCCTGGACAAGGTCCTGTGCAGCCTGCTGTAGGTGACCCTGCTTCGGCAGGAGGGTTGGACTAGATGACCCACAGAGGTCC
>Ga0065711_1004016_pt1 | contig 25338 bp, 6 predicted proteins | sample Hoacrofraction12_FD_59098 | JGI IMG/M metagenome (GOLD analysis project Ga0065711, IMG submission 59098) | Hoatzin crop microbial communities from Cojedes, Venezuela - Epithelial fraction 12 v2 (version 2) | ecosystem: Host-associated > Birds > Digestive system > Esophagus > Crop | place...
AGCCAGGGAGCAAGTTAGGAAAGCTAAAGCCCTGACAGAATTAAATCTGGCCAGGGATGTCAAAGGGAACAAGAAAGCCTTCTATAGGTATGTCAGTGATAGAAGGAAGACTAGGGAAAATGTGGGCCCTCTCTGGAAGGAAGCTAGAGACCTCGTTACCCAGGATGTGGAGAAAACTGAGGTGCTTAATGACTTTTTCTGCTTTAGTCTTCAACAGCAAGTGCTCTAGCCACACCACCACACTGCCCAAGCTGCAGGAGGACTGGGAGAATGAAGAACCACCCACTGTAGGAGAAGACCAGGTTCGAGACTGCCTAAGGAACCTGAAGGTGCACAAGTCCATGGGTCCTTAGGGAACTGGTGGACGAAGTTGCCAAACCATTCTCCATCATATTTGAGAGGTCGTGGTGGTCTGGGGAGGTCCCCACTGACTGGAGAAGGCACAACATCACCCCCATTTTTAGAAAGGGAAAAAAGGAAGACCCTGGGAACTACAGGTCAGTCAGTCTCACCTCTGTGCCTGGCAAGATGATGGAGCAGATCCTCTTCGAAACCATGCTAAGGCACATGGATAACAAGGAGGTGATTGGGGGCAAATCATGCCTGGCCAGCTTGGTATCCTTCTATGATGGGGTTACAGCGTTGGTGGACAAAGAGCAGCCAACTGACATCGTCTCCCTGGGCTTGTGCAAGACATTCGACGTCGTCCTGCATGAAGTCCTGATCTCTAAATTGAAAGGGCGTGGATTTGACAGATGGACCCCTCGTTGGATAAGGAACTGGCTCGATGGATGCACACAACGAGTTACAGTCAATGGCTCAATGTCCAGGTGGAGACCAGTGACAAGTGGTGTGCCTCAGGGATCGGTACTGGGGCTGGTGCTGTTCACAGTGACATGGACTGAGTGCATCCTCAGCAAATTTGCTGACGACACCAAGCTGTGTGGTGTGGTTGACATGCTGGAGGGATGGGATGCCATTCAGAGGGACCTTGACAGGCTGGAGAGGTGGACATGTGTGAACCACATGAAGTTCAACAAGGCCAAGTGCAGGGTCCTGCACGTGGGCTGGGCTAATTCCAAACACAAGTACAGGATGGGCGGAGAGTGGCTCAAGAACAGCCCTGAGGAGAAGGACTTGGGGGTACTGGTGGATGAGAAGCTCAACATGACCCGACAATGTGCACTTCCAGCCCAGAAAGCCAACCGTATTCTGGGCTGCTTCAAGAGAAGCGTGGCCAGCAGGTCGAGGGAGGGGATTCTGCCCCTTTACTCCGCTCTCGTGAGACCCCACCTGGATTCCTGCATCCAGCTCTGGAGCCTCCAACATAAGAAGGACACGGATGTGTTGGAGTGGGTCCAGAGGAGGGCCAGAAAGATGATCAGAGGGCTAGAGTACCTCTCCTATGAGGACAGGCTGAGGGAGTTGGGACTATTCAGCCTGGAGAAGAGAAGGCTCTGGGGTGACCTTAGAGCAGCCTTCCAGTACCTGAAGGGGGCCTACAGGAAGGATGGAGAGGGACTTTTTCACGAAGGTGTGTAGTGATAGGACAAGGGGGAACNGCTGTAAACTAAAAGAGGGCAGATTTAGATTAGATATTAGGANGAAATTCTTCACCATGAGGGTGGTGAAACACTGGAACGGTTTGCCCAGAGAAGCTGTGGCTGCCCCCTCCCCCTGGAAATGTTTAAGGCCAGGTTGGATGGAGCTCTGAGCAACCTGGTCTAGTGGAAGATGTCCCTGCTCATGGCAGGGAGGTTGGAACCAGGTGATCTTTAAGGNCCCTTCCAACCCTTACCATTCTATGATTCTATATAAAAATGTGGCTTTTCTTACATCTTACATAAATATTTGTTTGCTGTTTCACACAAAGAAAGTTTTGCAAGAAACAGTTGTAATAAAATGGTATGCACTTATGAGTGCATAAGTCCTAAGATTATTCTTGACTCAATAACTGGTTTTTATTTTATCTGATTACTGACTATGCAACAGTTTACAGCCATATGAGTAGTGATGGAGAAAAAATTTTGTTTCATCCACAAAACAAAAACCCACATCAGTGTAGTTGTCAGACCATCTGGGCTATCAGGTGTTAACTAGAGGTGATTTAGGTGGACCAGAGCTTAGATGTGAATCAAGGAATATCTGCATTACCCTCAAACCCAATCTTCAAAGGAATTTAAGTCAGATAGATGGAGATGGAAGGCACGTAAAATATAGGAGGCTATGTACGGGAGATGAGATGAATTAATCTGGTTTGTGTCTCTGGCTTTTGCATCTGAGAGATGCCCTGGGTATTCGAGATGATGAATATTACAGCAATTGGGAAGGACTCCTCTTCTTAAGTAAAGGCTAATATTGCCTTAACCGTGGCCTTTAAACTTGTAATCTTTTGCTTCAACTTGTAACACAGTACTTCAATCTCAATAGAAAAGTTTTTCCTTTTTTCAAGTGCTGAGAGCTTGAAGGAATGGGTCAAAACTTACAGGTTGGAATAAACAGCCTCGATGCAGCGGCTGGAGTTCAATGGTTTTAGAGATTTTTCTGAACAGATCCAATGGTGCAGATTCTTCAGGAATCTAGAGACTGGGCAATACTTCCTGTTGATCTTCAGGAGATCATTGTGGGGGGCAATAGCATCAGGTGCTAGCTTGTGAGCAGTCATTCCCCCAGGTAGGGACAACTGAGTATTTTCTCCCTTTAAAGAAGCGGGTAGAGGAGGTAATCCACAGTTCCAGATAAACCCTGAAGTATCACAAGCATTTTAACAGATTAGTAGGAGATGTCTGAGCTGTAGATGCTAGTTCATCTCCCATACGGAGCAGGTTCTGTATTCCACAACAAAATTGTTAGTTAATTGAGGTAGATGTTTTCAATTAGCAGTTTACTGGTGACTTTATTTTTCAGAGAATTTAGTGGAATGTAGCAGCCTCTCTTGCTGATTAAAAATGCTGTTTCCCACATGAAACTTATTTAGGTTTATATTCACATAGAAGGAATTCAAGCTTCAATTATACTCCGTTTATTTAATTTCAGTTTCTATACCTGAGATAGAGTGAGCTGGTAATCTTTGGGCAGACAGAGAAACCTGTGAGTTAGTGGTTGCCAAGTGCACACAGGCTAAACATCTGATGTCCAAATTTCAGCTTCAGATGTATTGTTCTGTTGCCAGTGAGACTTCATTTTTGGAAGTAACATCTTTTAAAGACTACTGAGCTAAAGGAACAAAAGCAATTTAAAACCAACCCATTTGTAAAAACATTCAAAAGTCACAGCACAGGCTGATTTCTACAGTTTCTTCTAGCATATTTGAAAGATTTGTAATCATATTTACTTATTGAAAAAGGACTGGATTGTAAGAGAAGGACCCTGGACACTCACCTGGTAGGTCCCACCTATTTTTTGGGTCCAGATTTGGGTCTGAGTTAAATAACAATTGTTTTGCCCATGAAAGAGTTTGTGCCACTCTGAAATGAAGAAGTGCTAAGTGGCTACAATACACTTGTTTTTTTTTTTCTTTTCTGTCTCTGGTCCTACCAGAAATAGAAGTGTTAGTTCTCCTGCAAGGAAAAGTTTTTTCACAGATGTTCCAGCCATACGTGTTAGAGGTGAATAATTTCAAAGTCGATTTTTGAGGACTATGTTTGCAACACTGAGGGGAATAGACATGAAATTGCTGTTACGAACTTAGACCTTGCAGCTTAATCCTGCCATCTTTTTACAGTGGAACTCCTGCTTAAAACAAAGTGTATGTTTTGTATGGTCATCTGGAAGGAGAGTCAGGCTTGAATTGGTCATGTCACAAGCCTAGAAGTATGTTGGTGTAGCGGAGTGTCTAATTAATAGATCCTGGAGGTTATCTTAGCATGTGTTCAGCACTAGGCTAGCGTACTCAAATGGTCAGTTTGCAACCCAGGAAGAGCTTGCTTTGTAGCCTGCCTGCAGCTATGTACAACTCGGGAAAGTTTTACCCTGGAAGACCTGTAAGACAAGTCTTCAGATATGTTTCAGTGCAACAATTCAATTAGGAGGTTTTTTTAAAAAACTTCATTGAAATTTGACAACTGGCTAGTGGCTTCCAGTACAGTCATGTGGTGATTCCTTATGCTTTTCGCACCTCAATATCACAGTTTTAGCATTGCCTGGCACTCAGATATTGTGAAAACAGTTCAAGGAGGAAGTGCAAGTCTTGATTTTAGAGGTTGTTCTAAGTGGGGAAAGCTGCAGCACTGTAATCTCCATGTTCACATCCTATGAGCTATGCAGAAAGGAGATCCTGTTGGAGTTGGCTAGATTTTATTATTGTCTATAAAGGGTTCTAAACAAAATTTTTATTCCAGACTTTTTTAAACAGTTGTAGGAGGTTCTCTCTATTACCTGTTATGCCTCTTTCAAAGCCTTAATGTGTAGCATTTTGTTCCAAGTAATAACGTGCCCATTCATCAACATCCCATTACAAAAGGAGTAAAAGGCTTACCAGACGTCTGTGGAAAATATTATAGTTGGGAGGATTGGGATGGTCATCTTAATATTTCTGCAGTGTTCCTCTGATGTATCAAGCTTGCAAAATTTTTTTTGAAGTACAACCACCTGCTTTCCTGAAGAATGTGGTTCACTGTTGCTAATGCCTGATTGCATTTAAGTATGTATATGTGAATGTATGAGCACGCATGGAAATGTTTATACTCACATATCAACAAGACCCCTTTCCTCCAATGAGTTAACTTCAGAATTTGCCTGGATAGCTTCACAGATGATATTCAGGGAACTTTGATTTAAAATGTTAGACTAAGCTAGGAATTTGAAAGCAATCTGTACAGTAGCAATGCTTCACTTATTTCATGCTTACATTTAATTGTTCTATCACTTCTGCAGGAGATTTGTTCTATTCAGTGAATGATGTTGAACATGCTAAAGGTTGACCTCAGGAATGAATGCCTTGCTGAATAAGGGAAATGATTTGAACTGCAGCCAGAATTTTGTATTTTGCAAATCCACCATTTACCTGTGGTACTGATTTTTCCGAATGATAGAACCAAAAATATCTCTCTCAGATTTCTGAAGTGAATATCCAGTCTTCTGTCTGTTTTAATATAACTGCTTCAAGAGTAAGTACTACTTTCTGCAAGTTGATGACCATGCAGTAGGTAATACAAATTGGTAGAGTGACTTCAATCCCTACCAGACACATAAATCTTCCACATCAGTACCACAATAATATTATAACAGGCACCCAGAGGGCACTATTAACTGGGTGCTAAAAAGAAGCTCTGAAATGGTGTGATGCTTTCTCTGCATGTTTTTAGGCAGTTTGTGATGACTCTGCTCCTTCTGTGGACAAGTAGCATTTCTTGTCTTAGGAGTTTAGACTTTAAACCTACTATTAATAGGGCAGAAAAGAAAATGTGACTTCCATCTAAGACTGTAGTTATTCACGTCTATCACAGCAGACTTATTAGCATGTTTCTATCTGCTTTGGAATGTGCTGTTTAGGTGATTTTTTTTTTTTAAATGAAATAATTATTTTCATGAATATGTAAGGTTTGGTATGTAACTCCTGAGGCCCCAGTACAAAGTTCAGATACCTTTTCACTCTGACTATCCATTTTAATTATCAACATCTTGTATGCAGTTTGTCAATTCATATTATTCATCAACAAAATTTGCATATGATATCAGTTTAAAAAAAACGACTACTGTTCTATTAGGGTTATCCCAAGAACATTAAAGCAAATGCAATGTATCTGAGAGAATGCATTTTGAAGTGGTGAAATCTAATTTTGTTAATCACAATGAGTATGTATCCTGATTTTTTTCTCCTCTTGGAAGTAGTATGCATTTAGAAAGCATGAAATAAAGGTTTAAATTATGCACGTGAATTTCCACCTTCATGGAATAAGGTTAAATGTAGCTATTCCTCCATGTATGCAGACACCTCTATTAAATAGGAATTTTCTTCATTGTGCTTTGAAATGATCTTAAATTATTTCTGATGTGTGCTGAGAATTCGTTTCTGAAAGATGGAGCAAAACCAGAGCTTCTGACTTGGTGACCTGGCAACGTTTTGAGCAAGACAGTGGAAAGAGCCTATCCTAGACACCCTAAAGGCAGCAGTCTCAGTTTCTTGAAGTTGTTTTCTGTGCGAGTGTGGAGTCCTGGTTGGACAAGAGGGGACATAGTTTGATGCCGTTGAGCAACCCAGGCTTTGTATCGGAGATAGACCTGGAAAGCAGTGAACGTGGAACACTACTGAGAAAGTAAAGTGGCGAACACGGAATGCTGGTGCAGGGGGACTGCTGCATTGCCGCTTCCTGCCTCCTCGCTGCTTCCTGCCTTATCGTCGCTTCCGCATGGAGACGAAGCTCTGCACCAATCGCAGCGAGTTATAGCAATTTTGCCCATATATGATTAAGGGTAACTAACCAATCAGAGGCTGTAATTGTTTTGCTGTATAAACCCTGTTTTGCTGACTAATAAAGGAAAACGATCACACCCATGTTGGGATCGTATCGTTACTGCCGATCCGGCTTCCCACTCCAAGATGCAAGTAGTGAGACTAAAGATTGTTCATGACCTTCCATAAAGACCAGAAAACAGTCTGTGGTTGGCAATATCAAAGTCAAACAGGTCTGAACTGAAGTTCAGAAAGTAAGATAGAACATATCTTTGATGTTTTCTGTTTTAGAAAAGGAAGAAGCTGAAAACATTTCCTTCTGCTGTTGCCCATGTAGGAAAGCAGTATTTCCTGGGGTTACAAACTCAGTAAAGAGGTTTCCTCTGCCTCTGTCACAAATAGCAGAAAGAAAGGGCTAAATATCTTTCTAACCCCTGCACAGTCAGTGACCTCAAGGTTTATTTTACCTCGTTATCATAGATGCATGGTAAATTCTGTTCTGTCCATGTTGGGTATCTTTCTAGAGCTGTCTTTGCAGTATTCGGTCATTTGGTCTAGAATACTTGCTAACAAAGGAATAATGTAACAAATACTTGAAATTTTTGTCTCTCCTGTTTACTAGATTCATTTTTCCGTTGAGTCTCCAGACACATCTGTCTGGATCTGCTAAAATGCAGTGTTTATAGTATGGCTGCATTTGATTCAGCTGCAGTTCTCATATTTTTGTGGCTTCTGTTTCACAAATAAGGTGATGTTGGTAGATTATATGCAGTTTTCAAGTAATAATGTTACTGTGTGTGCATTCCAGCAAGTCTGGCCAAGTGTATTTCCTTTGTGAGATGGCAGACTACTTTATGCACAATCTTTGCTTCCTCATTCATATTGCTTTTATTCCCTTCTTTGTCTCTCCTATTTCTTTCACTACTTTGTGAACTGTATCTAGTTTCTTAATTCCTGACAATCACCACTGCTACTTCATATATATACTGTCCCTGGTGTCTGGTGTAGAGAAAACTAAATCTCAGATGCTTCAGATATTGCTACCCTCTGTAAAGAATTTGAATAGTAGCTGAGGAGACTGACGACATGGACTTCGATATCCAAATCGAACACCCTTTATTTATCAGAAAGCTGCATTTTATACCCTTACAAAGCTGTCCACGCGCTCCAACCCAAATGCTTATTGGTTAACATACATTGTTCACACACCTATTCTAGCTAGCTTAGCTGTGCATGATTTCTCCTCCGTTTGCTCTGGGTGTTCTGCTAAAGTCCTCTGTTGCACCTGATAACGTCTTTATTTTTCTCTTGTTCAGAAACTCTCAAGGACATCATGACCTTCCTTGATAGAGAATGTTCCCACAAGTAGCCATCACTTTATTGCCCTAGATGCATGGGCCAAAAGCTGCCAGTTATGAAAGAAGATGCTTTTATTTTGTGGAATCAACGTATTCCATCATTGTCAAAAAAAGAAGCAAAAATGTTTGATCAGCATCATTTTTTGTTGATCAACAGCATTTTCATAATATTTTAGTTCTGATGGTGGTTTCTGACAAAAGCATTTGACTTCTGTTTTTTCATAATCACAGACATGCTTTTGCTCTAGTTTATTTCACTGAAGTGGTGTGTTTTGGGAAAGAAACAATGGCATGTTCTCATTGTTCAGGAGAATTCCTAATATGTCATATTTTCAGTTTTGGGAAAATTTTTACTCTGCACATTTTTCTCTTGAAGACTATTGTTTGCTCTACATATGCAAGTATTATAATGTCTTCTTGTTGCATATGAAGTTAAAGAAATTATTCTCATCAATATTGAAAAATGTGAATCAAATACCACAGTTTACACAAGAGCTTAGGAGGTGTATAATCCAATGTTTAAGAACTAGCTGAAGATTAGAGATACCCTGGATCAATTGCTACTCCAGTGTGGATTTCCTGTTTGGATGAGGGCTTCTTGTGCTTCATTTCCTTAGCTGCAATGTGTTTATGGTTATACAGGGTGCAGTGATTAATGTTTTCCAGGTGCTGTATTACTGCTGTGATGGGAGTCATCTAAATATTAACAATATCCAACAGAGTAGCAGTGTGTTTCTGAGAAGTATAGAGCCTGATTTTTAGACATGTCTAATGAATCTCAGTGAACGTGAGAGTAGAATGATGTGCCTGCAGAAGAAGCATCTTCACACCTGCTAAACTTATACGCCTCAAAAATGAGATGTCATCATGTTTAAAGGGATAATGGCTACTGTGCTTGTCTATGAAATAGCTCTCTTCATAATTCCTGTTTGGAGAGTTCTGCAGGCTAATCTGTTTATAGCATAAAATACATGTACATCGGTCTAGGTGAGCACTGGCCATAAGAGCTGAGTGAAAGGAACCTGTATCATTCATTCGTATTTGTACCTCTTTCATATCTCGTGTCCATTTGTGTAGTCTTACATCAGATCAAGTCCCCAGCCATATGTAGGGTCTGGTGGTCTTTACCTCAGACGAGTGAGGAAAACCAAAATAATTAATCTGTGCCTGGCTTAGAATTCTGCATCTACAAATACTAGTGGAGAACAGGAGACCCTTTTTTCAACCTAGAACATGACACGGCTCTAGAAGACAGGTTTTTTATTTTTTGTAGAAATTATCAGAATACATACCTAAGTAGAAGAATTGGATTTTTCTATGCAAATACTACCTTCTGGACCAGGACATCATTAAAAGTGTTGGCCTCTGAGGGACAAAAATGGACTCCTAGTATGTGTGTTTAAAAAAAAAAATAAAAAAAAATTGATAGCTCTGGCAATACCTGGAACTCAATGATTAGCTTAGAAAATATTCATGGGAATATTAGTTGTACCAGATACTTGCTAGTTTAAGCTAGAATTCTTAAAATGTTCTTGGAAATTGAGGGAAAAAAAAAATTATCTGTCATCTTAACACACCCTTGGATATATTTAACAGGTTCTACTGTTGTGAGTTGCTTCTAAAAGGCCAAATGACATACCCAGGTATTTCCTTAACAACTTTTTCAGTTTCCTGAGCCTGGCATTTCACAGTAGCATTACTACAAACATTTATTTGGTCTCTCTTGTATAACTGCTACTTCTCTCCATCAGTTCAAACTTCCTGTTGCACTACCTCCCACTCTCAGTAACAGGAGATGTATACCTGCTTATACTTTTTTTTTTTTTATTGAACTCTATTTTTGCATGTCGAACTATAGAGCCAGTCAGGCGATTATTACATCCTGTTGCTAGCTGATCTTGTGCTCTTCAGCTGTGAAAATTTCATGTTTCGGCAAAATAACTTGGTTGAACTGTCAAACGTTTTGACAGTGCTTATATTCAACTGTGGAAGTAACCTCACATTCGGAACGTGGCTTTGTGTCTGCACCGGGACCTGGACCCATCAGCACCTGTAAAATACCTACGGGAAAACTTGTTAATGTCAGCATCATTCTTCATTGGCTCAGCGTGAAATCCTGCAGGAACAGTGCCCAAAGCTGCAACTTTGAACATGAACTTCCCTGAAAATGCTTCTCAGATTTGTTCTTAATTAATATATCTTCAAAATTTGAGTTTGTCGCTTTCTCGGTAAACTAGTTTTGCTTATGAATCTGCCACTTAGCGCAGTAACATTAAATGCCACTGTTGAAAGCTGATTGATTGCTGCTTTCCATGGACTTAGGTGCAGGCCACCCAGTGGGTAATAGATTTGCATTTGGTGCAATTTTCCATGCTGCTCTGTTTGTGGCTCCTTGATGGTCATTTCTTGCTTTCTTGTCTACTTCTGTAGTTCTGTGCAGAGCTACTGGAGCTACATAGGTTAAATCCTCATTAGCTTCTCCTCCCCTATATTCCTCACCTCTGGATCTTTCTAAACTTTTTTCTTTGTACTCTGCATCCCTAGAGGTTTAATTTTTCTTGTTTTTACTTTAGCCACAGTATTTTGCAAAATTGTACAGCAGAGAAGAAATATGTTGCCAAGTGAAATGCAATCAGCTCCATGGATGGCCCAATGAACATTGGGGTTGGGATCCTCAGTATCTGTCCTCCTGCAAAACAGCAACATGAGCAGTCATCAGGGATCCTGCAGCTTCAGGCTTCTCTGGGATAGTCTATGAAGTTTGCATCTCAAAGGCTTTTTCCAAGGGTTCTACCTTTTTTGTTACAGCTTTCTTTTAATAAATGCCTGTAAGGTAAAAAGGAGGATGAGTCCGTTTTACCTCTTGTGGAGCTGTTTATAGAGGAGCAGCTCTCTCTCTGTTGGCGAAAAGCTCCATCAGTATGGTGGGAGCAGTTAGAGGCTAGAATTCAGTTTCACTGGCTACATTAATGTCCAGCTCTATACTCTAGCAAGAGCAGGAGATTTTGAAAGGTCCAATCTCACAGAGTGTATGAACAGGCTGGATGCCATGTGGGTGTTGCTTTAAAAATCTCCTGCAAAGACTTCAAATGAAAACTTAGATTCTTCACCCTGATTTCCAAAGGCCACATCCTTTATTAGAAGGCCCAGAGGTCGCTTCTATGACCAGAAGTAGTAAATTTACCAACTTTATTCAGACTTTCACAGGAACAAAAAAGCACCGGAAAGCTCTAAACTCATTAATTTAGAGGAATCGCTGCACTGAGGATGGAAGTGATCATAGCAAACTACATCTGAATGTGGTATTCTGTTTCTACTCCTTTAAATCAACTTGGCAAAGATATGTGATATTCACTACTGGGGTAAAATTATGTGAAGCAGCTGCACTGACAGATAAGATTAATTATCCTTTACATTGCTGACATTAACCCTACTTGTCATCAGGGCTATGGGAAGAGTTGCCCCCTCATCAGGTCATTTTGTGAACACATTTACTACCAACAAGTATTTTAAATTATCATAAAACATAATGAGTCAAAATGGAGACGGTCACCTGTGGTTTTCTATCAACACTTTAGGCTGATCATGTCTCTCATTTTAAAACACAGGGGAAAATATTAGTAGCTATCAGTTAGACTTTGGAGTTCCCACAGGGCATATACACCTTAGATACCCTTGTAAGCAACTTACCACAGTGAATCTGAGATGGTGTTATTAAAAAGATCCCTGAGACCAGAAAGCTAGTCTTGGCTGTAACCACCAGTTCTGCTTTCTACAGAGATGTTCCTCAAATACAAGCAGGAAGAATACTGGTGTACCATGGGGAGTAGGATGCCTAGCATGGTGAGTTTCATGTGAAAACACTTCTCTAGCTTCATTTTTGTCTCCATTTATCTGTTCCGATAAATAAGATGAGGTAAATATTTACCCTTCGTGTTGGACTGCACTAACAGAAACCAGGACCTGGACTATGCTGACAAGCAGAGCTGGCCAGTGGGTCTGCTGTAATGCACTCTGGTGAGATGAGCGTGTCTGCCACCTCTTTGGCTATTCTGTTTTGCTCTGGACCTCTTAGAAAGATGCGTGGATCGGGGGAACTCTGCTAGTGAAAGGTGTCATGCTGGCATCCTGAGGATGGAGAGGTTCTCAGCCTCTGCCAGCCTGGTGGCATGACATGTTGAGGAATGCTGGTCTAATTCTTCATGTGCTATGGGGAGAATCTCCAGGGTACATCTCCAGATACAGGGGGTTGGGAGGCCAAGAATGGCTCCCTAGTCTTAATGGAGATCTCTAATGTCCATAAGTTTCTAGGGATCAAACATTTTGTAATTGTATTGATACCAAATCCCTTTTTTGAATTCCCAGTATGAAGTGGGAAAATGACAGTGTTTGGTATGGGGTTAAGACATAGCTCTGCATATAAAAGTAATGCTAATCTCATCTTCTCTGTCAATTTTAACATAAGTTTGGGGCATTCTTCACTAATAAATCTTCATGTGGGGTGTGAGAAAAGCCAAGTGCATTCAAATTTGTGCATTGAAAATTCTTCCTGGAAAGAGAAGAAAAATGTTACTGTTTGTAGAGAAATAATGTTTGTAATTTCTAGTAGGCTGGGGTAACCCATCCACTACTTCACAACAGTAAACTAATTAGAATTACAAAAGCCATGAAGAAATATAAAGTGTTAACTTGATCAAATTTGGAATGGGGCTGCCCACCTGTTCTTCTAAATATAAGTGACTGCAACATGACCTGTTAGTCGTCAGAGATGAGTAAGCCAGAGCAAGCTTGCACTGAGCCCTGGCTCAGGCTGGGCTCTCTGTCTGTGAATGAGGGCAAGCCAAGGAAGGGAGAAACCTGCAAGAACATCTTGGCACTGCTTCNTGGCTCCCAGGGTGACCTTACATACATATCACTTTATGTAATATTTTTTTTCAAATGTGTATAGTCAGCTCTAATGGCTTGTTGATCCCAGCTAAGCTCTTTGGCTTGGCTCTGCTGTCAAGTGTTCTTGTTCACCCGGGTCTAGTAAGTTATGTGGCTTGAAGCTACAGGCATTTCCTTACTATATGGAAATAAACTCAAAAGCTCCATTATGATCATTTGTTGAAACAGCTCTGACTTATCGCACCAAGCTTCTCCAATACTGACAAGCTAAACAACTTTCACTTAGTGCAAAACCCTGCCAAGCAAACCTGCCTCCAGATCTTTTCTGCAGGGTGAAGGAGGTGTCTTACAGAAGCTCATTTAAACAACTTCACACCATCCTTCTCAATAGAATTGAGTCTGCATAATCTGCATGAATCTCTTGACTTAAACATTGAATCTCAATGCATCACTGCTTAGCGGGTGACAGTCACCATCCAAGTACTACTAATTAGCTTTTTATTTAAATGAATGCAGACACTAAACTTTCGTGAGCATGGCACGCTTGCCAATTGCAACTCCAGAGCAAAGCTCTGAAGTGCTCTTGTTAATTCCGCACATTCCTCTTAGGCACATTTTCCATGTTGCTGTCCTATAGATATCTTCCTCTGCTCTGCTGCTCATATCCTAAAATACAGGCTTATTATTTATTCTGCCTAACATATCCATTTTCCTAGGGGGCCCTGGCTATCAGGTATTAAATATCTGTTTTGGTGAAGTAATGTTATGTTTCTGCTAATGCTGTAACTCTGCCTCGCTGCAGTGATCCTACATTGGCTGATCTTAAACCCTTTAGGGTACACTGGTTAGCAGCTTCTTTTCTGAATATGTGTTATTTTCTTTCCCAGGGGCACTAATTTGAAGAAGCAGCCCTCCTTCTGATGATAATATAGAGCTTGACTGTTACTTGCAATTTAGTGGTGTGTTGACATTGAAATCCTGTCTTCACTTCAATTTTATGTGTTTTATTTATATACATCATATACTGCACTTGTTACTGGATTAAAAATTGTATTCCTAATGACTTCCATGGCAATTTTGAAATAGCTGCATGTATTGCATAAATAACAAGCTTTTCAGCTGAAAAGTGATTTACATCTTCCCAAGTTGCACGATTTCTTTGTCAGTCTTATTAAAAACTCTCAAAGGGCACTTTCTTTTTACCTCCCTTCCCTTTCCCCACTGTTGTATCTGTAATTCAGTGGTCTCAGAAGCCACAGGGGAGTGGCAACCCTCCACAAGCAGGCAGTCTGACAACAAGTAGCGCTGGCTCAAAGTCCTACCCAATGCCTTTGCTACAATTATACCTTAGCTCTGTTCTGCAGTATCCTGCTTGTATGCTCCTGGACCCCTTCTAAACAGGGATTAAGGGCGTAAAAATGAATTGTGCAAGACTCTCCTCTAAAGTGATTTTATGCTGTGGGGAATGCTATTAGAGATTAACTTTTTGGACCATAAAACTTCTTTCAAATCTCTTCTAAGCTGGATGTGAATTCTAGTTTCCTGAGGTGAATAAATACAACTTTCCAATCCTGTTCCACCCACCTGCCAAAATCAGGTCCATAAGGGCAGCCAAAATCTATTATTGGTTTACACTGGTGCAAATCTTCTGACGTTAAAGGTTGAATCTGTGTAACTGAGAGTGGCATTTGGCTTGTGGCCTTTGTATTTTATGTGGCATCCATGAAGCCTCCAGTTCAGACTAAACTCTTGTGACCAGATATACTAAGAGGGGGCTGGTGAGGGGAAGTAATGAAGACAAGGTAGTTAAAAAAAAAAAATTCTGCATACTTGCATGTGGGCATATGAGTGTGTGTAAATGCTCTAATTGCTTATTTCTCCTTTGTATATTAATAAACCTACATAAATAAATTTATAATAAATAAAATCTGCAAATACAAATTTATTTTGCGTTATCACTTCCTTCCAGAAGAGTAGCATTTTTTGGAAGTCTGTAATGTATGTGCGTGAAAGCCAGTCTGTTAATATTTTTCTCTAACATGGAGAGGGTTTGGGTGTCAACTTTGCCAGTTTGTGCAGCATGTAATACCCATCTGGTAGTGGTTAGAACAGAGGTTCCATTGTAATAGAATTGTGATAAGTAACTGTTGCTTTTTTTCTTTCTTGCTGGCTTTTGTTTCTGTGTTGTCTTCTTTCCTTTTCACTATGCCATCTTTAGATGCTGTGATAATCATCTTTTCAGTTGAACGCTTCTGTATTCCACCAAGAAAATCTAGTAGCTTATTTTGTATGTTAGGTGATTTTAGGTAATATTAGAAGCCATTAATTAAAAAAATTCAATTAAGCAAAAATTATAATGATGGTTTCTTAGAAAAACAAATGTTTTTGACTATAGAAAGGACACTTATGTATAGAAAAACTTTAAAATAATAATACTGTCTCATTCCAAACAAAATAGAGAATAATAGGAATGGCCACTTTAGGTTAAAGATGATTCTACAACAAATTCAGTTTCCACTTGTACAGTTTTAAGTCTGTAGCAACTCCATTGAAGCAAGAGGAATTACTCAAGATTTACATACTGAATATCTCTTCACTATTGCCTTTCTTTTCACACATTTACTGGTGATTTCTTCACAAAGCTCAGTGACTTTAAGCAATGTCCGTGGGAGGAGAGGACTCTTTTAAAGTCTGAAAATATAAAAGAGGGCATCCAGGGCCAAACTGGTTATCTGTGGCTTTTAAGCACTGCTTGTCAGAGCACCAAAGTTTTAATATAGGTGAGGGAGTGATACCTAATATATTACAGCAACTGGAGTAGGTTCTTGGCCCACTGCAGAGGAAGTGCTGCATTGCGCGTGTGTAAGTAGCTTGAAATCTATGAAGTCTTTTACGAGCGCAGCTGAAAAGAATTTCTCTCACCCTCTCTGTCCAGCATGAAAGTTTAGAGTCTGAGTCTCAAGGTGTTAAAAATATGAATTGTGATTTCACATAATGTGTTGATGTGCATTAATCTCAATGGATCAACTCACACTTTTATTTTGGCCTTGAATATAGGTATTTGCAGACAGTGATTGCTCTCGTGAAGGTTTTTTCTAAATCTTGTGCTACTGCAAAATCTGTCTTTAAGTCAGAAGTTCTTTTTCTCACAAATGTTTTTAGGGGGTGTCTGTATCTGTGGGTGTTTCACTCAGATTCTTAAGAAATTTGCCTCAGAGCCTGTTTAACCCTCCTGTGGGAACTCAAAAGTTGGGGTGATTATTGGATCTTTCCTTTCTGACTTGGAAAGAGGGAAGGAAACAGAAAACAGAAGGGCAGTTCCTGAGGGAACAGCTGTACTGGTAGTCCTGTGGGGTTTCCACTGAAAACATGGCTCCCTGGACTCTGAGACAGTTGAACATCTTTTGTCATCTGAGCATGCCTAACAAATATGCTGAACTGCGTTGAGAGAGGGCAAAAAGCTGGATAGTTCTGGCAGAAATGAGGAGGGGGGGAAGGCCAAGTCAGAGCATAAAAGCTAGCTTCAGCTCTGCTTTCCAGTGGCTACAGGAAAAAGACTTTTTAAATTCTGCCTGTTGTCCTGGCGTGTTATAGGATGTGTGCAGGAATAGTGGCCTTTTCTGTCTGTTTTGTGTCTGTTTTTTTTTTTGTGGGGGGTTTTTGTTGTGGTTTTTTTCCTGAAGTTCTCTCTAAATTTTATGCAATGCTGTAATCTTTTCCTTTGTGATGAGAAAGTTCATGTTTCAATAGAGGAAGCTACTAGATAGGGAAGGGCCTGACTGCATTAAAAATTAAACTGTTGTGATCTTTATTTGATAGACATATAAAAAAAAAAATGATCCAAGAGTGATTTCTCCATGTATTATCCCTCTCCTCATCTGTGAATCTAGTATCAATACCTCACCATTCTGTAATATTACATAACATACTCAGACTTTTTTGTTTTCTCCTGCTTTTCATCGGTACTAGCTTTGGCTTAGATGAGAAGTGAGAATATAAAATAAATAAGGAGATACAAAGATATGAAGAATGACAAGCTTTTGAACAGTATGTGGCAAGTAACGATTGTGGCTTATGCTATGGAGCAGGGTGACAAAATGGCCCTAAGTGGCATGGGAAAGCCGACGTCGCTGCTGTTCCCAGCTCTAGCCTGGGGAATGCGAGGGGTGATGGCCAGCGGAGGAAGAAGGAGTGTGTGCGCAGATGGGTGCTGGTGCCCAGGCTCTCCAGGAGTGGGTGACACATAGTAGTAACTTATGTCTCTGGGGAGTAGGGTTATTGCTTGTTTGAAGCGGGCACTATTGATAATACACTCGTGCTTTTTAGCTAGAAAAATGAAAGATATCAAGACACTTGTACAGTGATGATTGCTAGAAAAACTTCACACCCACCATTCTATGAAGAAAATTTCATGTTCTGGCAAAAACAATTGTTTCTGGACAGGTGATCAGTATGCAAATTTAAAGGCAAAAGTAGGAGATCCTTGTTTCAAAATCAGCTGAATAATCACCACCCCACAATTTATTGTGGGAGTTCTAAAACCTGTGTTTATGGAGGAGGTGAAGAACAGCAAAGGTAGTATGAGGTATTATGATTTTTTGAATTATCTATCTAGTATAGATTTTAAATTCTGATTTTTTAACTAGTGATTTCTTTGGTATAAAGACTCAATTTAAATACTGTATACTGTCTACTAAATCATTTAAGAAAATGAGGAGATGTATGTAATCTAGTTTATATAGGAGAAAGTGCAAAAAAATACAGCACAACCAATTGTGATAAAAAGGTACTGGCGTGTATTAAATGATGTGTAGGACAATCATGAGAATGAACTCCAAGTAGCCTGTGATCTTAATGGAAAAACTGTGAAGCATGTACAACATTGTACTCGCAGGTTTCCTTTGTTATGCTTTACATGGTAATGGATACCTGGTGACCAAAGAAACTATTTTCTGCTGCCGGTTGGGGATCAGTTCCTAGCAAATAAATGGTCTGCTTCATTTTGCTTTTGTGTGTTTTTTTACCCCCAGCTTTCTCTTCTCTCTTCTTTTTTTCCCAGCTGTTCAGAAAATAAAAGCATTAAGTATGCAAACAGATTACACTGAGTAGATGCTAAACTTCTGGAATAACTTTTTACAGGGTTAGGCTCTCTGCTTTCATGTATATGTACGATTCGTATTCAGGTATGAAAAGCTAAATGACTCTGCCTAAGAATCCTACAATTGCTAAAACCAGGGAAAGTTTTGCCATCTCTTCTTTCACTATAAAATTGTCTTGTCTTAAGCCTCTTTCTTTTCAGGTTTCAGGTAAGTTCAGTAAAGCGTGCACCAGAGAATGCAACTGCAGAAAACCACTCTCCTAAGCTTGCGAGCTCTATCTTTTGCCTTTTAGGAAAGGATTATGACAAATGATAAGTTAAACTCCATGTCGCTGCTTGCAAAACTTGAATTGCTCTAAGCAAGACATCCAGCAGAGCTGCTGAATAGCATGGTGCAGGACTTAGCACTGTCAGTTTCTGCAGGTTTTGCCAGGCTCTTTCACGGCTTTTCTTCATATCTTATGAATTTTGTCTTCTGCAACTCTGTTAGCAACAAATAGAAAACTGAAAGAGCAGTAAGTGAAGTTGTTTTAGCTGCCTTTGGGTCACTGAACTTCTAAGCAACCAAAAGACCTTTTGCTATAACCTCTTCTTTAAAATAATAATCACAAAGATTAAAATCCAGATTTTTGTCTTTTTTGGCTTAGATTTAGGGATGAGGGAAGGAGGGAGACAGACAGACAGCTCTTCCTGACGACCATCTACTCTGCCTTTATTAGTTATTTTCCTTTAAAACAAGGGTGTTATGACACTAACTTGGACAAAACGTCTAATACCTGGGCAGGTAAGGGTTTGGTGAGACTAGTATTTAAGTTAATTTAATTCATAATATTGAAGCATCTATCACATGTACAGAACCATAATCTGTGAAGGTAGTTCTGGTGTTTTGTGTGAAGTAGGATATACAGTCATAGGGTAATTTCACACTGGCTGGGAGAGGGCAGCTTTTGCAATTGAATAGAACAGAGAGTCTTAGCTCTTGAAGTGACAAAGATGAGTGGCCTGATGAGGAAAAATATCATGGAGAAGGAAAAAAATTTCAGTGGGGCAGACTGACTTGTAATCTTTTCATATTGGAATGCCAGGCTATCAGGGGAGCAGAGAACATGTCTCGTGGAGGCTCAGAGCAAATCGCATTGAAAGACTCCTACTAGGTTGTCCAAGTTTACTTTAAACTGTTCAGTTTTTGTAAACGCCTTTACTCCTCAGATATGGTTATGCTGAACCAGTGGCATTTCAAATGATATTTTCAACAGTTCAAATATTCATGCTTATATCTCTTGTGCCAAAATACTGTTCTTTTAAACAGATATTTTTCTGTATATTGGCATGACTCAATGAGCAATAAATAATGATTTTTTTAATCAAATAATTTTCATGTTGAAAAAGGGAATAAGAAATTTATTAACTTTTTATTTAAACAAGAAAACACTTTGTTTAGTGTCAAATTGAGATTTAAACACCCAGAACTGAAACGTTAAAAATTACTCAGTATTAAACAGGCATACTTTAATTTTTCATAAACTTTTCAATACGATTGTAATTAAGAACAGATGAACTTAAACGTGCCATTCAGTATCAAAGATTTTGCTGCTGGCAAGGTAACTTTTCCCTGCAGCTGCAATATAATAAGGGTTTTTGTTTGTCACGAGAATTTTGACTGATTTCAAGGACCCAGTTTTGTGACTGAATTCTGAATCTCTTGGTACTGTAAAGAGTTTAGAGTCTAGTGTGTGTAACAGCACCTACAAAGCAAAACCAAAGTTAATGATAGGAAGCTTTATAACTATCTGTTTTGTAGATTAAATGGGGCTGTCTTTTCTGTTTTAGGTCAGTATCCTAGATGTCCAGTTGGCTCAGGGAATTGTTAACAGGTTGCCTCCGTCTGCAGGTGACCAGTGTGAATATTGCTGAACTTGATAGCATCTGAAAAGTATTTGGTGGCATGTGTGGAGTAAGTTTGGAAATCTCTGCTCTTAATGGACAGATATCTGTGGTACAGGAGCTGCATTCACAACTGGCGGTTCTGTTGGCACTTTTGAGGCAGGCACAGGGTGAATGAAAATATGCATTCTGCTGACCTCTAGATATCATTCTCTGAGTCAGGTCTTAGATGTCTTAATGAGGGAGCAGTGTTTGCTCCCCCTGTTTTGTACCCATGTGGGAATCTCTATCTCTAAGGCCCCAGTTAGGCATATGTCACCTGATACTTACCTAAGACAGGGATTCCCTTTCCCTGATGGAATATTCCAGCAAGGGAGTTGTATGGATGCAGAAGGTCGAACACTTCAAGCAAATGCCAGAATTATAGGCAGCTGATTTTGTTTCCTTCCTGGTAGGTTATGCTTGGCTGGCTCTCCTCTTGTCTGGGAACAACAGTATCATGAAGTAGATGCTCCTGTGTCATTAGATCCAGTGCCCATCAATAACAGAAAATCAAAGACAGTAGCACCAGAAATTAAAGCATTTTCTGTTTGTCAGTCTGCTAGTATTTTTAGGAAGATGATGGAATTTGGCTTGTCATCTAATGCATTGATCCTTTTCCAAATGTCAGGTCCCCTGACCAGCCGCCCAAGTCACTCTACCAACTGTCATCCTCCCTTGCAGAAAGTGGAATGCACTGGAGTCGGCAACTTGATGAAGAATTAACAGCCTCTGCCAGCATGCTCTAATTAAACAGCTATATAGACAACAGCTGTGAAAAATTCAGCAATCACAGAATGTTTATTATTGGAATTAAAACACCTCATAACTAAGATATGCATTGATTTGCATAACATAGATTTGCATCGGTTACCATCTCCTGGAAGGAACAAGTGGTGCCAGCTTACTGTGCCTGGGCTTTCTGAATGTTTCTGTCGCTTTCACTGTCACCCATCTGCCTCTGGTTTGTTAACCATAGTTAGAGGGTTGATCAGCTTATTTGCAGCAGATCAGGATCTACATCTGTAGAACTGTGATGCTGAACACTACAAGGAACTCTAAACTCACTTTGTCATGTGGTCCATGGGGTATTGCTGTATATCAATCTTCTAGGCACAGGGACAGGACTCTAGATTTATTCAGACTTGGGCAAATCAGGAGTAACGCAGCAAATACTAGTTTAGTTACATCGACATTTAGTTACATTGACTTTTACGTTACTATGAGGGTGAGACCCTGGCACAGGTTTCCCAGAGCAGCTGTGTCTCTGTCCCCTCCCTGGAAGTGTTCAAGGCCAGGTTGGATGGGGCTTTGAGTAACCTGGTCTAGGGGAAGGTATCCCTGCCCATGGCAGGGGGGTTGAAACTAGATGGTCTATAAGGTCCCTTCCATCCCAAACGATTCTATGATTTATGACTTATAACCATAGTTAGCTCAGAAACAAGATTACAGCAGGTAGCCCAATTTCAGTGTCTTGTAGCATTCTGCTGTCTAATCTAACAGTAGTGGCAATTGTGTGTATCATTTTTTAGTAGGAGGTGTCCTCCTCAGGCAGTGTATGTTCCAGTCAAGCTACTAGAAAACTCAACATACAAAAGATTTTCTAAGCTATTTGAAGATGGTTGTATGAAAATATGCTCACATGCACTCACATGTATTTGTGTTGGTAATAGCAACATCTTTGCCTGGTTTAAAGGAAAACTTGTCTATTTCTGTCAACATTTACAAGGACTTAAGCAATATGAGTACAGGTGCAGTTCCAAAGCACTTGATCTTTGTTTTTAGGGCCAGCACAAAGCCTGAGGTCCCACCTAAGCCCTCAAAACTTGTGAGGCTTTGCCTGGAATCATTATAGCCAGACTAAATGGAACAACCTTTAGTGTTAGAGCTCTAACACAACATCTTTCTCCAACGCATGAAACTGAGCAGAAAAGAGCAAGCAAGAGGTTGACTCCAAAGTTCTGAACCTGTGATGAGAGGTCTCTTGTGGTCTTCGGTGCTCATGAAATGATACTTCCAGAATTCTGCACTCAGCAAGCTAGGAGTAAATGCTTTTCCTCATCTAGAAAACAGAAATGCTTGAAAATATTCAGTGGCACTGACAGAGTTTGAAAAATGTATTGGTAGGTAGGCTGAAAAATGTTAGAAGACTTGTAAATGAGAGAAATGGTAGTGTTTTAATTTGATTAAAGAAAATGCCTGGAATCCAGTCCTGGAATGTATTTGTGACCTGATAAACAGTGGCATTTGCGTTTGTCTGCGTTAGGATCTCATCCTACTTTGTAGCACAACAGAAATAGTTATCTCAGAGGAGGTTGACTGGATGTCTTTAAATCATAAAAGTAAAACCAAATATGAATATGGTGCAGGGATCTAAACTTTGGATTCCTGACAGATAAGGTTACCAGCCAATATTTCATGGCTGTCATAGAAACTGTTTTGGTTTGAGTTTTAAATTGACTTTTAAGCCAAACTTGAGTATTACCCACAGTGTGCAGACATATTTGATGAGGTATTATAAACAATTTTTACTACTGTATGATTAAGTTAAGAGGTAAGTAAGAGTTTTTAATGAATAGCTGGGACTTCTCACGTCAAGAGATGAAGACTATAACTCTGTCTAGAAAAGAAAAAAAAAGAATCTCATTCTGTATCTTAGCTAATGACTTAGGTGGTGTTCATGAGAGCTGAAGGAATTCAAGAAGTTGAGGAACCCTTTCTGTAATGGGCATGGTGAACTGAGTTCATTCAGTTAACTGTAAGACATTTTTCTTTTTCTTTTGACAGGCCCTTTCCTACATGCTGAGCACAGCCCAGACGTTTGTGAATAGTCTATTTACTAAGATGAGGAAAAAGAACCTTTCCAATGGGTCTTTCAGAGATTCTGCTCTCAGAAGCCTTTCTGCTTTTGCACAGCCTTGATCCTGAAGTTACTGTTGACTTCAGTAAAGGTAAGACTTTATATTTGCTTTAGGTTGCTTTGATTTTTTTTCTCATGAGAACAAATTGGGCATGTCCTTACATTTACCACAGAGTGCTACTAGGATTGATAGCAGCAAGAAGAGGTAAAAAATCCACACAAATGGTGAAATGTTTATTGATACAAGATGTAAATGCGTCATATACTTTGTGACAACTCATGCAGATTGTAGCTGTGACCATGCTGAATTTCCACTTACATGGACAAATCAGCTGACAGAATGTGCCCTGCTATTTAAGTATATTCACTTCCTAGCCTTGTACCAGGAGGTAATTTGTTAACTCTAGAGAACACATTCTGTATGTTGGTGAGGCAGGTCTACTAAGCTGCTGTACGTAGATGCCATGCTCAAACTATGGTCATTTATTTCTGACATAAGAATGTCCTTAAACTGCTCTGTCATGTGTTTCTGTGTAGTGTGAGGGTATCAGTACTGAACCCAGTGCATGTAAGTCTTAGGATGTCCGAAAGCTGAAGTGTTTTGGAGGACAAGAGAGAGGTTCCAAAATGTGTCAGCCTTTATTGCACTAAAGTGTTTGACTTTACTGCCATACTTGCAATATTTCTTCTATTTAAGAGTAAGGAATACTACCAATTCAGCAGTAGTTAATTAGCACAGACTGTAAATGTTTATTTGTTTTTTAATAGCAGCAAATGCATTATAAATTACTCCCACGTTCATCTATTGTAAAATCCTGCTGTTAGAGTAATTTGTAATGTAGCTTTTTCTTACAATATCTGTTGGCATTGCAAAAGCAAAAAATAAGAGTTTTGTGTTAATTGTTGAATAACCAGCCACGTAAATTGCAATAAATCTGCTAAACTTTTAACTAGGACTTGCCATGTAAATAAGATTAAATATATTACATGTATATTGATGGATATTGAACTAGTTAATGTACTCTTTATTTACTTTCAGAAGCCTGCTTTTGTAGGCTTCTCAAATCACAGAATCACAGAATGTTCGGGGTTGGAAGGGACCTCTGTGGGTCATTTAGTCCAACCCCCCTGCTGAAGCAGGGTCGCCTACAGCAGGCTACATAGGACCTTGTCCAGGTGGGTCTTGAATATCTCCAGAGAAGGAGACTCCACAAACTCCCTGGGCAGCCTGTTCCAGTGCTCCGTCACCCCCAGAGTGAAGACGTTCTTCCTCATGTTCAGACGGAACTTCCTGTGCTTCAGTTTGTGCCCATTGCCCCTTGTCCTGTCGCTGGGCACCACTGAAAAGAGTCTGGCCCCGTCCTCCTGACACCCACCCTGGAGATATTTATAAACATTTATTAGGTCCCCTCGTAGCCTTCTCTTCTTCAGGCTGAACAAGCCCAGCTCCCTCAGCCTCTCCTCATAGGAGAGATGCTTCAGTCCCCTCATCATCCTCGCAGCCCTCCTTAGGACTCTCTGCAGTAGCTCCTCATCTTTCTTGAAGTGGGGAGCCCAGAACTGGATGCAGTACTCCAGATGGGGCCTCACTAGGGCAGTGTAGAGGGAAAGGAGAACCTCCCTCGACCTGCTGGCCACACTTCTCCTAATGCATCCCAGAATCCCATTAGCTTTCTTGGCAGCCAGGGCACACTGCTGGCTCATAGTCAACCTGTCGTCCACCAGGACACCCAGGTCCCTTTCCACAGAGCAGCTCTCCAGCAGGTCCGCCCCAAGCCTGTACTGGTACATGGGGTTGTTCCTCCCCAGGTGCAGGACCCTGCACTTGCCCTTGTTGAACCTCATCAGGTTCCTCTGCGCCCAACTTTCCAGCCTGTCGAGGTCTCGCTGAATGGCAGCACAGCCTTCTGGTGTATCTACCACTCCTCCCAGTTTGGTGTCATCAGCAAGCTTGTTGAGGGTACACTCTAACTCTTCATCCAGGTCATTGATGAAGAAGCTGAACAAGACTGGGCCCAGTACTGACCCCTGGGGGACACCACTTGTCACCAGCCTCCAACTAGACTCAGCGCCGCTGATGACAACCCTCTGAGTTCTGCCATTCAGCCAGTTCTCAATCCACCTCACTGACCACCCATCCAGCCCACACTTCTTGAGCTTCCCTAGGAGGATGTTATGCAAGACCATGTCGAAAGCCTTGCTGAAGTCTAGGTAGACAACATCCACGGCTGTCCCCTCATCTACCCAGCCAGTCATGCCATCGTAGAAAGCTATCAGATTGGTCAGGCATGATTTCCCCTTGATGAATCCATGCTGACTACTCCTGATGACCTTCTTTTCCTTCACTTGCTTGTTGATGACCTCCAGGATAAGCTGTTCCATCACCTTTGCCGGGATGGAGGTGAGGCTGACCAGCCTGTAGTTCCCTAGGTCCTCCTTCTTGCCCTTTTTGAAGATTGGAGTGACACTGGCCTTTCTCCAGTCCTCGGGCACCTCTCTTGTCCTCCAGGACCTCTCAAAGATGATGGAGAATGGCTCAGCAATGACATCCGCCAGCTCCCTCAGCACTTGTGGGTGCATTCCAGCAGGGCCCATGGATTTGTGGGCGTTTAGATCGCTTAAGCGATCCCTCACACAGTCCTCCTCGACCAAGGGAAAGTCATCCTCTCTGTGGGAGCAGGTTGAAAGCTTATGGGTAAGAATCGGGGAGAGAGGCAACAAAGGGAACCTAGTGGTTGGTGTCTACTACAGGCCGCCAGATCAAGAGGAGCTGATAGACGAAGCGTTCTTCCTCCAACTCCAGGAGGCTTCGCGCTCG
>Ga0065711_1004196_pt1 | contig 25338 bp, 17 predicted proteins | sample Hoacrofraction12_FD_59098 | JGI IMG/M metagenome (GOLD analysis project Ga0065711, IMG submission 59098) | Hoatzin crop microbial communities from Cojedes, Venezuela - Epithelial fraction 12 v2 (version 2) | ecosystem: Host-associated > Birds > Digestive system > Esophagus > Crop | place...
GGATAACAACCTTCAGTCAATTTGAAAGCAATGCATTTTGCATGCCATCTGCATGCACCTGATGGTGTTACTCGTTTTCATAGAGGTGTTCAAGCTTTGGGAGCGCGTGCTAGACGCTTGGATACCCTTTACGGCTGAACAGTGACAGGAACATAGGACTGCAAAGAGTGAGGCATTCCCAATGGCAGTGGGAGGGAGATGGCTCTGTTTGGAGCTGTATTTCCTCTGTGTCGTATGGCTAAATGGGGAAATTGTCCCCACTTGAGTAGTGCGCTTTCTAGTTGTGTGTTACTTGGTGATGTGAATATGTGATTTAGAAGTGGCTCCTCTATTGCTTCTGGGGGGTGAATAACAAGCCTTCTGTCGGAAGTGAGAAAAGTGATTTTATTTCTTTGTCCTCCCACGCACCAAGGATCCTGAGAAGACCGGTTAGATTGCAGGGAAATCTGTGATACTTTCAAATTGTGGAATCATTTCTTAAAACGACTGCTGTTTGGGTGGGGAGAAGGGCAGGTTTGCATTGGCTAAGATATTCTGAAAATAAGAAAATACCTGGAAGAGGTTACTGTAGCCATTGATAAAACTGCAGAATCTTGATTAGATTTGAAGCTTGCTGAGAGTCTTTCTAAATTGTAGAAATGCAGCTAAACACTGAGTACATTTCAAAGACCAAGTTTTTGTAGCCTGTTTTCAGAACATGTAGCACTGAAGNGCTCTTTTTCAAAGGCTCCTTTTCTGAGCACTGGGTTTTTAAGGCCTCTCACGAAGCAGGCAGGATATTAGATTTGCATCCCAAAAATGGTGTCTGGTGCCCTGCGGGCATCTCCGCACACGCTGTTCAGGAAGGGCAGAAAGAGGCGCTGGCTCCTGAGGACAGGCTCCCTCTGGGATTAGCAAAGACTTTCAAGCGTGGAGAACGGCACGGCTGCCGAAATGAGTGTGCTGTGCTTCCATGCTTGAAAGTCTTTGCTAAGCTGAAGAGGAGTTTGTCCAGCGTATAGAGCAGAATGTTGCAAGCAAAAGGACATCAGCAATCTGAGTGCAGTGGTGTTTGGGGCCAGCGGTAACCTTAACATAGGAAAAAGCACAGTAGAAAGCTTAAGCCTGGAATTAGCTAAGGCATGTCCCTGATGAGATGGTGAGCATTTGCAAACACGCCCTGTGCTGAAGTCTGTGGGATGCTGGTGCCCGTGGGCAGCGTGCGGGGGTGTGTGTGCTCCGGGTGTTATTGCTCATGGTGCATGTCCCACTCCAAGCGCAGTGTGGAGAGATGGGCCTCAGCATCTCTCCCTTCAGATCACCTTTGGGTTGCCTCGCAAGTGCCCTGCTCCAGCCCTTGGAGAGAGCAGAGGTCCCTCGTGGCGTGGCTCGGGGGCCGCCTAGCGAGGTGGCTCTGTGCAGCCTACGGCAGCCGGTGTGACAGTCGGGTGTTCGTCCTGTCCCGTGGCTGGGAATGGCTCACAGACTGGGGCCGAGAGTGAATTAATTTTATCCCTCGTATTACATGCCTCCTCTGAGCACAGCTGTTTCTCAGGGCTGGAAGATCCTGGCTTTCCCTCCCCGTGTGTGGTTAACAGCTGAACTGCCGACAGATATTGGACACTTGAGTCAAACTGGAGCTCCTAGAACCAAGTGACTAAACCCCCTTTTAACCACCGACACTGAAAGATGCCTAGAGCTTATTTTAAGAGATGCTAAGCTTCCACTCGAAATCATGAGAGTCCATACTTGTTAAAGCAGGCAGATTCATGTTAAACAGAGATCCTGGTCATTTGCTTCCTTTTTTCCCTATTAAGAACCCTGCCCCCCTTCTTTGCATGCCAGAGCATTACAGGAATGTGGAAAGATTTTGAGCTCAGACTGCCTTACACATGAAGACTGCAGATCCTGTGGAGTGTAAGGGTGTGATAACTCTGGTGCCCGTGGCTGTGACCCGCGGGGTACACGCAGATGTGAGTACCAGCAGTAGTATTTCTGGAGTCCTTGGGCATCCTCAGGCACCCGCCTGCTCTCCGCTGCCTTTACCTTTGGCATTCGCGTTGCGCAGGCACGTCCCAGGGGCTGCGTTTGGTGGAGGTTGGGGGTCCTTGACATGGACAAGTGTTCAGTGTCCCAGAAAGAATGGTATTTCAAGAGCATGGAAACTGATATTTCTGCCTTTAGGACGCTATATAGTGACAAAGTTATTTCCTGAAAGCTCTGGGGAAAAACCCACACCGTGGTTTGCTGCTTCTAAAGACCTCTGTGTTGTCCGTGCTTGGATGGAGAGCGATGCCCTGGGGCAGTGCTGAGCTGCCCTGGTCTGGTACAAACCCGTGAGCCCTCTGACTGACCCGTTCCCCTCCCTGCAGCCGCACAGTGCCAGGAGCCAGCGGCTCCAACTGCCTGCGTGAGCCGGGCTGAGCGTGAGGAGGGGATGGACCAGATTCCAGCTCTCCCTTTCGCTGCTGCCTGCTGCAGGATGCTTTCCCCATTCCCCCATGGATACCTGCAGTGAATAATGAAGCAAAGCCTCAGCCTTAATACATAAGGCAACCCACAGTCCTTTCTTTAAAGTAGAAAATATCACAGTATGCTCTTCAGCCGGCAAGTTATTTAACCTCTCCACCCTAGAATACAATGGTGGCTCTCCTGTGAGTCATAAGGAGGATTAATTTAACGGGGCCAAGGAGGAGAGCAAGCAGTCTGGCCAGCTCGATGCTTCATGTGGGGCACACCTTCCACGGAGCTGAGTGTGGCATTGCAGCAGGCTTGGGAGAAGACTGGAATTGTGTGGTCAGTGTGTGTAAGTGTGCGTGACTCGTGGCTTGGCTCTCTAGTGCTGCAGTGACCACTCGCTGGTCGTGCGGTCCGTCCGTGGCTGTGCTGTTGTGTTTGCACTTTCTGCAGAACGCAGCGTGTTCTGATCTCCGCTGTCCCCAAACCAGACCTGTTACCTGCGTCCCTGTCGTTGTGAACAGCACTGTATGAACTGTGACTGCTGTAGCATCCAGCGTAGCACGGGGTGTCATTGCTATACTAGTAACTACCAAAATGGAAAAAGCCTTTTCTGTCACATAGCATCTTGGTTTTATTTCACTGATTTAAATTGTTTTGAACAGGAATGAAGAGAAAGTATATCCTCAGGTGGGAACACATTCAAATGGGATGTGTATAGACTGATAGCAGCAGCTAAGTTGCACTCAGAAGCAAATAGGAATCTGGGGTAGCTTTTCTGGAGCCTGCATAATATTTTTCTCCACCACTGTGTAATGCAGCATATGCCTGCTGTAGCTTCTGTCATCTCCTGCCAAACAGGCGTGTCTCGGGTGGTTATCCCGCAGCGTATCCTGGCTGGTGGTCTGATGCTTCTGCCTTATAGCCCTGATGTCATTGAAGCTGGTGGATCCAGAGATGAACCAAAGCTCCTGAGCCCGCCTGCCCTCTTGTCCCACTGCACGTGAGTCCCCTGAGCTGCCCGTGCTCTTGCTGTGCAATGGACAAGGCTGCAGGGAAAATGGAGGTGAGAGGCTGAGTTTCGTGCCCTGACCCCGGCACCTGGTCTGATCCCTGGTGCCGTGAGAGCTGCTTCCAGCCCGTGCCCCAGGCAGGGAGCCTGTGCGCAGGAGCAGCAGCACATGGTCCTCCAGGCTACCCGTCGCTGCAGTTTATCACCTCTCATCTGTGCCCACAGGGAATTCTGGCCTAAAAATCTTGTCGTGGTTCAGCTCCACCAGCACCGCTCACGCTGGGCACACGTCGATACGGGCAGGGCCAGCGCATCCACGAGCAGAGCAAAGCCCGTGGGTGAGATCTGAGCTTGCACCGTTAAATGAGAAACCCAGGATCCCCCGGAGACTGTTTGCTCGTGGGGAGCGTTATTTAAAGCGCCCTCATCTCGGGTTTCACTGACATGCCGGGAGATATTTTTAGCTCAGCTGCCTCCTGACAGAAGAGCGTCTGGCTGAGCGCTGGGAGAGCCGTCCCCGTGTCCCCGTGTTGGAGGCACCGTCCCCGGGGCGGCACGCCAGTGCTCGGCAGGTCCCCGGGAGCCGAGAGGTTTGCGGTGGGCCAGCTGCCTGTCAGCAAAAATTGGTGAAACCGGCTCCCTCCGCCCCACTGCGTGCAATGCTGTGGAGCTGGCAGGAGAGCATCCGAGGGATGGGGTCTTTGGCCGCCTTCTGCTCACACTGGGGCTGGGCTCTTCGCTCTGCTGCCACCTGAGCAGCGGAGTTATCCCAAGTGACTTGTTTTAAAATGATGCTTGAGTCAGATGTTAGAGCTGTGTGGTACGAGGGGAGCGGTGAGGGAGCAGGGGGAGGCAGCTGGCACTGACACCAACCCAAGGAGGGGATTTTTGAGCCATTTTGGCCTTGTGTGGGTCTTGCAGAGGCTGGAGGGCTGCTGTGCAGTGGGGCAGAGCTGGGGTCTCTTAAAGACTTGCACTCAGTCCCATGTCTAGGGCAGGTCCTGTCTCTGATCTCTTTACCAGAGAAGCTGGGGCAGCTGTTGGCATCTGAAAGAGAGTCTGAGGCCAGACCAACAGCTCTGGGTCCACCAGCGGGGCTCATGGTGTTTGTCCGAAATTGCTGGGACCCAGAGTGCAGCATATAACCAAGTCTGGAAGGCCCCCAGTGCTCATCCCACTGTACGCGCTGCGGTGTCACCATGAAGCTCACAACATGGACCTACCTGTTGTGGTGTGAAAAACATATTCCAGCCTCAGAGCTTTTACACAGAGCATAAATCATGTGTGAAAAGTGCAAATAATCAAAATGTTGCTAAACACTGTAGTTTAGAGGCATGTTTGTAGAACTAAGGCGTAGACTAGGAAGCAGTTAAAAGTTCCCCAAACCGTCATTATTCAAGTTGCCTAAAATAAGCCGTCACTGGAAACTTTTTATGGGGAAAAAATTTTACAAAACCCAAGACATTTTGTAGAAAATGGAGCTGGAAAAAGCATTGCATAAAATTGAATAACTTGCACAGATATTTCTTGAATGAAAAATAAACACACATCTGGTCTAATGGTTATTTTCTCTCTCTAGGAAGCATCAAGACTGGCCTGGTTAAGCTCTCACAGACACCTCTCACGACAAGGACATGTGCCATACCCTGTGTCCAAGGAGAAGAAAAGGTTAGTTTAAAGGAAGAGCCACGGCATCTGGGCTTCCACAAAGTACCGTGTGCCTGGTGTGTGCTGAGCAGTGAACTCCTCATTGCTGGGGAGCCCGGGCGCAGGCTGACAGTGGGCTGTGCAGCCCAAACTCCTCCAGGAAATACGATCGGTCTAATTTTAACTACGTGGACAGCATTTGGTATGGAAGCAGCTGGTGTCATACAAATCTGCAGGCCTGTCAAGCAACCTGAGTGCATCGTTAAAACAAATCTGTTCATTTCCACCCAAAGGCAATCTAGAAAGCCAGGCCAGATTTTAGCTTGCACTTGACTCAGTGTAAATCAGACCTGTAGCTTTGTAACTGTGGATGTGCCGTGCTCAAACTCTTAGATTTTAACACCATTTCATTAGAACAGTGAGGCATGACTGATCTATTTTTCTCGCCCCGTATTGCATTTCATGCTAGTACNTACCTCTTTATGTTTACAACCGGTGGAAAGGCTTTCTGGTCATACTGTCTCTGTTCCCCTCTTGTGAAAAGGTTTTCTACAGTGAAAAGTTTATCTAATGAAAGCCAGCAGTGGTCTGAGTCTAAGCTACCGGTGGTCTCTCGACCTACTAGACATCATGCTCATCGCTCAGGAGTATATGTAGGCAGTGATATCAGTGGGTGCTCAGATTGCTGTCTTTTTGGCAGCTGAGGCACAAACTCTCTAGGTAGAAAAGACCTAAAAATACAGCACGGCTTAAATTTTCTGTTTACTGGAGAGTGACAGAGATAGCGTGTCTGCTAAACTCCAGCTCAAGTGTCCCGTAAGCGTGCTATATTGCTTAATTACTGGAAAGTCTCAGGAAAAACAAAAATGCCGAATCTAGCACGTACCCAGCTGCTCTGGAAACACCTCACCCGCCAGCGTTCAGCGCCGAAGGCGGCAGTGTCCGGCTGGCTGATGCTGCAACCGGAGCCTGCAGCAGCCCTGGCAGGCAGCGAGGGGTTGTCCCCTGGCAGCAGTAGCCTTTGGAAGTTAGGAAATGATAATCTGAAGGTATGTGTGCAGCACACACAGGAGAGCCAGGGCTTTGTCTCTGCCTGCCCTCCCTGCCAGAAAAAGAGTTTGCTTCTGTTTAGAGAGCTGGTCGGCAAATGCATTTAAAATGTTATAGGTTAATTAAGCAACAGAATGAGAGGCGAGTTACAGTTCTTGTTAGTAGTATTTGTGGAAAATGGACAAAGTTCCACTCTCAAGCAGTGAAGACACACCACTGAATTTTCCTGCTACCTTTTGCAAAAACAGCTAGGAATTTCTCTAGGAGAGAACACAGTGCTATGGAAAAAGCTCTTGAATACCCCAATATACTAATTAATACATCTGAAAAGCAGAATATGAAAAGGGAGGGTTGATTTCCAGGCAACAGAGGGAATAAAATTTCTTTCAAGAGGCAGTTCCTGCCCTCAGGTTCGCCTCACTCCCTGGGCTGCGGAGGAAATGCTTGATCCTCAACTGCTGTGTCATTTGGAGCTGGGAGCCCCCAAACTCCCACCCACCCCTGGCCCTTGTGGTCCTACACCCTGGATTAGGCCTGCAGATAGTGTGCAAGATGCCACAGGGCCGAGGCACAAGCAGGGTGTCCTGCCTCCTCGGCTGCTGCAGAAGAACAGCCAGGTAACGTGGTTTCGTGGTATGTGATGATAGCTTTAAGTTAGTCCACTGGACAGTGAGCTTTTGTGGCTGCAAAAAGGTGCTGTTAGACAATCAGTCTGCTGCTGCTGAAAGGCGGAGCTGGGGGTGAAAGACTAAATGTGAATCCCCCGCCTGTGGTTCTGGTTAACTCCTTTATGTACAGGTCGCAGGGCTGTGAAAGGACTCTCACTGAGGAGGTGCATTATATTTTCTGGCCGCTTTCTTCCCTGTAGCCTCTCTGTCCCTGCTCTTTTCTTTTCAGCCTGCCTGTGAGCCACGTTTAGGAGGCGGCAGTGGAGCCCCATTGATGCTCTGCTGGACAACTGAGCCTGCGTCCTAGCCGAGTGTCTCGGGGACCGTTTGCCACTTTTCTTAGCCCGTAAATGAAGTACTGGTGCGTTGGCTGCTTGCAAAGTACTCTCATTAATGAAGTGAGATGTTCAAGGGGACAGAGCTCATCGTGGTTTCACCCCTTGTGCATGTGCTGTGGAGCTGGGATGCCTTTTGGTTGGCAGTGGAGTCCTCTCTTGCTTTGGAAACCACCATTTTCTGGGTTTCCTGGATCCGAGGGTAAGAGGTTCTCATGCAGGCAGGAGGACTGAGCCAGGCATGCTGTGGGGCTGGAGCTCCTGGTTTGCCAGGATGCTCAGATGACCACCCTTGATAGTCCTACAGGTAGGAGCAGAGCTCAGTGTGCTAGTGCTATCAGTGCTATCTGAAATCAAAAATCATATCCCTGCCTCTCTTCCCCACACCTTGAAAAGTCCTCGTGTAGCCTGAGAACATGATTAGTATGCTAGAAATTAAAGCGTTACTCACCTCTAAGCCATCAGGTTGGTTTTGAGGCTCTTGCTGCCGGCAGCTGGAGTCAGTGCTGAGTCTTGAAGTGGAAAGTCTTCTCTCCACCAGCTCCCCTCTGAGGACTGAAGGCTGTCTGGGGTGGTGGGTTACATTTCTGACGTTCAGATCCCTCCTTGTGAGTGATGGCATGGCGGGAATGTCAGCTGTATGGGAATAAACTGCAGCAATTTATTCTCTCCAGCCTGTTTGAAAGCCAACAGAGAGGCACCATCAGCTGGAACAAAATGGGTCCACTGTTGTGAGACACAATGGTGGCCAGATCCGTAGCTGCTTATAATTTATTGTGCTAGCAGTCCTGAGTGTTGGAGGGATGCCAGCTCAGGTCGATTGTGACTCTCTACATGGAAAGAGGGCCAAGATAGAGAAGTGTAGCGAAACTTCATTAGAAGCTGGACTCTTATACAGATCAGGAATGTAAAGAATTTCCTATTCACTTGGGATATAAAGAAAACCTGAGCTACTCCCCCCTCCCCAGATGCTGAGGAATGCAGGGGGATAGCTCGGGTTCGGAGGAGCCAGCGCCGGTCTTGGGGACTTGAATGGTTTCACATTAGCGTCCTCCAGACTTGGTGGAAGAGCTGTGTAGAGCTCGTGGGAGCTGAAGCAATGTCCGGATGATGGGCAGAAGCACAGTGCTGTTGTGCGCTTAGATTTCGAGCGAGACGCGTTATTCAGCGAGGTGCCGTGCAGGGTTGGAGCTGGAGCGAGGGCATTTCTGAAGTGCGGGGCTGTGTCTGTGCCCAGTGTCAGCGCGGAGAGTTTAGGGGGAAATCCCTGCTCTCCAGAACACCCGCTGGCAGCTCGGCTGGGGGAGTTGCTTCGTGTAGGTGCGCAGAGGGTAGGACGAGACGTTCCCAAGCAAAGCGGGTCTGTGAACAGATTGGGTCTTGTCTTCCTCCGCAGCAGTGCACTTCCACAGCTGGAGGCTGAAGGGGTGTTAGACATTGTCGGTCTGCATCAGTTTTGTGACCATGAAAACCACCCAGCTGCTTTGCGAGGCCCTGCCCAGCAGTCTAAGGTACGCTGGATTAGTTACCTTTTATGGGCTCCTGGAGGCTTCCCCCAGATTCCCAGTTTGAAAATATGACTTGCAGTTGGGTTTCCTGCGAGCACAAGCTCCTAAATTTTTCCAGTTACCTGCCTGCTTCATTCCTGCTGAGTCCCAGATGCCGTGCAAAAGGGTATAAATTACTTTTGGCTAATGCATCTCTCCTGGCACTGTTATTAATGTCTGTATCATTTTTTTGTGTCACTGCAAATTGTATCAAGGCCATCTGGGCCTGAGGATGGGTGGATCCTCCCCTCCAGCACTGACTATGGTGTAGGGATGCTCTGGGACCTGGACCTCCTTGCGCCTGCTTCCTTTGGCTGTCTTTTGCCTCCCCAGCCTGCATCTGTGCTTGAAGACCTCTGAGGAGGGGGCCTTGAACCCAGGACTGCTGCTCTCCACCTCCTGCGGACAAGCAACTCTGCCACAAGTCACAGGGATTTACTTGGATCCTCTAGCTAGACAGTCTAGCCCAGGGAGCTGAAACTATTATTCGCCTCTTGATGGTGTAATTATCAGATGAACTTTTGATGCTGGCTTGAATGCAGGGGTGGTGGGAAGAGACTGGCTATTCCAGCCATCTTAAACCCTTCCCAAAATGGAAAAGCAGCTGGCGCAAAGGCCACAAATGCTGGGGCCCTGCTTCCTGAAGTGCTTTGTCAGGGGCCTCTGAAGGGACATTTCGATTTATACCACATCAAACTCTGAGACAGAGGAGTACTGATTTTTTTTTTATTATTATTTAATTTTTTTTTAATTCCAAAAAGAGATTTCTGAATGGAGGAAGGTAGGTGACAAATAGTCTTGGCGTGAAAATGAGTGGACCTGCCCTCTGGAGAAACTAGGTATCGTCACTGGCAAGTTGTTTCTTAGGATAGCTTTGATAGTAAGAATTGAATTAATTCTTCTTATTGCTGCAAGGAAATCCAGCACATCTTCCCACTCTTGCGTGAAGAAGCTGCGTGTAAGCTGGTGTTTGTGCCACAAGGGAGCTTGGGATAGGGAGCGAGCTTGGCAGTGCTATGGATTTCGGGAGAGAGAGGAGCTCCAGGGAGCCTGGCAGGCCCCAGCTGGTCTTTCCCAAAGAGTGGTTTCCCTCTGGTAGTCAGAGGCTGGTCGAGGCTAGCTGCTGAAGAGAGGACGCTGAGCAGGCAGGCGTGCAAGGACAGTCTGCTGCATCTGCCTGCCGTACGTGTTGGAGGGCGGTGGTGCCCGTTGCTGGTAATAGCTGGGGCTCTTCCTCTGAGAGCTCCTCAGCAAAGTGCCATGAACGTGGTTGCAAGTTAAAAGTAATCATCAACAGAGGAGGAGAGACTTGGGGAGGGTTGAGTCACGCGGAGATGTCACTGCAGGAGGTGTCACAGCCTGCCTGTGGTCCAAAGGCAGTGGAAGGGCTGTGAGTATGTGTGCTGGGACTCCCCAAGCCCTTCCTCCTACCTTCTCTCCGCTGAGGTCTCCAAGTGGGTGGCAAACACTGATAGACTGCCGAGCTTGGCTGATTACACTTCGTCAAACCTGTCTGAAACTGGACTCACCAGTAGACTCAGCCAAGTCTGGCTGATCAAACTTAACCAAGCCTCTCTGGGACCAGCAATTGTTGGGCTGTCTCCATCTCTGACAATATACTGCTCCCACCCCAAATCTGGATTGGTACCGTTCCTCTGGCTTCCGAGGAGCGATGCAGGTTTACGTGAGGGCTGTGCTTGGATAGCAGGACACCTTTGACCTTTTCCCTGCCACTACTCGTTGTTCCACTGAAGATTTGGTGTTCTCACTGAGCCAGACAGATCAGTAGTTTTAGCCTGGATGCTTGTCATGGGTGTCTTGGTGTAGGTTCAGATTACCTTCGATGATGTCACCCTTAGGCAAATACTCTTCTAAATTATGCTGGCACGTGTTTGTAGACTTCAAGAGGATTGAGGCAGTGTGGTGGAAAAGGATTGCAGATGAGCGTGAGTAATTTGGAACTGTGTTATTACGTAAGAAAAGTGGCATTGCTGGCAGATGTCCTCAGTCATCTGTCGGTATTAACTTCTGAAGGCAGTTTAGCAGAGGTGCCTGCTTGCTGTCTACATGCTGAATCCCAGGAGCAGCATTTTAATGGGGAGTCTGACTGGCCTTAAATTAAAGTTCACTCACAGTGCCACAATAGAGATGTTTCTATACGATGCCCTGAGGCATCCGCTTATTGCATGATCTTACAGCTATGCTTTCTGACAGCATTCCCTTGGGTTCTACTTCAGACATTTTGACATATGCAATATATTTTCCACTGTAACTTAAACCTGTCCAAGTCTGGGCTATACAGACTTATCTATAGGCGATTTGAGGAGTGGTGAACATTGCTGAACGTTTGCCAGCCCTGGATGGAACTTGCCCTGGTACCTCTAGAGGCAGTGTACTGATGTGCCCCCAGGCTGGGTTCTGACAAACCTCTGCAGGCTGTGTCATGATATACAAAATATGTCAGGATATCACATGAGTTTCCCCCCTGGATGTGGGTCTAGGTCTTATCCAGCTAGAACTGAGATGTTTCCAGAGAGGGATGTTTTATCCTGGCCTTTCCCTAAGCAAGCTACTTGCTAGAGCAGAGAGGATTGTGCTCATCATGATCTCTCATTCCGTGTCCCATCATGACAGTGGTTCTTACAATTTGCTTTTTTCTTTGGTGCTTAGGAGATAGAGTCAATTTATCGAGGTAGATAAAATGGCTAAAAGCAGAGACTTTTCCTTTTGGCGTGCCTCAGCCAGAGACAGTCAGCACAAATGCAGCGTGCGGATCGCCCGCGCTTTGCTCGCGCCACCCAGGCTTTCTGTTTTTAGCTCTGGCAGAAGCTCCCTCTGCGTGCTCCGAATGCTGTCCCAACAGCTGCAGCTCTCTGGCCGGCCCCACAAGCACCTCTGGCCCTCAAGTCTGCAGGTTTCAATGCCCATGAGCAAGGACGTTTTAAAATTACATGTTCTGTGCTCTGCCAGAAATATTCTACCTGCCTTCTCTGTGTGGCACAGCACCTTTTATCAGTGTGTAGTGACTGGTACGAGTAGGATGAGGCATGGTATCTGGTGTGAATCCTGTTTTCTGGCCGGATGGCAGGCTTGAAGTGCTGCAGGCAGAGCACAACTGTCAGCATAAATAATCCTTGGAAGGACAGTGGGGATGAATCTTGTACAAAGCAGCTGTATTGGGCCGCAGCAAAATAATACGGTCCATTGCCAGACTCAAACCAGCATCTTGGGAGCTGCTCTCTCTGTGTCCGGATGCAGAGCGAGCATCTTGGAAAGGCAGCGGGACAAGCGGCTGTGCCTGCCGTCCCTCGGGTCGCTGGCGGCAACGCTCTCGTGTCTGGCCGAAGGGAGCGGGTCCCCTGTCGCAATGCTGGGTAGATGTGTCCCAGTGCTCAGCCTTGCTGCTGGCCGGCCGCCTTGTCACAGGGCAGCACCGGGACCCGCTCCCCTGGGGATTTATATATGGACCTGGTGCTGTGTGTCCGAATAGGAGGCACGTTTTTGGGAAAGGAGCTTGGTGCCGTTCTCCTCAGGACTGCTGGGGTGGTGAGATACAAGGGTCATGCTCCTGGCTGAGGAGCTAAAAGTAACTTCACCCTAAAAGTAAGCGTCTGTCTCTGTTTTCGTCCCGCTCTTTGCTTCTAGAAGGGCATTGTGTCTAATTTCATGCAGCATTAAGGACTGTGCCAGCAAGGATTTGCTTGTGATATTTCTCATGTAAATAAATCTTGTCTAAAACCCCATTTATTCCTAAACTGCCACAGGAGAGCCACAGGCATCTGAAGGATTTTCACGTAAGCCAGATATTAATTTATCAAGCCATTTTCTTTTGTTGTGCTGCTCTTGGCGTTGCCTGTGCTTGCCTGCCAGTTCCCAGCGAACAGCAGATGGCACCAGCACTCTGCGCCCGCTCGGGCAAACCCTGGGTGACTGCAGCAGGACCTCTCACAGCTTCTAACCGAGCAGGTCAGCTATCACCGACCTGTAAAATCAAGGCCACAGCAGAGGTGTGGGGTTTGGTTTAGTTGTTTTTTTAAAATTAGCTTTTTATTCAGAAGTCCCTAGCAAGCTACCTGCCATCCACAGATCCACACTTGCGCGTGTCGTGGCTGGGCTGTCAGCGTGCAGGGGCTGTTTCTGTCCCCCCCATCGCAATGCGTGTGCAAAGTGAGAAGCTTTTGTGTTTGATCCCAAATACCCTGGCTAAAATTAATAGAACAAATGTCCAAGCAGGGACTGTAAGGTCAGGCTGGTTTCAGGGAGCTCTGCAGCGTGGGGCAAGTAAGCGTTGCCTGTGGCTGCCGAGAGGGAGAGCAGCGCAGCCCTTGGGGGTCCTTCTCGTGTGCCAGCTGCTGCTCCGGGGGTTTGGAGGAAAGCTGAGAAGTTCCAGGGCTTCGCTGGTGGCGGTGTCGTGCTTTTGCCTTTGCTGGTGACTGAAATGTTAGGAATTAATATTAGAAGTACCTAGGAAGCAATTTACTAGGCTGTAATTCCTCCTGTAATTCGCCTTCCCGCCTTGGGTGCCCTCCTGCAGTGATTTGTAGCCAAACAAACGAAAAATCTGATTTCTGCTTTGCGGCTGGTGGGTGGGACGGAGCTCCTTGTCACCCGGTGGGCACAGAGCAGCCACCCTCCAGGGCTGGGACAGCTGGCAGCTTGGCGAAGGCGCAGGAGAGGCCGAGCTGCTTTGTCAGCTCCCCTGGCCAGGACCATGGGCGGGTGTGATGGCAACGGCCAGGGGTTTTAGCCCCTGTTTTAACCTGGCCTAGCAGCCTGTCCTTCTGCGTGACTTGGTTGTGACTGTGGATGTGGCCCCAACCTTTACATCATCACAGCCCTCTGTTCAACACACCTCTTATTCCCACCTGCTGTAAATGACGTTGCTTCTTAATTGTTTGTATGGCTTGGAGGCGGTAGGAGCATAGAAAAACTTGCCAGGCTGTTAGAAAGATGTAAGCTATGATTATGTGAACAAGTTGTGACTGCTGTGGCGTGCCTTCAGTTTTCTGGCAACTCAAACCATGTAGATGCTTCCTTGTGTCCATCCCACATTTTAGGAGGATTCCTGTCCCCGCTTGTTTCCTCTGTGTAAGTGAGCATTAAACTCTGCTGCACGGAGTCTGTTGGTTTGCTCTAACATCACTGATTTGCTTTATGTAGTCCATGTGTTGTAGAAAATAATAACCATACACAAAAAAGTAATACTTCTCTTTTAAACGTATCGCCTTTTTTTTTTTTTAATTTCGTACATAAGATTAAAATGGGAACATTAAAATGGGCAGAAAAATTAGGCTCAGTTTCTCACTGGGTGAAGATATGAGCTGTGGCTCAAGGACATCCTTTGTGCGAGTGCCACCAGCAAATACTGTGGTTATTTTTGGAGAACATATTTCCTGTCAATCACTTCTTTGATAAGGCTCGAACAGGATTTGATATAATGTTATGTTTTGCTGCACCCTATTAACAGTCAGTGCCACGACACAATAGGATCTTGGTATTGGGAGTCTCATTTAATTCAGCTGAAGATGAAGGAAAGATCTTTCACTGATTTAAACATACATTGTATTTAACTCCAAGTCTCCAGGTGGGATATGCTGATAGTAGTATGTGTACATGAAAAATAACAAGAGGAGTTCTCGTATATTAATTTATGAGTATATAGGTATAGAATTAGGCGATTTTTATTTTGCATGGAGTGGCTACGTGAAGTAACTCTGTATGGGGATACAGAGGGTCTAGATTCTGCAGCACTGGCGTAGGCAGCTGTTTCCAATGGTTCTGTGCAGAACGGTCCTCGGTCCGTACGCGAGGCAGGAGGGACGCGGGCCCTGTGATCCCTTTGTGCACAGCCGGCCTCCTCGCTCCTCCGCTGACACCGGTTTGGGGTGAACGCCAAAAGCCGCGGTTTGCACTCGGCAAGTCACTGCCTGTTACTGTGCGCTGAAAATAGCCAATTTTCCATCTGCTGGGTGTCCACTGCTGCCTTGCCATCCCAGCTCTCTTGCACCATTCAGTGCACGGAGGAGAAGGAAAGGGAGAGGTTTGGGACCCCATCCCCCTGCTCCAGCCCACCCAGGTGGGAGAATAAGGACCCTCCCCTCCCCACCTTATGCTCATAGGTGATGGGCCACAGTACTGGTGTCCCTGGGGCAGGTACGTGCCGGGCGATGCAGTGTGATGCAGAAATAGCCAAGGCCACTCGGGACAGACCTGCGTTGCTTTCTGTGCAAACCCAGCTGCGGGGGACACTGACCTGGTGGGACGTTGCCCATCTTGGTTCCCATCCTGACCCACCGCAGCTGGTTGCACCTGCTCGCAGACTGCTTTCTGCCTGGCACAGTGAGACATCTGAAAAAGACCTCACTTCTGAATTCTTATTCCTTTTACACCGGTTATAGAATCATCCAGGTTGGAAAAGGCCTCCAAGATCATGAAGTCCAACCGTTTCTTTTGTGTAGCTGTTTTTTCAGGTCCTGCTGCATACTGCTACAGTGAGGGTTTGAACTGGCGGATCACTTCAGCATCCTTAGTCTTGCTGAGTAGTTGGAGAACTCTGGGATGGCTGTGGTGAGGAGGGGCAAGTGCTGCAGTGTAATGTGGAGACATACGACTCCGTTTGGGTAATTGGTTCCTTTGAATCGCTTACTGAGGAAGGGTTCCTGAAAAAACAGTGCTGCTGCTTGTATAAAACCCTGCTTCACCAGCTAATTAAACTTAAATCCTTACAATGATACCATTTCTGTTAAAATTATTGCCAGTAGCTCTGCGATCTGGGGAGCCAAGGCTCACTGAAAGCACAATTAGATGAGTGCTTGTAAAGACGGCACATCGTAAGTTCCTAATACAGTGCTGATGATTTGGTGTGTTTTCTTTCCAGAATGCGGTGTGTGAGCCTTAGCTAACATGTCAGAGCAGGTTGCCACTGTCAGCGCCAGGGAGACGCGGGGACGGAGCCTGCCGTTGCCGCTGTCCGACTCCCCGGGCACCCGCGCACGCGTTGCACTCCAAGGTGAGGTGTCCCCGCATGGTCTCCCCCATGCTAAGAAGTCCTCAGGTCTTCGCCCAAGACGCATCAGCACAAGCGTTTCTCCGTTGCAGAGCCTGGATGTGAAATGAAACATCTGGGAGCTGCAGCAAGGGAAGAGAGTGGGAAACAAAGCCAGGAGGTGGAAGAGAGGAGGGAAGGACAGAGGCAATCACAGTCATCGATCGGGGGGTGATGCTGAATTGCTCTGCTTCACTTGTCTCTTGGTTACAGGAGAGTGCAAAAGCTCGGAGCATAGCTCTTGTTTGCTCTTTAACAAGGATATCTGTATGTACATATGCTTTACCTTGGGCAAGTGTATGGAACTGTTGGTAAAAGCTTTTCAGTTGTCAAATCTGCGCAAGCTAGCAGTGAGCAAAGTCGCTGGGGCCCGTGGCCTGGCTTCACAGCCGGTTAGCGCCTCTGCCAAAGAAACGGACGCCATCCCGGTTTCGGCTTGGTGTCTCTCGCTCTGGCCTTGTGTTTGTGACCTTCCCCGTGGCTCTGCTCCTGAGCTGTGCTGGTACCCAGCACGCAGCGGGCTGCTGCCTTGCGAGGAGTCAGGGCTCGTTCCTCCGTGGGCTGTGGGCACCATCCTGGGTCCGAGAGCCGCAGCAGCCAGCTCCGCTCTGAGCGCAGCGGGGATGGAGAGCGGCTGCAGCAGCGCGTGGGAAAGCAGGTTGATCCTCTCAGGGATCTGGATGCCCAAGTCCATTAGAGTTTCCTGGGAAATATCAGCTCAGATTTATGCTGGCATAGTTTGGAAATCTTTTAAAATTAAGTACCAATGATCAATGCATTGCAAGACTCCCAGCACGTAGTTCTGAATCCGTTAGGAGATTTGTGCTCATTTTGAAAATAATCTTTCTGTTTTAAATATTACATGAATTGTATTTTGAACTTGCATATCTGGCAGAAGAGGAACAATTGAATCAAAGGAAAGATTACACCGTGTTACTTTAATTGTGATGGATTGAATTATTTGCTGAAGGAAAATATCTACAAAGCATATCTAAGTGCAGAAGCAAAAATGAAAATTGGTCTCAGCTGTTTCACTCCCTATGGTAAATGTGTATTTATGTAATGCATTCCTGCTCGTATCTTGATAACACTATGTGCACACAGTGCATGGATTAATTCCACTGAGAACTGTAGTGAGGTTATCTCTGAGCCTGCGTAAGCACGAGGAATCAATATTTACTCACAGGTCCTACCTGTATTCATTTATACTTTTATGATTTTAAAGCTGCATGAGGGAGAGGAGAAACCTCCCTGGCTGGGTGCGTTGCACCCATGTCTGGTGTAGTTCAGGGTCCAGAAAACTATTGCACGGCTATTGCCAGCACTTGCTTCCATGGGCAGTGCCATGGGGCAGAAAGTGGAGCTTGGGGCGTAGGGGATTTTGTGACAGCCCCAAATTAAGCAGTGGATTTCTCTTCAAGAGAGTAGTTCTTAGGAAGCAAATTTAGCTGGCTTTCCAGCTGCTCTGCACTGGGGCAAAACTTCTCTTGGGAGTGAATTTTTGGTCTAAGGGTTGCTTTGTTCAGGCGGTTTGGAGAGGAAAGAATCCATTGATCACTACGAGACTGGCGCATCCTGGAGGCATGGGGAGATGATCTGGCAGCCCCGGACCTTGAGTGGGGACAAACCCGTACAGTCGTATCCTGTGCTGGTCCCACTGACCTGCTCGGGTCACTGTGCAGGACTGGATGAAAAGCAGTGCAATGAAAAGGCTGCGTTTGCAGATGGAGCTTGAAAGGTCTTGCGCAGAATAGTTTATATGGATCATATATGGGACATATAGACAGCGCTTTAATCTGTGCTTCTCCTATCACCAACGGTTAATCAGAATTGGTAACTGCAGGTCCAGTAACAGTGTCCTGCACAACTGTACCAGTTGTAAATGATGGCATTTCACCAGAGGAAAAATCCTTCTGTTTGCAGGACGCTGTGAGGCTCCAGTCGTCGGAGTGAGTGAATACCCCGTGGTGCTCTGTAATGAGAGCGCAGCGGGTGGAAGTGGGAGGGCTGTAACAACTCCTGAGACAACCATGCCCGTAATTCAGAGTCGTCTGCCTTCCTGGGGCATTAATGCTGCATCTTGGACACGGTAAGAGGTTGAAGGAATAGAATCTAAAACCTGCCGTTAGCTCTGTCTTTGGGTTACACAAGACTAAGGTTGCTTTGGTGAAAATGAAAGAAGAGCATCACCTCCCCTTCTCCTCCCCCTCCAGCCGCTGGGGACTGAGTTATTCACAGTCTAAATGTATTTCCTCGATTGTGGAAAGCGTCTCCCCCCAGTATGAGTTAGGGACATTTTTAATTCCCCTTGGGAGCCTGTGAAAGTCCTTGCTGCAGCATGGGCAGGGGTCCCTCTGTCCGGCTGCGACTTTCCCACCTGTCTTTGAAGTCCAAAGCCACATCTAACGGTGCGGCGGGTCCGGTGTTTCAGTGGAGAGGGGCCAGCATGGGGTTACACGGCGGGGAGGGCAAGCCAGGCTGTGCCGTGCGAAGGAGAAGCCGTGGAGCGTGCAGGGTGGAGGCTGAGAGCCAAACCAGTCTGCCCGTGGCTGCAGCTTCTGCTCGGCAACACGACACACGGCTTGAGAGCCTCTCGCTCCCCGGTAGCTGCTTTGCACGCTGCTGTGCTTAGTTCCACCCGTGTGTTTCTCACCTGCGCCGACAAATGTTAGCTTGGGACTTTGGGCTGGTGTTTGGGAATGTCATGAAACTCATGTCTGGGAGAAGGAAAAACACTTTTCTCTTCAGACTGTAGGCAGCAAAGTTCAGCCAGGCTGTTCTCTTGGGTATGGCTGGTGGAAAGGAGCATGTGGGGAAAAATACACCTCTGTCAACGATGTGGGGCCAGGGAGGTGGAGGTGTGTTAATTGCTTGTGGGAGCAAACAAATTTTCGCTATCTAGTCTATTGCTCAGAAAGGTATGAACTCGCTGCTGAAACTGGTATGACTTTCACCTTCATAAAATTAAGCAACAAGTGGTAGACAAGTGATTATGTTATTAAAGCTGTCCATTCTGGAGGTTTAAACAATACCTAGTTAGAGATCCATAGAACAGGTTCTTTTACTGTCATTTTTGTGACTTGGCTTTGCCTGGAGGTGTATCGGGTGAGCGCTGAGCACCCGGCGCTCCCGCTCCCAGCACCACAGTCAGCTGCGAGTTCTTGATACTTCGAGGGGCTCGTAGGTACGGAGAGAAGCACAGCAAACATATAGGCTGTCTGATGCCATCGTGTTTATTGTCAGCTCCCTTCAGGGTGTATCATCTGTCCCCAAGCTATTCCAATTCCTATTTCCATCAGTAAGTTTCCGGCAGCTGCTTTGCTCTGCCATTAGAGCTGGGGAGCGACGGTGCTAAATGCTGCTGGAGGTGGTGAATGGCTTGTGCAGAGCTGAATGGAATTTTGTCCAGCAAGCGAGGTTTTGTTATGAAAAAATCACATGTGCAAAGGTACAAGAACAGCTTTTGCTTCAAATTAAAGCTTCATGTGGAACCTATGGAGCTACTGGGACTATGGAAACAAAGCTGCAATAAAGGTTTTTAAATCTGTGTGCTGTAGTAATAAAGCCATTAGTATTTGAGGCTAGTATTTGGCTGTTAACTGTCCCTCTCTGACCCCTTCTCAGTTAATGAAAGTAGCCGTTGGATAAAAATGCAAAGACTTTGAGTTGTGAAAATGTATATTTGCACCGCTAATCACTTGAGAAATCAATCTCCAGAACTTTGTTTGTTAGGAGCAGCTGATTAGCTGCTCTCTATGCTTTTTCCCTTTTAATAGAACCCCTGAGTCGAACAACAGAAGGACTATAATTAAGGAGCGCTGCTTTTCCTTTCCCTGTGACATTCTGGTAAATGTTAGCCAGCGGGTAGCTGTGCGTAGACAGGGCAGAAATGCCTCTGCGCTGTTTGTGTGCGCCCAGGCTTCACCTGCGCGGAAGGGAGCCGGGGGCTTTGCTCCCCTCTGCCCCCGCACCGACGAGCTCGGAGCCTGCCTGCGGCTGAGCTGGCTCTGGCCGAGCTCTCTGTCCCGCGCTCGGCGGTCCTGGTGGGATGTCCTTCCCGTCCTGCACCTGCTCGCAAACCCTACCGTGGAGGTGACAACGGGAGCCGCAGCAGACCCTGCTTCCCTGTGCATCTTTCAGTGGCCACAAGTTAGGTGATGGTGAAGATGACCCAGAGATCTTTCAACCTAGCAGAAGATAACTCAAAGGTTAATATTCTGTGCTCCTGTATTTTACACTGGAGAGTCTTGGGCTGAATGGGAGAGAATAGTTCTGAAGGCTAGGGGAATGGATGCATTAAAATCATGAAGATTCCTGCTTCTCTTAAATGACTTCCCTGTTCAAAAGTATATAATGCATTTTGACTAGCAAGGCCACAGGTCATAAGGGTGCTCAGTGAACACAGTGGAGGGCTTTGTTTTTTTTCTGACTGATGCCTTCTGCTTTCTAAGTGGCCACATAGCATCCATCTGGCATCGAGAAGGTTTTTAGTATGAAAAATTAATTAGATACAATCTAAGCATAATCCTGCCTTGATTTTCTCCAATGCAAAAAATAGATTGTACCCATAAAATGATAGCAGGAAAAATGCCAACAGAGTAACCACCCCTCTTAAACGTTGTGTTGGTTTGTATTCTTTTTCTAAAAACGTGAGCAATACTCCTAGCTAAGGGTGTGCCTCGTGCGGGTTAGGTGCTGTGTTATCTGACTTGCCCAACCTAGCCGGTGCTTCAGGTGTGACCGATACAACCTGCTGCCTTGGCTGAACAGTCATGGCTAATAAGGGCAGATCGTGCGACAGCAATTTTATGACGTCAACAAATAATTNTTAAGGACTGAAGCAATTCCATCAAACCCTGTGACTTAGGACAGAGTTGGAGCTTTAACCCAGGTCTCCAGAGATAAAAGGCAAAACATAAATACAATAAAAGAGTGAGATGGGGAAAGAATTTTCGTTATTTTTCTTCTTTTCAAAACTGAGTAAAGAAAAAATCGGATTGTTTTATAGATTCGGGCTCTGTGTATTTACTTGGAGGCTACCAGGAGAAATCTATGTGGAAATTGCTGATTTACCAGCAGAATGGCGAGNGTGANGGTGGATCTTGGCGGAGAGCTCAGGCNGTTCGTGCACGAAGCNCAGCAGGTTTGGATTCTCTTCAGGTTTTGTCCAAATGCAGCTGTATAAATTCACTGATAATACAGTGTCTGAGCCCTTTCACTGTATTTTTTAGCGGTGTCAGTGTAAGGTGTGGTGAATCGGCAGACTGAGCGGTCGGGGTTGCTTGCACAGAAGAGCTGATGCCATGCCCATGCAGGAAGCGCTGCCAGTGCTCCCAGTAACAGTGCAGAGGGGGGTTGCTGGTCCCCCAGGCTGCAGAGCAAGCACGTGCTGCTGCTCCGCAGGAATCAGAGCAGGATGAGGAGACCTGGGCAGGGCTTTAGAGCTGGTTTGTCCCACCTTTTGTGACACTTAAAATGAGGCAGTTGTCCTGCAAATGTTTTCTTTGTGACATCCAACAACTTCCCATTTTGGAAGTATCTGAAGAGCAAAATGCTTGCCTGGGAAAAGTTGTCTTCTCACGTTGGAAGTACATGGATTTCCCTGAGAAGGTTCAAGACTCAGTTTTTAACAAGGGTACCTGTGTCTGTGCTGTACCTGTGTCTTCTGACAGTTTGAGGAGTAATGTACTTTTAATTTTTTTACTTTTTTTGCTCCAGAGGATCTGAAGATGTTTGACTAGACATGGAAAGAGACTGTGTAATGAAGCATGACAAATCGCTTTAGTCTGGCCATGAGACCAATCAACCATCCGGCTTGGGAAACCGGCCTCATCTCAGTTACCAAAGCGTAAGTATCCCTTTGGGAATGGCAGTTAGCTGCCGAGCGCTCCAAACCTTCCCTTTCTGATGGAGAACATCTCCGAAGCGTGCCCCGCTTCGTTCACATGCCCTTCACAGCAGCTTGCTGACAGGTCCCGACGCAAGACAGACACCAGTCAATGGCATGTTTTTAAAGGTTAGTGAGATGGAATTTCAGGGAGCCTTTGTGTTAACATCATTTGGCACTTACGTGGAGTAAACAGCAGACCAGCGAAAGCAGCGCTGAATTTGGCTCCAGGAGAACACCATGAACGCAGGCCCCGCGTCTGTTTAATTGTCTGAGTTCGTTACGTCCCCCGTGGGAGTGTGCGGTGGTGGCTGGTGCCTCAGCTGGGCTACTACTCTTCCTGGGACCAGTTCCTTTTGTATGTTTGACAAATCCTCTTTTCCGGAGTGCCTCAGGTGTGCTGTGGAAATCATAACACTGCCAAAATCTTGGGGGAGGAAGAGGATGAGTCTGGTATTTGGTAGCCCAGTACTCAGGGATTATGCTGGTAAAAAGCCCATGGCTTGCTTAATGGTGCTCAGCGAGGTGGAAAGCAGTTGCATCATGTAGGTGTTCTTGCTAAATACTGTGGGAAACGTCTTCTTTGCTCTTTCCCAGTAAGTAAAGGAGTGATAGACAGAAGCAGGGAGAGGGAAACTAAGAATCCAGGTAAAACAAGCTGAGCACTGCAAGGCTCTGTGTCCTGGTGTTGCTAGAAACGCGTGATGAGCTTTGAGACAGGGGTAATCCGTTTCCTCTATGCGTTTTGGAGACTCAGCCCGGGTCGAACCTTTCTCTCTCCATAACCATCCCGGATAATGATGTGTTTCCTTCCTTTGATCCTACACACCCAGTTCAAGAAACTCTTTTCAGTGGTGCCCAGTGACAGGACAAGGGGCAATGGGCACAAGCTGAAGCAGAGGAAGTTCCGTCTAAACATGAGGAAGAACTTCTTCCCTCTGAGGGTGACAGAGCCCTGGAACAGGCTGCCCAGGGAGGTAGCGGGGTCTCCTTCTGTGGAGATATTCAAGACCCAGCTGGACCAAGGTCCTGTGCAGCCTGCTCTAGGTGACCCTGCTTTGGCAGAGGGGTTGGACTAGATGACCCATAGAGGTCCCTTCCAGCCCGTGCCATGCTGGGATTCTGTGGTTCACTCATGGTGTATTCGGGGCACTTCTGGCTTTGCTACAGCTGTGGGCATTGAAGATGGGTAGTGGCTGTGCAAAGGAGACATCGTCTGTGTCTCTGTGAGCCCCTGTGAAGACCGAAGCCTTTCGAGGCTTTTTGATTAGGACTGTAAGGTGTTCATTTTTGCAGGAGGATAGCTTCTGAGATGTTAAAACTAGTTAGTAGATTAATCTCAATGCTGTAGAGTAAAAAGGATGTATTTTATACAGCCCTAATCATTTGCATTGAAAGGAGTGTTTGGTCTACTAAAAAATCCTTAGAGGTCTATTAACTAGAAATCCAGCAATTTATGTAGAAATTAATGCTTTTAGGTAAATTGTTATTTTATTTTTCGTGGTGCCTAAAGCTGACACTGGGATGTGAGCAACTTTGGCTGTGAAAGAGTTGTCAGTACCTGGTTTTCCACCAGACTTTGGAAGCTGTGCCCCAGGGGTGGGCGCAGGACCGGCCAGTGCTCGGGAGGTCTGTGTGCGCCGCAGCAGGGACATCCTGCGCTGATGGGGGATGTAGGGTAAATGGTGTAGTGAGGCTTTCAAGGAGTGAAAGACTCATTTCTTTGCCTAGAGTGTAAGTTTGCTTTCTTTCCAGCTGGATAAACAACGTCAGAGTCAAAGCACATTCAAATCCAGACACAAGGGTTTGCAAGAAGAGCTGGAGAGAAAGCAATGCGGGTGGAAGTAGGTCTGAGGAATTGGATAAGGAAGAGCAAAGTGTGTGAGCCTGTACTATGGAGGGACTGACAGGGATCGGCTGAAGGGTGCCTGGCACAATGCTAGTTTGACTACCACCAAAAGAGGTCTATGGTGTGGTCAGCAGACATCTTGGCAGCATCAAGGCCTTATTTTTAAACCTGTTCATTCCAGCTCCAGTGTTTGAAGCTAGAAATAGCACAGGCGTAGCAGGAGCACCATATGGCGAGCATGCTCCTCTCTCAGACCGGGCTGGAAGTGGGGGCCGGGCTGCGTGCTCTGTCCAGGTGATCTCATTTCAGTGCTGAGCATTCGTTTCGCCACCACACCAAGGCTTTGACTTTAGGGCAAACACAGCGCTAATCTGATTGTGCTAAAGGTGGCACGCGAGTAGTACCTGCCTCGGGGACCAGCTCGATAGCTGTCAAGGTAAAACAAACAAAGTCAGTACAAAAGGTTGACACATATTCCTGAGGATGAAATTTGACAAGCAAATTTGATGTATTTAGTATAAAATGTAGATGGCAGTAATTTGCAGGATCACTGGATTCTGGTCATCTAAGGCAGTTTCAGTGGTCTCTTTTTCTGTATCTGTTCCATGCACTGAAATATTAACTTCGACACATATCAGGATCCCACCGACAACGTGGGCAGGAAACTCATTTCTATTGATTTCAGTCCTGGTTGGGTCTGTTAGGTGAAAAAAAAATTACTCTTTGCCTAGCACATATGCCCAGACATACCGTGCTCCTGCCTGCTGCATCAGCGGCTCCACATCACGTCTGCTCACCGCTGCCTCCCCGACAGCCGCCTTCCTGCTGCCGGCCAGAGTGGCCTCCGCTGGGGAATTTTGATTTTTCTGAGAAAATTCAGCTCCCGGTTTGTCAGCAACATGAACCGGGACAGAGAGGAAAAAAAAAAAATCCTCCAAGGTGGGGAGATACTGAACCGGAGCTGGCACCCAGCATCCCGTCGAGCTCCGCGGTGGCTGAGCGATGTGCCGTGGCCAAAACGCAGGCAGTGCTGCCACGCACGCCCTCGCGTCTCCTCCGCGGCCAGCTCTCCCACAAGCAGGTTTCTGTTGAAGTTTTAGTTAGGTAAATTTATAATTATACTTCAGAAAAAGTATTATATCTTACTGAGCATGAGGGGTTAGACTAAACCGTCTCAAGAGGTCACTTCCCATCCTCAACAACGCTGTCATTCTGTATGTTTTTAAAGCCTTCTTAATTATTAAACTAGCGGTGGATTTTTTTTTTTGAGCTTTTCCAAGAATGCAAGAAGCAGCTATTATTTCTTAGCAGCAGATCTACTGTAACTCTTGATTATATTAATTTCACTGTTCACAATTTTTATTTCTTCGTAATTTGTTTTTGTTCATAACTTGCTGTTCTCAAATGCTTTTTCTACAGCTGCTGCAGATCCCCTCCATGCAAAAACATACTGAAAGTATTTTCTTTTAACACTAACCCCACACAGCCATTTAACACAACTTGAGTACTCGTAGAATCTTACTACGCTCTGTATTTTCCTTTTGGAAAGACGCAAAGACTCAAAGCTGTGTAAGCAAAAGCTAATCTGCTCTGTAAATTGATTAGTCAACAAAGTAAATGATACTAACCAAAAAAAAAAAAAAAAGCGTTACTTTTCCCTTGAAAGAATTGATTTGTCCTGTATTTCAATGAATAAAGACGTGAGGCTCAGGCTCACGTGTCTGCTGGGGTTTTCTCACATATTGCCCTCGGTATCTCTGTCTGGTCTGTTTGCATGAATGGGATGGGAAGAAAGAAACTTTTTGTTATCGTTCATCAGAGGCTTCCAGCAAGCCTTTTTTTTTTTTTTTTTTTTTTTTTTT
>Ga0065711_1033528_pt1 | contig 25337 bp, 13 predicted proteins | sample Hoacrofraction12_FD_59098 | JGI IMG/M metagenome (GOLD analysis project Ga0065711, IMG submission 59098) | Hoatzin crop microbial communities from Cojedes, Venezuela - Epithelial fraction 12 v2 (version 2) | ecosystem: Host-associated > Birds > Digestive system > Esophagus > Crop | place...
CCCGCCTGGACAAGGTCCTGTGCAGCCTGCTGTAGGTGACCCTGCTTCGGCAGGAGGGTTGGACTAGATGACCCACAGAGGTCCCTTCCAACCCCTACTATTCTGTGATTATGTGATCTGTCCCATTGATATCAGTTCAAAGAACAGTGGAGAATAAGTCATATTGACTGTAACATCATTAGTTTGGAGAAGGAAACAAGGGGAACGGAGCTGTCAATAATGTATGTTTGGAGTTTAAATAATTAACTGAACTGAAGTTTAAAAGCAGCATAAAAATACATCTCTGAAGTTTGCAGAAAAAAAAGAATAGTAATTATACAATATGCAAGTAAAACAGTAAGTAGTGAAAGTAACCCAAATGTTATTAGCATTAGCTTCTAAGAGCTAAAGTATTCCTACCTACCTAAATTCTGTAGTAATTCCAAAGAAGCCAGGTTACCCGTTGTTTACATTGCTCTGCATTAAGGACAAATGGGTTTCCAAGTTTTTACCTCATCTTTCAACAATCTGCAAGAGTACGGGACGTTACTACACTGAATTCAGATGCCATTGATACAAAACAACGAAGTCTCCAGCTCATCAATGCACTTCAGTAAATCAATTGATTTAATGAGCTCCTTGATGGAGTCAGTCTTGTAAGAAGTACATTCAACGCAATAAAAAGCTTTCAAGGCAAATAGGCCCTTGTGGTTCACTATTCTCTGGCCCCCTAGACTATAAAGTTTTTCCTTTTTCTGACTGGATCAAAACCAGTTACAAAGGTTTGGGGTTTTTTTTCTCAAAAATGGTCCAAAAAGTCCATTGTGGCAGTATTTTTGCTGGAGTCACCAAAGTTGAATGAAATCTGGAAGGTTAAATAAGGAATACTGACAGAATCCATCTGTGATTCTAACTTCTTTTTAGCAGAATTAAACAGTATATGTGCCTTTGTTCAGTGGGATCGAAAGTCCCTTGTACAGATATCCATCTCTAGAATTCCAACTGATAAGCAGCACTCCAGAGCACTAATAGTTTCTACAATAGTGGCTTGGATCAAATTTTGCTCCCCTCTATCACCTGATTCAGTTTCTGCAATCCAGTGTTACTCATAAGCGAAGGAGGCAGTTATCTTGGGTAACACTGCTGAAGCAGGTAAAGTCTGCAGTCCTGTTCCCCACTTCAGGTGCGTTGGAGCCCTAGAAAGCCAGACTTAAAGCGATTGATACCACTACAGGAGGGAGCTATTTCCTATGGGACAGCAACTACTACAGTGAGCAGCTGCCTCTCCCAGTAGCAGCAGCAGCTGATCTCACTTTCTGCCCCTCCCTTCCTCAATCCCAGGAGTAGCAGAAGCAACTGTGGCTCTCTGGCCTTCCCTCATCCACACAGGTACAGGAAACTCTGCAGAGCAGGAGGAAAGAAGTATTGTTGAGAAAAGGGAATTCTGGGTTTGGGGAAGAAAAAGGATGTTGGAACCCCCAAAAAAGAAGCATGGATGCAAGGGGCAGGAACACAGGAGAGGAAAAAAACCAACTACACAGCCTTTCACAATGCCTTAAAACACTCCTTATTTCTTGGGCTATTCAAATTCTCTACTGGTTCTCTCTCTGCCTCTATCCTCCTCCCCCCCGCTTTCTCTCTCCTCCTCAGCTTCCCTGTTCTCTTTGGCACTCTTTTCATCTTCACCCTCCTTATCTGCTCCAGCTCCCATTGATCCCATCCAACTACTTTTCATCCAACAGCTTTTCGCTACTCCTGGCAGAACAACACCTCCACAAAACTGAACTTCACTTGCACTATTGAGGAGACCCAACCCAGTTGTGCCTTCACTATTGAGGATCTTTGATCTAGTTTTCAGTCTCCCAAATTTGGAAATGATTTGCTGGCCTGAAGTTCTGCAAGGTCTAGACCAGAATCACTCTGCTTCATGCAAATCTATTTCTGCCCAAATAGAAGTCTAAAGACAGGCATTAGGATAGAGATTCACCCTAACAAAAAGCAGGTGAAGCTATAGATAAGGTTCCACAAGTCTTGCGTTCCTTTCTTCATTCTGTGTTTTCTATATTTATCTCTGACTCTTCTGAATTTCTTTCTCACGTGGACACATATTCAGTCTAACAACTCAGTGTTTTACTTGGTTAAATATACAAGGATAATACATTGCTTTTAAATTAAACAAAATGCAGAAAGTTGACGCAGCATCTTTTTTTACCAGCTTTCAGACTACGTGTGAAATTATGTGTCTTCCCCTCTCCCCAGTGACAATACTGGAGAGGAAACTTGGTTTCCATTATTGTTTTCATAAATGTGTATGTAGATATTTAGACATTGATCAACCCTAGTGCTGTACAACAGATCGTGCAAAAAATGAAAGTCAAAACGCTGAAAATTTTGCATTCCTAATGAGCAAATTGTTCCTTTTTTATTGTCTTAGTTATGGTGTATTGTTGGATTCAGATAGCTCTGACAAATGTAATGGTACAGAGGTCTGTGTAATAAACACTGTGCAGGTGTACCTCATTAATGTCAGATATGAAAAGATGGTTCCTTGGAGACCAGAGATTTATATAGCTGAATGCTTTACATATTCTGTGCTGAAACAAGCTAGATGCCGTGACTTCAGGCCAAAGCAAAGTCAAAGTTCACAGCTAGACTCTACAACATAACTAGCAATCAACTATCTTAAAAGAAAAGCAGAACTTTTGTTTTAAAGGTATCATGGGACATAAACTCACATTTACTTTCAAGTTCCTCTGAAGCTGGAGTCAGAATCTTTTTTTTTTTAAGTTTCTTACAGAAAAGGGTAAAAATACTACTGCAAGCAGAAAAAATGTAGTGCTTTCTCAGAGGAGCACATAGAATCATCGAATCATTAAGGTTGGAAAAGACCTCTAAGATCATCAAGTCCAACCATCAACCCAACACCACCATGCCTGCTAAACCATGTCCTGAAGGGCCATATCCACACGTTTTTTTGAACATCTCCAGGGATGGTGACTCCACCATTTCCCTGGGCAGCCTGTTCCAATGCCTGACCACTCCAGTTCATTGGAAGCAGGAAATGGGAGCTTCAGCTCCTGTTAATGCTAACTGGTGTAGTCTGCAATTCCGCATCATGTGCTACAGTGACAAGCCCATGGCTTCCTCCGACATGGGAGCAATGGGTCCTGGTGTGTGTGTACTTGCTTGTGCTCCTTTCCATTTAAATTGTAAAAGAAACATCTGAACAAGTTGCGCTTTTGAACTCAGATATTATGACTGTTCCTCCCACTATGGACTAGAATTTTCTGGTCTTACTTCTAAACTTTCCCATGTGCTTCAAATTGGGTGACTTGTGTATAACATGAATAGGTCTGATAGGGTTTTAATAGAAATTACTTCATACACCATACATTAGCTCAATTTCTAAGTCACACAATAGTTCAATAGACCTTTCATTTTTAAATTCTCTCACCTTTTCAAATTACAAACTCTTTAGCCTATTTCAGTTTAAAAATAATAAAAATTATTCCAGTTACTGCAAATAATTTAGTTGGACTTTCGGTATTTAACATGTTCCTGATTCATTTTTGCTTCCAATTTTTCTGCTTCCTATCAAACTTCTTGTTCTATTTTTGAACTGACAGAAATGACAGGCTAAGTCCCATTGAACTGAATGTTTCAGCAAGGACTTTCATGGGCTGTCAGCACGCAAAAATATCAGCATGCCTCCACATATTCTCCACCGAAGCAAGCGGGACACAGCAGAAGGGGAACGTGAGAAGGTTTTGTGTACTGCTTAGTATGGTACCAAGTGCTAAGGAACCTGTGAAAAGGTGGTATTAATCTGCAGCTGCTGCCAATCGAGTTACTGCTTTTCTAGTGTAAGCGAGGGAATTGAGGATCCTTAAGCCCTTCTGTGCATTTCTCCCCCTTCACACAGAATATGACTTTTGATATAAACTAGCTGTTAGTATGTACTGAATTATTATGTCTTGTATTTTAATGCAAACATCTGTAAGTACTCCTGTGAATATTAGAAATTTCACTGCACACGTGGTCTAAAGTCTGACCTCTTCAAGAAGCAAAAAAGAGAGGTTAGATTCCAAATATAGAAGGCATTTATCTTACAAATTCTTAAAAGGAAAGGCTACAGTTGTAAAAAATTTGCTTTTTTTCACTTGAATGCATATGCATCCATCATGGCTATTTCAAGATACACAGCAATATGCATCACACGTCCAATTTCAGGAGTGGACTGCAAGACTGAAATGTTATCAGTAATATAGACAACTCTTCCCTACCTAAAGAACAAAGTCCAGCAATTTTTCTGAAGTGTCTCTACGTATGTTATAGAAGTCAGGCTCAGGCAAAGTCAACAAATTTAGGAAAGATGTCAGAGATTCATGTAATTTTTAATTCACAGGTTGAGAGAATATTTCCTACAACAGTGTTCCCAATCTGTTGCCTGTGTGACTTTAGAGCTATGACAGGTTCAAAAGAATCTGGGACAAATGAATGGTAGATATGGTTTTCTAGGTCCACTTAAATCCTCAAGGCAAATGTTCAGTAGGGATTATAAACTGGTACATAGATCCTTGAAAATTACTGGAGTGGATGGGTCTGTTTTGTTCACAGTTACTTTAGGCTGTGTTACTTTGAAAGGCAGAGGCTGAGCAGCAGGAAAAAAAGCTCCCTGTTCCCATGGTACTGGCTGCTGCCCTCTGGGTCAAGGAGAGACAGGAGTTCCCCACCCCCCCACCTTCCCAGAGCAGCTGAATTTCTCAGCACCGAAAAGGTTCTGGAGTGCAGTCTGGGGCAGCCAGAGAGGGGAAGTCACACACACACACAGAGTAAGTGAGAAACCTGCTGTAAAAGCAAACAGTGACTTCACTGTTACAAGCCTCAGAGGTGACAAAATCCTCCCACACACTTTTCCTAGGGACATGCAGGATACTCTGCAGAGGTCTCTGCCGCGCATCAGGCCATGGCGCTCAACTGGAAATAACAGCAAACCTGAAGACACTTCATGCAAGGATACAGAATGTAGAGAAGAAGAATCACACACAAACATTTTTTTTTCTGTGTTCCTCTGCAGATGGGGATTTTTTTCCTACTTGGTAGAAGCTCATGGCTCTAGTTTCTGCTCCAATATAGCTAACTTTTGTAGTTCAATGCCCTTTTCATATCCGAGGGGAGAGCTTTCCAATAGGAAAAATGGATCACAAAGCCACATTAAATTCTGGATGCACTGGAGTCCTGCCCCAACCTTTCCTCCTCTGCTTTGCTGTGTTTTTGTGAGCTGCTAATATAGAAATAGAATATTTGTACAAGAGTACTGGCTCTAATGCAACCGGAGAATCTAAACTGTGTAATTATTTTCTGTTCACACCAAGAGCAGCAACATTTCAAGAGTATTGCCATCAGCACATCTTCTTTGCCCATGTGATGAAGCATGCAGCTTTGAAGTGAGAAGAAAGTGGAAGCAGCTCAGTCAAAGGAAGAAAAATAACACAAGAAAGTAAAAACTTCAATAGAACTAAACAGAAAAGCTTTTAATAGAAAACAATGAGGAAAAGCAAAGGATAGAAGAAGAAAGTCGCAGGCAAAAAAGAATTAGCTGGGTATGCCACTGAAGAAAGAAAAGAACACAGGGAAAATAATTCATCTGTCACCATCCTTCAGAACAAAAAGAGCAGCAACCAGCTACTAACCTGAAAAGTAATGCAGGTCTGCCCTGCTGGTGCCAGCATCCAGTCATGAACGTGGAAACCATGGGGGTACTGATACATTCAGTGATGTGGATCTGTAAATGAAATTTAAATTAATCTCGTAATTACAGAGTGAGATTTTCAAAAGTGTTTATCTCTAGACACAATAACTCCAGTGGGCATTTTACTACTTGTGTTCAGAGCAAATTAGACAGACACCAAGATTTGCTGGAAGTCCCACACATAGGGTTTAACTTGTAGCTCAGTTATACTCCTGCAAACCAGACATCCACTCAAGACAGCTAAATGACATTAGATCACATTGAGACCCTTATGGCTTTGACTCCTGCCAGGCATACCAGGTTCGTTTGATAATAGACTCCGTAGCAGACTGGGAGCTTGGGAGGCTGTTTGATCCACCCCACTGCCAGTAGGCAGGATCAAATATGCATAAACCATCACTCATATACATTTTTCTAACCTGTTCTTAAAAACTTCAGACAGGCTCTCTCTGAGACCTGCTCCATGTTTATCTGTCTTAGGTACAAATTGCCACTAAATATTTCATCTCATAAAAATGTGGCCTCTGATTATTCCTACCTAAATGCAGTGATTTTTACACATTGTGAGGGAAATTTATTTTTAAATACTCCAAAACTTTGCTGCGATTTGTCAAGATACTTTAAAATTCTGGTATTATCAGCTACTTCTAATATGAAATTATTAAATCTAAGATTACTTTCTCCACAGGAACTTTAATGATATATTCTATTCCATCATTCGAGTTATTAATGAAACCATGAGCAACAATGAACTCAGGAGAGACCCCTAAAGAACTCCATTTGGCTTATTTTTCCATGTTGTTGGGAACTTTTGATATATGGAGCATGACTTTCTAGTAAATTCTGCATTCACATGGTAGTATTTTAATGTACACCAACTTGTACTCATTTGCTTAGCCAAATGTCATCTGACAGAGCATCAAAAGGTTTATTAAGGTGCATGTGACATGTGCTGCTTCTAATCTACACAAGGAATCCTGCCAGAGATGAAAATTAGGTTGCTTTAATATGGTTTGTCTTGAATATTCCTTGTTTGTTCTTTCTAGTCACTTAATTACCTGTTAGGTAACTCCAAATAGATTAGTTGATTATCTGTTCTTTTATTTTTCTGAGAGTTTTAACTTGGGATGACTAGTGTATAACTTTCTTTTAATAATTTCATTGTGGAGACAGGTATGTTTGCCTTCCACGAACCTCATCTCTTCTGTCCTCAAATACAGCTGCCAAAACTTTAATATTCCATTGATATTATATTTCTAAAACAATTTGATATTCAGAAAGAAACCATGAAGATCTACGGTACAGCTATGTGAATAATGAAAGACATGAGCTGTCATTTCTTAGCATAAAAGTATATCTGACAGTTCATATTACAATTTAATGAACCCCTTTAAAATGTTCACTTTTACATATCAGAAAATCTGTTAGGGTGCAATACGTATTTTTATGATGAGGATATATAGGTTGCTCATTTTTAGTCTTTAGTATTGTACACTGAAAGTGTCATATACATAGTGATTCTGTTTAGTATTTTTTTACTTAGAGTGTGTATTACAGAATGACTGACAAGCATACGACTCAGTACAAAAGTGGGTTTTAATCTTGTCTGCAAGCCAGAGGGTAGCTACTAGCCAAGTAATACAGCCTTTTAAGAAAACATAGAAAAAATGTGTTCTAGGTGAAAGTTTCTCCACATCCCTGAAGTCTCACTCTATTTCTAAAACAAACTACAACGAAAACACATGAACTCAAACTGGTGGGCTACAGCCACTTGCCACGTTTTGATGCAGAAGAGAATCCAGGGCCTTTTCCCTGCAAGCCCCAGGCATCCTTACCCCACAGGCCATTTGCTACAGCAAGGGCAAGCACCAGATTGCCTCCACTGGGCCTTTCGGTATTTTGTATTAGACAAACAATTTGTCTAAAACTTAATAAAATGGCTTTTTTTGTCCCTTGGCTTGTAGATCAAACTCTCAAACTGCAGTCATCTTTATTTCAATTAAAGAAACGATAACAATAACCATGACCACAAAAGTACTGCCAGTATTCTATAACATATTATCTGCGACAGTCTTTTGTGGGAACACAATGAAAGGGTGTGGCTATCCTCTCAGTGCAATAACTTTGATCAAGAAAGTTAATAAATTATTTTTTAATTGCAAAATTATGTGCATTTTATAACCTATTTTTGAATAAAGGGTGGGGACATGGACAATGAAGCTGAGTCCATGCTTCAAAGGCCTCAAAAGCAGAGTGTGGAAAGCAGAGCATGGAAAGTCTGGCAAAATTGCATTTGTTTTTAGGTTTCCTAACTAGTGAAAAGCCGTTCCACCAAAAAGCACTACCAAAAGGTTGAAATAAAAAGCATTAGAGAAGCAATTTCAAATTAAACTAAAGCTCAGATTTTCGGTATTATATGACCTGAGTACATCACAAGAAGTCATCAGGACTGTGTCATTGTCTTTTTTGCATGGCAATATCATAGGTATAATATAATTGCAGCTGGCTCCCAGGCAAATAAACCTGCAGACCTGCTAAGAGAAGCTATATGGAACTACGTTAAAGAAAGGAAATATGCCAAAGCAAGCATCAACAATTCAGAAACACTTTTGGAGATGGCTTTTTTCCTGGATAAAAAGCAGAGAAAAAATCTGTATAAAAGAAAGGACAGAGCAGTAAAAAATGGAGGTAAAAGGGCAAGAGGAAGTATGTGGATAATATTGCCAAAGAAGTTGAAGTGGTTGCTGAAAGAAGTAATAGTAAATCACTTTATCAGCTCAACAAGGTCCCAGCTAGCCAGTTTACACTATCTGGAAAGGTTGTCAAGGAAAAAACTTTAACACAGATCAAAACCATGAAGTGTCACTTCCAAGGACTGACTCAACTAGCATCACAGGACACTTCAACAATGAAATTACATTCCCAGAACTAAATATTAAACATCTCACATCACAAAGTGAGGATTAGAACACCTATAAACAGTTAAAATTTGTGAAAGTGAAGGCAGTGGGGGAATGGTATGGGACCAAGAAAAACCTTTAGTATAACAACACTTGAAATTGAGATATCAAAAGAAGTGTTTTACATGAGTGTGACTTAGTGTAACAGTGATTGAAGTGAGCAAAACTATGGACATAAGCAATTTTAAGCACTCTATTTTCTTTTTTCTTTTTTTTTTCAGAGCTGGAGTAAAGCAAGAACAAGCTGTGTTTCATGTGTTGGCCAGATTTTTATCCTAAGTGTAATCATCAAAGAGAGCATCAAATACCATTTACTGTTAAGCACAAACTTCATAGATTTCCCCAGCACATGGAGAACTTCTATCACAAACCACTATAGAACATCTTGAATCAGTATTATATTCTAATAAAAATTATTGCCATCATTACAGTGGAGATTGCATGGTTAAACATAGGCTTGGAAGATTGGTTACTCGTATAGACTGATATTAAATAATGATGTATTCTCTAAGCTATCATATTTGGTATTTCTATTAACTTCTATATTAGAAAATATAGACGTACAATATATGCCTTCCATTCCACAGCAACAATAGATTTTGAACATCTAGACTTTCTCTATGGCATAGCTTTAAGCACTAACTCAACAAAAGGGCAAAGACAAAAGCAGTCTAATATTACCACCAGAAAAAGACTTTTCTGTTACGAGAAAAAACAAAACCTAATGAAAACCAAAGTAAACTGCAACTCAATCACTTAATTAGAAAGACAAAGTACAACAGGAAGTCAGTCAATTTCCATACACTGGCAGTGATGAAAAAATCTACAGGATTTTCAGAAGGAAATAATTAATAAATGGGCAAGGTGGCAGGGCATTTACCAATTTAAGCAAGATTTGATCACAGAAAATCTCTAACTTCAAGACCAATCTGTGAACTTGTAAGGCATATTATTTCCATCATACCAGATGGATCTGAAAATTAGACATCAACCAGATGTACAGACGTGTACACCTTATCTTTAAGTTTACCAATAAGGGAAACGGAAATATTCAGGACATGTTCAAAGATGGTCATTCAAAATGATCAAAATGACTTTTTCATAAAACTCCCTGGAAGAAACAGCATATGGTAACTAGGCCTCTCTTTCCTTTTTAAGACATAATGGTGAAGCCCTTTTACACCCAAATAAAACTCTGATATTACAGAAAGAATTCAGACTTCGAATAATCTGAAAAAGGTATAAAATAGGCATTTTTGAAAAATATTTGCTTGTATTACATCCTATTTGTAGTTCTTGCAACAGAATCACTTGCTGAGAATTCAACATGATAAGAAAGTGCAGAAGTACAACATACTATATCATAAGTTATAAAAGAACAGGAGTCCATCTGGCAACCACGTAGCTGATATTAAAAGACTATTTCTAAATTGAACTTTAATTTAAAGTGTTTTTTGGGTTTGATCCTTAAAAATTTTTCAGTTTATTTCAATTGGGCCAAGTCAACTTTATGGCATGTATGAAAACATGTAGAACTGCTTTAGGTTATTGCCCAGACATGCTGCCAAAGCCATGCATACTGTATATGGGATTAAACTTTCCAATCGTCGTAGAAAGCTCAGCTAATAAAAAAATCTTTACTTACAAGCCGTTTCTACAGACTTTTCCTCACTAATCAGCAATGCCAGCAAGAGACACTGGAACTATCCATGAGCCTGAAGAGTGGCAACAAGCGGCATTTTGGATACCCTAGGGCATCCAGGACTTTTGCCTGGCTAGGTCTGACACACGACAAATGGAAGAGCTAGAAGAGCTGCGCTTCTATAGCAGCAGCTGGAAACCAGATGGGATACATCAAAGCACCTAAAATAACACTAGATACCTACACTTGAGGTATCTGACTCATATTCATTGATTTATTATTGGCTGTTTTATTAAAGTGTTAAAAAAGGAATCTCCATCTGATTAGAATATCTGCACAAAAATGAAGTACAAATTATAGGCATAATTTTGTAACTTACATTATTAATTTAGCCCATGCACACATATCAAACAAACAAACCGATAGAGGGAGATAGATTCATTTTCACGTTGTTGCTGTTAATCAGTATATCTGACTAATATTAGTTTATCTGCATTTATGGCACACAACATTGTTTAGACAAAAATATTTCATCTGGAGGAATATGTTTTTGAGTAATTTTATCCAGATGTTGATTAGAAGCTTCCAAATTAAAAGAGTTTACAAATGCCAGATCTGATGCCCCTTATTTATTATCACAGCTGGGAAGCAGGATGCTATCACCCAGATATCCAGCATAGGACCACCTGCTTTGACACAGGGACATGTGGAAGTAACAAGTCCTGTTATTGAAGGAGTACACCAAAATGGGATGTAAAGTACAGTTTGTCCTGTAGCCAAGATAGTATTAGGCAAAGAATGAGTATGGGCAGAGATTGACCACAAAAGCAAAGCATGAGGGCAAACAATCACTTCCCTTTCTCTGACTCCATGCTCTGTTAATACATACAGGCAACCTATTCATTCTTCAAGAACCTGCTATGCATCCTAAAAGTCCAATCTGTACTTCAGTCAACAAGCAACACAAAAGACTTCACGAAACTGTGATGCAATGTCTGACTGCCAGTTTTGAAGCAGACTAAACAAGATGCTAGGAGAAAACAGTGTTAATCTCTTCCCATTTTGAGTATTTTCTTAATCAGGTTGGCACTGTACTGCAATGACTCTCAATGACAGTTTTGTATCAGTAGGATAATCTATATTTAGCCCACGGACTTTTCTGAAACAGTTTACACTGTCAATCCAAAAATGCTCTGATGAATTTAAGCACTGAAAGAAATTAAGGAACATGACCTTTTACAATCCAAGCCTTTTCTTTTCTGCCAAACCTCATAGTCTTTTACAGAACAACTGCCTTTTCAACTCTTTGCTATTTTGCCCCATGATTTCACAAGGCTTAGTCCTGTACTGTAAAATCCACAACAAAAATTTAAATAAGGAAACAAAGAATTGTAAATAATTATTAAGAAAATCATAATTAATATCTGAGCAGAATCAGGTACAATGCTTATTTTTCTTTACACATATGGTTGCTGGTTTGGGCACACATGAACAGTCCTTGAGCTGCTTTCCTACTTTCAAATCAGAAAAGACTGTCTCACCACATTATACAAGGATACAAAACCTCTCACTCATGAGGAATATGTGCAAAGGTAAGTTAGTCCCCTAAAGTAGTATATACTATCTTATCACAACGCAGTTTTAATAACAAATTCTTTTTATCAGTGCCACTTACACCAGCTTTGAAAATAGTATCTAGCAAATGCATAATCTGATACACCATCCCAAATAAAGAAACGGAAGAAATGTAATTCTTCTGTACCTCTTTACTCCTGTGACTCTGTAATTATTCTAATGATAGACATTCCCTAATGTTTTGAAGTCACGAAGACAAAGGCAGACTCTATTTCTGAAGTGGATTCATCCCTGTCCTGTCAGGTGACTGGGGATGTTTTTTCAGAGCATTCAGTAATGTAAAATCTGGGAGTATTCTCAGCATCTATGTGCAGTTTACTTGATACATCCAAGCCACTGATGAGGTCATCAGAAATCTTAACTGAAACATTAATTTCCAGCTTCCAAATGAAAACTCTGCATGAAAATCACCTCTAGACAGGAAATAGTGCAATTGATCCATTTCTTTCATAGTCTCACGTTAGGAATCACGAACAAAAACTAAAAAAACCCAAAAGCATTTCCTCAAAGGCTGAAATTATAAAACAAAACAGCATTCATGGGTAGAAAAACACATATAGTCCCAAATAATGGCCAACTAAAACTATGCTATTATTGTTTTGCCTGTCCAAATCTTTGGACTTTATATTTTAATTCAGTCATTTTAATTCCTTTTCTTATTGGTACTTATGTAAAAGAGCTATGTTTCATTCTTACTACAAGCTTAGCTAACCCAACTTATATTGCAAATTATAATCTTCTTCTGATATCTGATCAGAAAGCTAAATAACTTTTTCAGTCCTTTAAGGAATGGAATGTTTGAAGGTAACATGGCTGAAGTCCACCCCATCACCACATTGTGCGTATAAATCATTCCTGGCAAGTTAAGTACAGTTTCTATATAAAAAAGAGTTCTTCTATACAATAGCCTTGCTCCATGAGATACAAAAATAGTGACGGAATAAAATGAAGAGGGAGCACCAATCAACAAATGAGTAATAACTGTGATATTTATCTACGAAGCTTGTGGATACCTGTTTTCTCGCACTGTAACACTTTCCCTTCTAACCCTGCTTGGTTCCAGTCTGCTGGTTTATGGCGCTCCTGCCTTCACTTTCTTCTCCAATCCATGCACTATGAGCATGGCATTGAAGAGCATTTCTGCTTTCAGTAAAGGCAGTTTACAGAGCTCTAAATATTGATGAGCTAGGCCATGTAGTCAGCTGTACCTTCAAGTACTCTCCATGTCTGTGTCTCCCTGCTAACAGCAAGTGAAGAAAAGATGGGGGAAAGTGACTATGCAGTATGGGAACACATTAGTTGGGTGGTGCTTCATATTGCATCCCAGATCATCTTCAGTGGAGTATTTGAGTCCAACTTTCTCTTCCCCAGGAGGACAGTAGCAAGATAAAAACATAAAGAAGCACCACTCAGAATTTCCTTCTTATTACCTCAGTCCACTTCTTTAATTTTTATACCTTAAATATTATGATTTGGGAAAAAATAATATCTCATGTGTCATCTTAAAATCTTCAGTCGAAATCATGCTGCAGCTAAGACCAGTGTACGTAAAGGATTAGGATAGAAACCTCTGAACAGCACAGCAGAAAAATCCAAAATCTACATTGGAGATAAGAAAATAATTTACTGCACTCTTCTGACTGTCTCTGAAATTAGATCTCACGTGTTTGTTCTTGCCGGACAAGATTAAATCACAAGGTATACAGTTATAGTAATTACCTGCTGATGATAATTCTATGAAGATGTGTCATTTGCTCCTACAAAATAAGCTGAATTCTGATTACCTTTTCCAATTTAATTTAAGACACTGTGTTCTCATTGCTACCATTACAAGCGTCTGTGAATATTGCTTTGGCAATGATGAAATTACAGATCTGTGGTAAACGATGAGTTCTCATTAAAATATATCACAATTTCTTTAGTCTTAAACGAGTTGCTCTGTAGCCTCCCATGCATTCTTCCTGCAGCTTTCTGGATGTGTTGCTGGTTATTGCACATGTATGTGGGAACAATGTGGACTCTGCCTGGTAGACACAGGTCCCACATAAGCTGAACTCTACCAGCACTCCAGTATCCTCTGTGTTCTGTGAAGAGGAAGTAGATACAGGATCAGTTAAGGCTCTTTACAGGAGACCAATCCAAAAAATTAAGATGCTACATGATAGCAGAGACAAAGGAGATAGTCCTTTGCATATGCATTACAGAAAATTACATATGCATTACAGAAAAATCCTCAGAAATACTTGTGCTCCAAGATCATTTTTCTTTCTACTTTAATGACGAAAGACCATCTTCTCCTCTCAGTTATACACATGCAGTCGCAGTGAAGTCACTGGTGTTCAAAAGGAGAGCATTTGACCCATGCTATTGAAAGAAACAGTTAGCATGATTATTATAAGAGCAAATAGACTAGGCAAAAGTGCTGCTGGGAAATGGGAAAGAGAATCAGCAGCCCAGAAAGGCCCTGGAATGAGCAAAGGGGGAGGCAGTGACTGAGGTGAGCCAGCTGTGCTCTTACACTGAAAGAGCTGCAAATGGGCTTAAAAACTACAGGTGCCCTTTGTCACATTCAGAGGCACTCCAGACACACAGCAGGGGGTGAGTTTTAAGATGTCTTGTTAATATGGTACAAATACGTACTCTAGGAGGGCGAATTCTAATGAAAACTTGTGAAATGGGCTTTTTAATAATTATTTCTGTAACTTCATAATGCTTTTCATTTAAAAAAAAAAAAAGTGAGGGTTGTTTTTCTTATATTTAATGCCTTTCAAACAAAAACAGTGTTGTTACTGACTTTTCTCTTCTGCATGCTGCAGGGATGATGCATATTGACCTGTGTGTAAAAGAGACTCACTTCTGCTTTCTTGTAATTTTTCAAAGGAATTTCTCCAACGATGCCATTCAGAGAAAGAAACCTGTTTTTTTTCCCTGTTGTTGCAATTCAAATGCCTTGGAGTCTCTCATTTTCTCTCAGTCTGAAACAGGATTGCTGATTTTTAAAGAGTTTCTTTTCAGCTGCTTGTTTAGAATCCCTTATAGAATTGAATATTCCAGCTTGTCTCTTACTAATCTGCTTCAGGCAGATTGCTATGTTTTTGGAACAAACAAATATTAAAATGCGCATAGAATTCAGCTGAATGTAAAAACAAGGCAGTGGTGTCTGTTCACAGCTCACTGCAATGTTTTCACAACAATTGAGACATTTTATGAGATTAATTTAAAGCTCTGTTAATCAAAGAATTTCTATTGCTGTCTTCTATCTGGAAAATCTAATCAGATCATTCTTCACTGATGCAGTGAGGCTGTTTGAAATCATATTTTAGCACTATCTTCTCCAGATATAATCAATCTGATGTTTCTGGACTATGAAGGGAGGTGTAGTAGCATTCCACTGTATTTGCAAGAAGGAGAATTTTGAAGGAGTGTTTGACAGAGCGAAGCTGTGGCTCTAGTGATTATGTCTTTTGTATACAAATCTAGTGTAGAAGTGTGTATCTCTGAAAAGGGGAACATGTAATGTTAGGTAATTTTTTTCCTGCCCTGCATTTGAGCTCTTGCGTACTAACCATTCTCAAGTTTAACTTCATATTTTAATAATAATAAAAATCCATTAAAAGTAATGTATTAATACTAATATAATACATGTAACATTTTTTTCTGCTGAGATTTGATAGGGTATTTTGTGTAGCACTGATTGTAGAGAAATTTGGAGGTCACATTAAAATTAGTAGTGTATGGCACTCTCTTCACGAATAATTATTCAGAGCTCAGTGATTCTTCCTGTGATTATTTATCAAAAAAAGTTTTGGTCATCCTGAATTTGTCTGTTGTCTATTTTTGCCAGAACACTTCACCTGGAAGCTTTTTAGGGGTAGGCTAACAAAACAAAGAAGTTTGTGGAGGTCCCTGAAACACAAGTGACCACAAGAGTGTATTTTTACCCTCCTTACCTCTTGCCAGATTTCCCTGGGGGATTTCACTTCCTAGGGGGATACTCCAAGTGCTATTTTTTAAGATGTTCTAGATCTCCTTTGCCTCCTCTTGAAATAGTCAACTGTACCAAATATGCTTTAAAGAATCATTGGAACAGGAACTGGTTTGCTCACAAACTAAGAGTTCTAGTCACCAAGCCAGAGAACTATTCTCTCTCAGTCATTCTGACTCCATGCACATTTAAGTATCTTATAGAAAATTACACAGCTTCTACAGCAGTACCTTTACGGAGGTATAAGACTGCCATGCTCCAGTGTAGTGCATGGGGCAAAATCTTGGGAGACAGATGAATCAGGTTCAAATACAGACAGGGATAGAAATGTCTTCCATTTGTATTTGTATACTCCATTTGCTTCATTTTTAAGCTCCCTAGCCATGGGACTACTACTAAATACAACTAAATTCCTCGATCTGCAGTGCTTATCGGTATCAAGTAACATCTGAGTTGAAGCTCATGTGGCCGGGTCTTGAACAAGCGGTGGGAAGTGAAGAGACATGGTCTAAGAAGTACATTAAAAGAGAGATTATTTTTAGTGATAAATTTCAACAGAAAAAATGCTATTGTCATCCCTTTCGCTTCAACCCCTGATATAAACTTGCTGAAACATAACCAGGTCATAGCAAGCAAACTAACATGGTGGTGCATATATCATTCCTCTGAAATAGGCAGCTCTAGAAGAGTCAGCTGTACTGACTGATATCTGCTGGAGAACTGTAAATCGTCCCCACAATGTCAAATCAGGCCAAGCTCAATGGTAGGCCTTTCCTACTGGAAACAGCTATTAACAGCGTTGTCATTCTGGACTGGTTGCTGAAGAAATACTTGAACAAGGAAAATATTAAAACCTCTGATTTCTCCACAAGGGCACTGTACGTTGTTACTCAACTGGTGAAAGAACAAGCTTCAGGGCTTGCAACTCTGAAGGGGATAACGAGTTATAGCAATTGACATTTTATAGTGAGTACAATTTTAGAGGTATACTTGCATTATTTTTTTAAAAAATTTTTTGTTTAATATGATCAATTAATCTCTGAACTTGTAGGGTTCATCTCAAGATTGACAGTCTCTTTGAACGAATTTCCTTTGTTGTCTTGAGACATGTCCGATAGATTTTTATGCACCATTGTATAATAAAACGAAGATGTGGGCTGAAAATATTTTCCAAAGAGCACAACTGAAAAGCACTTATTTGAATGACCACTTTTCCAGAGTTTTTTAAGTGAATGCTTTGTCTTCAGTCAGTTAACGGAAAACGTACATTGTTGCCATCCCCCATTAGGAATGTAACTTGGTATTTAAAGGCCAGCAAGTCACAGTACTTTTATTTCTGGGTAGCAATACATCTAGTGGTGATAATCTGGAGTTTTAAACAAGCTTTTAAAATTTGCTTCTCAGGAGGTCTAGTTCAGCATGGTTAGATCACTGGTTTGTTTTGTGCATATTATAACAATATTATGAAAACTAGGAAGTTAGTATTGTGTGTCGAAAGGGGTTCCCAACCAACATGAAGGGCTTTAAAAGGACAAATGAAAGCATAACTTTATTTCAAAATTTTATCCTTTATCAACCAGTCGTCCTGCCCTGTAGCTTTTTTAAAAGAAACTGCATAACTAATGTAAGCATAATATATACATAAATGCAAATAATCAGTACATTAGAGTATAGAATATCTCAAATGCTACATTTGGTATCTAGTTATACATATCTTACTCTTGCAGTGCAGCTCAGTAAGAACTACCTTGTAGGATCCAGCACAGGTTTTATTCAAGACTTGCTGTATCTGAGCAAGTACTTCAGAATTTGTTAGTCATGCCATGTGTAAACACGACAGCCTCATAGGATTTGATTCAGAATGCTGCTGGTTCTTTGCAACAATATCAAGCCTTAGTGTGTTAACTCAAGGTTCTCAAATATCTAAGACGAGTTGTTATTTCCTTAAACTTCCTTTTTGACCTTTTCACTGGTGTATCCTTTTGCCTTGCACTCTTTTCCAAATAACCTCAACTTTTCCTTGACTCGCATCCAAAACGTTCTTTTTGAACTCTCTCAGCAACAATCTCTCCTCTGCACAATTTCGTGTTATCTGCTCAGTTTTTCTTGTTTTCCTTGACGTTCAGCAATCAGCAGGCCTGGCCTGTGATCAAATAAGTGTTAGAGCTGAGTACTGCTGAACACATGGAGAAGCTGCTGACATCATAGGGTCAACTGCAGGACAGATTTTCTTGAAGCCTTTGGTATAGGGTATCAAACAGACTATTAATTGTTGTTGTTCTGACAATTGATGTCCATTTTTGTCCTACTAAATTCTCATAAGGTCCTAGAAAATTTTGTGGGCTAAAATTCATTGAGCAAAAATATTTACCAGTGGAAGAAGTCATATTACTGAAGTTTTTAATTCACTGGTTCTTCATACTGAAGCTTTTAATTCTGGCCTGTTTATAGCAGTACAGATTGCATCTAGTTTTTATGCAATGCACAATACAGGGTCTTGACCCCTTATCCTCCACACCTGCCAACACCTGCGTGGGCATAGTATTCACCATATAAATCTATTGTTCATATTTCCTCTTAAGACTATCTTGTCCCAGTCCAGTTTTAACCATTCAAGAATTAGAAAGTATGATCAGTTCTAATTAGGCACAGATTGTATCTTAAAGTTATTTCAGGTCTTATTACTCTATATATATACAAATCCAATAGTTCTCTGTGGTCAGTTTAGGAATGTCCAGAGAATCGTCCAACCCAAACAGTCTGAGAGCCTAAAAATTCGTGAGCTAATGTTTTTTCTCCTTTGTTTAGCAGGAAACTAAGCTTATTTATATAATTTAAATTCAGGCATAATCAGCCTTTCTGTATGCATAAAGAATTAGATCTGATATCCCAGTGGAGCCAAAAGAGATCACACACATTTTGGAAAATAAACAAATGTCCATTACATTTCTCTAATAATACAATTATGACAAGTTTTTTCTTTTACGTACACAATAACCATAACTCTTTGAGCTGCTTTCATGACAATTCTATGATAGTCTAACAAAATGAGAACAGAGCCCATTGCCATACAAGGAATATCACTGGGGAGGATTTTTTTTAAAAAAAAAAACTATTAAAATATCATTTATAGTTTGGACAGATGTCTATGCACCCATATTCAATGCTATAAAGATCAAGGAAGGATAGGAATAGTTTAGGTTAATACAGGGCACAATAAATCAAGGCAAGGGAATTATTACTCCTTGTTAAATGTAATGGCACCTAACTGCCTTAAACTGCAGGGAGCTGAACTGCTACATGCTATCCGAACAGCAGGTCCTTGCCCTGTTGAATCAGTTTGGAAGTTGAAGAGGAGACATAACAAGTGAGAATAGCAGGTGGTGGAGGCTGGCAAACACAACGGAACTGTTACAATAAGGCCTACTGCTACGTTGTTGATATAGATACAGGCATGCTTCTAAACCACATACAAATTTAGTGAAATACTGTCCCTTCTGTTAATAAATCTGGATAGTAGCAACCCACACTGGCCCCTTTATCTTTTGAAATCAAAGAAGAGAAATGGGGATGGGACAGAGGAAATATGTTCCAACTGTGAGTTCTATCGTGAGAGTAAATGCTCAAGCAAACAAAGCCGAGGATATTTTTATTCCTCTGGTCATTTAGAGTTAAAAGCAACACTGTAAAATATTTAGCAGTGGACAACTGGAAGAACACAGATCATAATAGTTAATAGGACTTGTTAATAGCCTGGTACTCTAAAGAATCATCTCAACGTGCAAGCAAGGGAAGCTCTAAAGAAAGATAAGATGAGGAATAGGAAGAGCAAATACTGAGTGTTAGAACAACAAGAAGGAATGAACACGTGTCAGTAGTACAGCATAAGGAGGGAACAGAATGGAGGGAGATGGGATCTTAAAAACTCTGCAGATGGGATCTTGAAAACTCTGCAAGGGAAGTGAGCAAAGAAATAGAATCAATATCAAGCCTGGAAGAAGGGTCAAAAGCGAGAAAAAAGGTAGCTTATTTTTTTGTAGAAAGTAATATGTTCAAGGTTTGGGGAGGAGGGAATAATCTGGAATAGAAAGCTATAAAATTATGAGTTATGACCTGGAATTTCATCTGAGATTTTGTGGCTTGAGTTTCACTGTTAATTTATTAACTTAATAGACCCACCCACTATTCTGATAGAAAAATGGCCCCTCAGTTTATACTGAACTGTTTATTCTATATTTAATACTCCCTGTAGGTGATGGAACACTTGAGACTGCCGACTGTCAACATAGCAATCTGACATTTAGTATTAATGAGTCAATAAATATGCCCTTTTTGTTGTGTATAAAGGCCCAAGATGTTCTTCTGTCTTTGATTTTTCCTATTCATTAAAAATACACAGCCTTTCAAAGCATTCACTGTCAAACAGAGATAATGGAGATTTTATTGGCCATTGCCTTGCACATGCTGATCTAACTTCAAAACAAAAGTGTCAGAATGTTTACAAAGGAGGAATCTGACCAGCTGGAGGGCTTTATTGAGTAATAAAATATCAAATTAAAGCATTTGTAACTGTTGCATTTAATATAAAAATCTGCAAAAGGTAGTGACTGGATGGGTAATTTTAAACAAAAGCACCAGCAGTCAGAGAAATATAACTGAAAGTTAGCAAAGGGAATTCTTGTTCCAGATCTCTGGAGAGCATAGTTGGAATATGGCGTGCATTTTTTCTATACAAAGTAATTACAGGCATCTCCAAATAATAAAAATCCATAAAGTGTTCTGATTCTTTTTTTTCCCATTAGATAATGTTGAAAAGTTGCAGGATCCCATTGCACGCTGACAGCTCTCCACATCTGATAGGAACACTGGGGAGATATAAATGCTTATGTAATCAAATGCTATATATATATATATTTTAAATGTACCCATTATGTTTAGTACAGCATCATGAAAATGAATATGTGAACTTGTAAATATTGAGAACTATATTTGTCCCTGAAAGATTGAATGAAAAAGTCGGTGCCTGTGGACATGCTGAAACAACTCAAAGTGCAGCCAGTACAAGACACGAAACACCACAAAATAAAATTTGGCATGTAATAGATAATCTAAATTGACTCTTGCAACCTACTGTTCATGGTGACCATATCACCCACTGTGGGAAAATCATCAGTCTTTTCTTTGCATTCTGATGAAAACTTTAAATACTCAAAAGTAAAAAAGATTTCCAGTTATTTTGAAAACGAGGATGTCCTGCTTCCAGACTCACTCTATAGAGGCTAATCCATATGAAAGACTATTCAAGTTAATCAAGATGGTTTAAGCTGTTCCTAATAAGAAATTATAAACAGAAAGGAAAATTTTATATCAGACTCCATTAATAAAAAATTCAAGTAATAAAGAATACTACAATAAAAAAACTTTCCTTGGTTTATATTTGGCTTTGGACCACATTATAAACTGAATGGCAATATGTTTAGATTTTTCAACTATAACTGAAAACATGAGTCTTTAACATATTAGTAAAGAACATGTTAACTAGCTTAAAAAGCAGTTCACTTATAGATCTCAAAGTAGATATCCATTAGAAATCTTCATTCAGTAAGACTGCATCTGATAAGGTTTTCCTGACATTAGTATGAAGGCGTTTGGTATTCAACATTTTTATCAATAATCTGGAAGTAAATATAAAATTACGGTTGATAAAATCTGTGGGATCCATGAAGAGTGTCAGACTGGAAGGAAAGAAGTGATGTGATCTGGATTATCTGGCAAGCTTGGATCGTTAAAATTTTATTTTACCATTGCCAAATTCAGAGTTATATCCAGGAGTAAAGCATGCAGCTTTTATTTGTAAAATAGAGTCTGCATCCTGCATAGTAATGGTTGCGAAAGATTTAGCATCAGAATGGAGGAAACACTTGCATTCTTTCTGTTGTCAAGCTATGGCTAACAGAGTGACTATGACCTTTAGTTCTGTGAATGGGGAGGACTCAATAGAAATAAATGGGTGTTATTATTTTGTGTAACATCAGTGGGATCAATCCTGCAATACTGCCTGCATTTTTCATGGCAGTAGTTTCACTGTATTTGCAAAGCTGGAGAAGGTAATGCATCTGACATTAAGATGATACAAGAAGAGGAAAATGTGCCTTAGAGTGCGAGACTGTACATAGGCCAATCTTTTTATTTTTTAAAAAAAGACTGATAAGTTGCTATCTTCAGAAAAGACAGAAGATGCTAAAGATAAATACTGTTTAACGAAAAATATGTGGTATGAACAATGGCTGAAGCTGGATGAAGACAAATTTGAACTGGAAGTAGGGCATGGATTTTTTAACTGCGTTTAACTACTTGAACTGATTATCTAGGGAAATGGTGGATTTTCTATCCCCTCATATATTCAGCCTAAGGCTGGAAATGATGGTTTGAACAAATTATTTGGCTTGGCATGTCAACAAAAGAGAGCAGGGAAAAGGACAGTGGTATACAGAACAGGCTGAAAGATGCAGAGCTTTCTTCTAGCATTAAAAAAAAAAAAAAAAATCTATTCTTTTGTCCATACTTGTATTGAGAATGACTAAAACAATGAAACATCATAACCAACATCGGGTACACAACTGCAGTCACTGCTAAATCACTGTGGGCCCAGGCTGTCCTATGTTCTCTTGGGTCTCAGTAGATGCAGAGTAACTGGAAGTACGGAGCTCAGGGGATACCCATCCCTACCCTGGCACAGCTGTGGGAATTCACACTGTTCTAGCAGGGCTCCCTGAGCCATGCCAGAGTACATGGCAGTTGCAGAAATCATTGCTGTGCAGCCAAAGATGTGCCTTTCTCCTTCTCTTCAGGTGCTTCACACCCCAGTACACAAACCATTGTTGGGAGGACATGGGGCAGCCTGCCTCCACTTCAACACAGAACTGTATCTGTCCCTCTCTGCCTTTCATCAGTTTTATTTCAGTGTTTTAATTTTTAATGGCTTCAGTGGGAATTGCCAAAATACTTTTGAAGAACAGACTTTATTGCCTATCTCTGATCAGAAAGATATCTAGACCAGGAGAAAACAGAACTTTTGCAATTCCTTAGGAAAAATTAGGGGAAAGGTTGAACATATTAAAAGATTTATAAAATCCTCACTGGAGGGAGGAATTAAAACACATGACATAATGTAAGGGTTTGTCATTTTGTCTCATTGCTGTCTTTTTAAACATTTTTATATTTTGCTGGCTAACAGTATCTCACATGTCTAGATTACAACATTTTGAATCTAATAGCTAAAGGAATACTTCATTACAGTCATATGATATTGAGTGAGCTGAACATAAAGAATGTCTGAGAGCATGAGATACCCTTCCTTAAACTTACTTGCTACCTAAGATGAAATCAGTTGAAAGAATTCAGATATAAATCTTCCCACTGGAAAAAGAGAGATTTCAATAATTTAGTAATATAAAACATAATGCATTATATTTCCTTTGGTAGATAAAATACAGAAATTTTTATATACACATCTGAGAACATCTGTAATTCATTATTTCATAAACACCTAACGGGACCCTTGTAACTTTCCAGTCTGGAAAAAAGTATGCATATTATTATTTGATAGAAAATACTGAAAATACAAATTAAATTATTTATAATGGAAGCACAGATCCCAATCCCACACATAAAACACTCACATTAATTGGAACTGATAGTCCACTGATATCCCGAATATGGTCTGTATACTTAACACAATTAAAAATTCATATTCTGTTAATTTTCTATATATTTTCTATATATGCTTCACAGTTTCAACAGCAATAGACTCCTCAATTATCAGTTTCAACAGCAATAGACTCCTCAATTATAAAACATACTTCAGAATACTAATGATTTTATTATTCTTATCCATATGAGGGCAGGAAGGTAAAAGTATTGTTCCATTTATCTTCAGCTTTCTTAAAGTGCCTTTTTAAAAGAGTTAGAATGCTGGCCAGCAACTAAAGGGATAGGAAATCAGGAAGGAAATCTTTAAAAATGTTTCTTTTTTTCTATTATACCTACAAAGTTGTTAACCACATTTGCCCAAATGAAGTCTTCCATATGTGACTCAGCAAACATGAGCAAGATTGTCATTGCTACAAAGACCTACAAGCCAAATTATTATAGGTATCAAACACTTGATGCTCCAATACACATTTTTTCATGCTAATTGATCACTCCTCTTCCATTAGATTACCATATAAACCATGTTTTCTTCATCATTTTAGTTTCTGAGGAATTTTCTCACTGAATTTAATGGAAAAGATACATTTTCTTGCTGTCTTCAAAAAGGAGTATACTCATATTAACACACAGTTTGCTTTCCAGAGATCCCATATTCTCTCACAGTGTTCACTAGAATTCTTACAAATACCCAATTTCTTCCTGCACTAAAAAAAAGAAATGTCATATATTTTGAGCTTTAATAAAATAACAATAATTTGAATACACTATCTTTATTTCAATAACTTTGTATTTTTATCTTGTCAGAGATTGTTTCATTGTCTTTTGTGACACAGCATGGAGTTTTACTGTTTGGAGGCCAAATCAGAGCCAGACCTCAGAAATGCATTCAGGAAGACTCATGTGTATCTTTCACATCTCTAGAAGTCTCTAGGACAACCAAAAGGCCTAAGCACGCTACTTGGTTCAAGGTATGTATTTTATGTCTTAACAAAGAAAAAGACAGTATCTAGGTCTATTACTTAATGGGGAAAGAGAACAGATTGAGGAGGTTGACATATACATTGTTTTTTCTAGTTACATTTTCGTAACTTTAATTAAATTTCACAAGGTTACAGGTATGCATGTCAATAGGAAAAGAAAAGGGGTTGCAAGCACTTTGACAGATTCAGAATCAAAAACTGTCTTGTAAAATTTGATTCAAAATGATAGGAACAAAGGCAAATGCCAAGTGTCACAAATGAAATTAAAAAACACAAAAGTGGGGAGTAACTAGTAGATAGCAGATTGGGAAATGAAGTGAATCCCAAATGATCCAAGTCAATACACGATGCCACTGAAAATAAACTTGCACAGTATAGATTATACTAACATAACTGTCATGTCAAAATCATGTCAAAAATTGCTCTGTGATGAAATCTCAACGGAGCACGTGCACAGGTTCAGGCACTGTCACGGAAAACATTTGAAGGAGAACAAGAAGGAAACACGTCCAGAATACGTGATACATCAGGGAAACTTCAAGGAATTTATTCTAGAAAAAAGTGAGGGTAAGACATGTCTTTCAGTCTGTAAAGAGTGTTTTTAAAGAGTACAGCATTCAGCTTTTCTCCACGCTGACAGGAGAAGGAGGACAGGAAAGTTCAATTAAAAAAAAAAAAAAAAAAAAAAAAA
>Ga0065711_1033529_pt1 | contig 25337 bp, 15 predicted proteins | sample Hoacrofraction12_FD_59098 | JGI IMG/M metagenome (GOLD analysis project Ga0065711, IMG submission 59098) | Hoatzin crop microbial communities from Cojedes, Venezuela - Epithelial fraction 12 v2 (version 2) | ecosystem: Host-associated > Birds > Digestive system > Esophagus > Crop | place...
CAGGCTTGGGGCGGACCTGCTGGAGAGTAGCTCTGTGGAGAGGGACCTGGGTGTGCTGGTGGACGACAGGTTGACCATGAGCCAGCAGTGTGCCCTGGCTGCCAAGAAAGCTAATGGGATCCTGGGATGCATTAGAAGGAGCGTGGCCAGGAGGTTGAGGGAGGTTCTCCTTCCCCTCTACACTGCCCTGGTGAGGCCCCATCTGGAGTACTGTGTCCAGTTCTGGGCTCCCCACTTCAAGAAAGATGAGGAGCTACTAGAGAGAGTCCAGCAGAGGGCTACAAGGATGGTGAGGGGACTGGAGCATCTGTCCTAGGAGAAAAGGCTGAGGGAGCTGAGCTTGTTCAGCCTGAAGAAGAGAAGGCTGAGAAGGGACCTAATAAATGCTTATAAATATCTCTAGGGTGGGTGTCAGGAGGATGGGGCCAAACTCTTTTCAGGGGTGCCCAGCGACAGGACAAGGGGCAATGGGCACAAACGGAAGCAGAGGAAGTTCCGTCTGAACACGAGGAAGAACTTCTTCCCTCTGAGGGTGACGGAGCCCTGGCACAGGCTGCCCAGGGAGGTGGTGGAGTCTCCTTCTCTGGAGATATTCAAGACCCACCTGGATAAGGTCCTGTGCAGCCTGCTGTAGGTGACCCTGCTTTGGCAGGGGGGTTGGACGAGATGACCCACAGAGGTCCCTTCCAATCCCTACCATTCTGTGATTCTGTGATTCAATTTAGAGTATTAATTTCCTTTAACAGTGCCCTACTAATCACTTTAACAATCAAATTAAGACAATTATTTTAATCAGTTAATGGATAATACAGAGCAGACAGTACACATTTATAACCACTTATGCCAGAGCACTTTTATAATAGTCAGCCTTATCAATAATGTATTAGACTATAAATACTCTGTAGGGTTGGGAGAAGGGTTGGGAAAGTGTTCTGTTTGACTGATTTAAATATGTCTGCATCATCTCTGTGAGAGCTTTTATGGGCTCTGGGCCTAGTAAAATCAAGTGCCAGCCATTGAAAGGAAGAGTTGTTATTTTTTTGTGGGATATTAGTGCTAGGTGGAAGGATATTCTCTTTTAGATTGCGTTTAACCTGGCTGCTCTGGATATGTCATCAGAAAAAAAGCTTTTTTTACCACAGTTTTCACATATTTTCTCAGGTAGATGCTGTATTACAAAATTCCACCATCTCTCTCTTTGTTCCCAACTCTCTACTCCTCGTGGAAATGTTGGCGTGAGGAAGTGCAAAATTATTCAGGTATTGAGCGCTGACGCCCTTAATATTCCTCTGATTAAAAGCGTGATTTTTTGAGGGCAATTTTTTTTGCCAGGGCAAATTAGATTGACAGTTACAGAGATGCAAAGACAGCAAGGTTAAGAGCAGAGAGACCAAACCCAAACAAACCAAACCAGGAAAGAATACATGGACATGCTTTCATCGCACAAGTCAGGATGGGTTTGTATAGGTAAAGCATTTGCCATTCGTGCTCATAAGAGGTTGAAGAGCTTTAGGCAAAAAATGTTGTTGTGGTTTTGCCTCAATTTGCAACAAAGCAGCACACAGTTACTCTCTCACTCCTTCCCCCTCCCCAGTGGGATGGGGAGGAGAATCAAGGAAAAAGGCAAAAACTCGTGGGTTGGGATGAGAACAGTTTAACAGAATGACAAAGCGAGAAGAAAACAGCAATCAATTATACTGATAAAAACCATATACAACATGCAGCGTTCTTACATGCTGATATTCAGCATGCTCCTGAGTGGCAAAAGCCTCTCCTTCAGCCAGTTCCCCACTTAAATACTGAGCATGACATCACATGGAATAGAATATCCCATTTGATTGGCTGTTTTCAGCAGTCCAACCAGTTTCTTGTGAAAATTAACTCTGTCCCAGCTGAAGCCAGGACAAATGTTCTTGCCATAATCAATAGAAGCCATACCTTTTAAAGGCTTCAGTAGCAGGTGAGCATCTGAGAATGAAAAGGACAGGGGAAAATAAGCCACTTTGAGGCACTCTAGTTCCCGGTCTCTCTCAAGTACAAATCAATAATGAACTATTTCACCATACTGTTCTCAAAACTGGGACTGAGTCCAGAACACCTGCATCTACCATTGGAGCTGAAACATAATGGGGGAACCAAAACCCAAGGTATTTATTTCCTTTGGACCAATTTCTGGGCCCAAGTCTTCTACCCACAAGCTGCAGGTGCCTGATTAGCGGAAAATGTAGTTTTCTGTGTTGTGCACATTTGCACCGGGAGCCCTATGCCACCTAAGAAAATGGTGGCCTTATCAGCTCTCATCTGGGTAAACTACGAAAGCACTTGCATCAGGATTTCCAGACTCGTGACACTTGGGATAGAAAGAAACTGTTTAAAATGTCTTTTTAATGGCAGAGATATATCCACAAGGTTTTGCTTTCTGCAGCTGAATCCTATGATTGATCATACAATTTCATTGCACAAAAATCCATCTATATTCCTGAAGCAGTTTCTGCTAAGATAATACTTCAGTTATGTGGCCATCTATACCAATAAACTCTGGGGCTTACAGATCTATTGGAATCTTTACAAGGGATATGCTACAATGCTCTTGAGATAAATGACATCTTTCCAGTTTAAAGCATCAATTTCCAGAATCAAGGTATGTGCTTGTGGGTGGCATAGGAATATACATCAGAGAGACTAAAAAATGGCCAGGATGAGTTGGGAGGAGCCGAAACACGTTATCATGACCATAGTTAGAAAGACTGTTTTTTCATGATGGTTGTATTTAGCATGTACATACAGAAGATTTACTTGACTGTCCTTCAGAGAGGAAGAGTAGGTAATAGGAAACTGCCCCATCATGCAAACTCAGTGTGTAAGGACCCTGGCAACCATCCCTAGCTGATTGTTGCCAGCCTCAGAAACATTGAAGAAATGTGTTTAGAAGAACCTGAGCTAAGGAAGACACTTTGTCTACATTAGCAAGTAGTGCAGCCCAATAGCAGAGGATCTGCAGCATGAAACCACTGGCGGTGAGGACCCAATATCCATATTACAAGCTTTGATGGCTTTTCTGCAGGCCTCTATATTATGGGCACATAAACTGAATGCCCAGTACGTGCTGCCACACATCATGGAGTCCCCAGAGAACATTTTCCTGTTCAGTTTCTTCTCAAAAGAGTCCAGGTTGCATGCTCTGTGAAAATGAAGATATGTGCTTCAGAAGTGCACTACTGATCCAAACTAAGATGCTAACAGAAATGCACCTTCTGTTTGAGGGAGGGAGAAGGAGAAATAAGTACTAACCCTTTCATGAAACGCCTAGGATTTTAAAGGTAGTGGCTTTGCAAGACAAGCTCTAATCCTGTATTACTTCTGCCTGATGAGTGGAATCTGAACAGCAGAACCCCCCCCCAAGCTGAGTAAAGCATTTAGGAAGGAAGGAATGTCCATTGCCTTCTTAACACACAATGGTGGGATTGCTAAAGATTCATTCCTTTAAAACATTTTTATGTCCTTGGTGAAAGGTACATTAGAAATACATAATTTAAGCTCACAACCCATGAATCTGCATGAAAAACAAACTCACAAATTTGTCTATTATTTGCCGACAATGCATCTTTCCTGTTAACATCGGCAAGACTAAGTGATGTTATTCTCTTTCTGGTTTGCTGGGCAGTTAGGGAGTTAATGGGGTGAGGTAAGCAAACAGTCAGCCCATGAATCTTTCTTTTTAAAAAAACAAAAAGGCAGCATTGGTCTTGTGACATTTACTGCTCCTCCAGCACACCAGAGATGATGCAGTGGTTACTCCCATGAGCTGACCAAGAAGCCATGTCCAAAGCCAGGAAGGGAAGGCAGTGCTGTTACATTTCTGAAAAGCGGAATAAGTTTCTAGCTCCTGCATGGCCTAGTGTTAATTTGCCCAGTTTTCACTTCACTCCCTGTGAGAAGTGATGATATGTTCACCGTGGGCCATAAGGGCTACATCTGCCTGTGCAGCCTCGCTGCTAACGGCACTGTGCCCTGCCTGTGGATATCTGTGTCACGGGTATACTCTGGACGCTGTGAGCAGCCTGGCCCTTCCCCTTGCCTTTGGACAGGACAGGTCAGGTCTGTGCCTTACTAGGCAGGATTTGGATCCACTGGAATTTTGTTAGCATCCATTTTAAATTAATACTGGGGAGATGTTGTGTCCTAAATTTTAGGTGTCAGCTTATACATACAGAAGTTCTAAGCCCTTAAGGTATTTAACTAAATAGCATACTCCAAGGCAATGGTCCTTTTGAGGTTGAGGACTGGGAAATACATCTTACAAAGCTACTACATTCAACACATAATTTAAGTTCTTATATAAAATCATAATATGATTAAGATACATTTTATTTTCTGCTCTGGTCTTTCACACCTGTTACTATTTCAAATCCTAGTTACTTTAGAGTAACTTTTTAATAGCAAAATCAATTTTCTCTAAGCAAAATTTCATTATGATAGAATTCTCATTAAAAAGGTGTCTGATACAAAAAGCAGAGAACGGGAACAAGCAAAGTGCGAATCATTACTGTAGTTTTCTTCCGGACTGGTTTGCAGTCTGAAGAGATATCCCACACTTGTACTGGTACAATAAATAGTGATCAGTGCCTAATAGAAAATTTTGATCATCTTCTTTATAGGTTCTTCCTTTACGTCATGTACTTTCCTATCACAGGAACAGAGAACCAGAAAGGGTCTTTCATTCCATCAAGTCCAGCCCTCTGCTAAATCAAAACATCATTTTTCTCAAGTGAAAACACTGGCAATTCCCAGAGTCTTCTACCTGTCAATTTTGGTGTGAAGATTGTAGTTTAGGGCATTCTGGGTGCATGGGTACTACTTAGGTGAAGCTCCTTGCCCCTCTCAGCTGTAGATTCCAACAGCAGTTTCATCTAGATGGAAGGTCTGTGGGAACCAGGAGTAAAGACACCTGACCAGTCCCACACTAGCAGCACCGTTAAAATATAAGAAAACAAATCCTAGAAGTTCTCGAAAGGAGATTTGATTGATGATTGAGGATGTGATTATGTTTGAAAATGGAGACTCAAAGTCTATGGTTACAAACCATATATCTACTGCTATCTGCAGATCTTGAAGAACAATCAAAAGGCGTTTTTTCTGCAGTGCTAGTGCTAAATGTGGCACAGGAATGTATTTTTAAAATTTGATGAAATTAAGATCTTGGGGTACAAATATTTGACCTCTAATTTGGGTAACATGTCACTTTGACACAGGGCTGTTGTGAGTGTACTTCACTGTAGACGTTTGTTCATTCTGTGCAGGAGGCCATGTCAGCATTAAAAATTCAGGCACAAGGCCAAATTAAAATGAGATAGGCAAAGCTGTGTTCTAAGAATCCAGAAATGCTATTAGAAAGCTAAGTGCATTAAATGCTGCACTTTCCACTTTCTATCCCAAATGTTTCCTTATTTCCTACTATGCACATCTGCTCAAAGACACTGTTTCCATGATTAATATATGTCTTGTTTTTATTGACTCTTGTGCAGAGTTTCTTGCTGAAATAAAGAAGATAATAAAAAATTATTGTCGTGTTTATCACAGGTGTAAGTGTAAAACCTCAGTCATGACTTATTCCTCGCTACCCAAAAAAGTTAAGCTGATGCTTTCTCATTCTCAGAGCTTATTCTCATGGTGTTTGAAGTTCCCCATCAAAATGGTTTTCTTCGATTCTCTCTAGGGCCAAGATGAGGTCAAAATAGTTCCTCCTACCTTTTAATCTCGGCACTGTCTTGCTGGATTGAAGCAGACAAAGTCTCTGATTTTACTTTACGTAAAAGACAATCTTCACCATGTCTTCCAGACTGACACAAATTCTTGTTACTAATATGTTAATGCAGTAATGCAGTGGAAGTGATCTGAATTTGAGGACTCGGTCTAGCATCTGTGGACCACGGCTCAGGAATGATTCAGATAGACAGTCCAGGCACAATGTCATACTTGATTCAGAGCCCTTAATTTGGCTCCCTGCTAAATGATGCCACTAAGAAGAGCAGTGGTATTTCTTCACAAATGGCCCACAGTAATGTACCATTCCTGTCATTGTTCCTAAAGGGAACAATGTCCACAGTCAACACAGCAATTCCCCACGCCATGGAAACAGTGAAAAGGAGAAGCACATCTCAGGAGAAAGGATGTTTTTGTGAGTTACACTCTAATTTATGAGCCAGGGGAAGAAATGTGTTAGAGACCTTGCTTGAAGGAGATTGAGTGAGGACTCAAGATGGCAAGACTCTAAGGCAATAATGGGGCTGTGGTACAAACATTAACCATTTTCAATTTATGTTATGGACAGTTAAATTTCACTTGAGGTAGGTGGCAACAAATGCAGGGACAATATATGAAAAATCAAAAACATTATCCAGAGTATAAAACTGGTGTCAAAGAGCAGGAGCAGACCACAGAGAAAGGAGAATGGTGGTCCCAAGGATGACCGCTTTCCAAGGAAGCAAGGTCCCTCACTCAACATTTGAGATGAGCTGTATTGCTTTGTCAGTGAAATTCATTCATGAAGAGTCCTGTTCTTCAGAAATCCTCACCATCAGAAATCCTCAGATGTAAGTCATCTTACTGAAATAAATTATTAGCAAACTCTCTCTTGCTCCCCCACTACAAGCACCTTGTTAAGCAAATGAAATACAGTCCTTCAGGCTCTCTCCCTTTTTATTCTTCCTTGTGATTAGCTGCATAGTAAAACAGATACTCAGTGGGTATGAATTTTATACAGGCCGATCTATATGGCAAACCATTATAACTATAACAATAAACAAGGGCCATATTTTTGTGCAGTGTTTAAATGTAGTGTGCGTATGCACTGTGACTATTCCAGCTCCACTGTTTCCTCCCAAGCCAACAAGCTGCCAGGAGAACTGCCCCCAACTCATATGTGTATACTAATGCTGGCAGCTCCTTACACAGGACTCGGTCCCTCTTGCTTTTCATTTGCAGGCTTCAGCATTCTCAGGGATCAAAATTAAAAGCAGTACTATAAACAAAGCTTCAACCAGGGAATTTTGTTCCTCGATCTTGCTACAAAACAGGGATGTTTTTTGTTACTGGTATCATTTCTGCTCCTACGATCTGGTTCAATTTTTCTAGAAATGAGGACAATACAGCAAACTGAACAACATTAGCAAGGCTTAATACTCTACAATTCCGGCAGCACAGAGGGCTACTTAAGAAAAACCTGATAAGTGTAGGTACAGAGGATTCCATGTGTCCCAAGTCCAAAGGTTAAAGCAGGCATCTGTCACAATGTTTGCCAGCAAACACGTTTGCGTTTTTCAAAAAAATCGCCAATAGCCTTGTATTTATAGGAGCACATCACAGTTCATTTTGTCTTATTCACACAAGAACACTATCCTGCCCAGTCCTTGAGAAACCTCAATACAATAGAACAGACTCTGTTCACAAGGGTTACATTTACCATGGCCAGTATTATGGAAATTAGTTGAGTTTTTTGTTTTTTCTATAAAACATTTATTCCTTAAAACTGTTAAGAAATCATTATTGGATTCCAGATAGGTAAGACTGAACCCTTTGCAAATGCAGACCTCAATGATTTTACAGTAACTGATGGAATCCAGTAATAAATTTTGGAGGGAGAAGTCACCGACCTTTAGAATAAAATCCAATACCTGTACATCTCTTGAATTCCATTTCAAGGTTGTCTGCAGCAAGTGGCCTAAGGCTACTGTCTAAAAGTTGCTGAGCATGGAAGATTTTACTCTCAAGGCCATTCATGTCAATGCTTCTGGTTGTACCTCAGTCAAGTCAACAATGCTACTCTAGCGAGTACATTAAATGCTGGATTCTTTCTCTCATCTCTTTTCACTAAAGCCTGTCTTGTATGTTGTCAAAGCTACAAATCAATTGCAGAAATAATGCCTCTGCCCATATACTGGCTTATGGACAGTTAATAGAATGGGAAAGTTTTACTGAGCTGATGAGCAGCATGCATCTGTCTCTATTGCATACAAATATTAGTGTGCAGGAAACAATACTGGACATAAGGACACATTTATCCAGAAATTCTCCATCAAAATAAGAAGGAAGTTTTCCTATTATTCCTGTTACTATTATAGTCTGCATGCATGCTGCTGACCCATGCTAACCATTTCATAAAAATAAACTTGTGGTCTGAAACTATGCCAAGTCACTTTCTCACTCTGCTTCAGAGTAAGACCTTGCCTGTTATGCTTGGAGACGTGTATAGATCACTCATTGTAATTTCATTAAGGCTGCAGAATCTTGTTATCAATTCCTCATTTAGTGCAATTTACAGAAAACATCAGTCAGGCTAAAATCAAGCGAAGAACTTTTTTCTCTGTCCTTTTTATTGATGACTTTCTATTTAGAGTTCACAGTTCAACTCAAGCTGTTTGACTGAGTGCTTGTTCATCTGTAACAGATCAGTCTGTGATGAGCGTATCCCCACTGGGGAAAGAGCTTCCCAGAAAGGCGCTGCTGGAGAGTGTCATTCATAGAAATGACTCAAAAAGGTCATTTTGGCTAAATATCATCTCATAAACTAAAACTTTAATCATCTCACGCTACTCCTATATATGGTCTTGGGGACCCAGCCTCCATGAAGCAAGGAGTTATCTTTCCCATTGTATTATGGGCTCAGCCTGAGGCTCTTAATACACAGTTTAGTAGCTAATAGCTTTTCAGGGAATGTTATGATAGTTCAGATCTTCTTGGAAAGGGCCTACCTGTGAATATAGGCAAAGGTTAATTTTATACTTGAGGTGTAGAATAGAGCAAAAGAAGAAAAAACAAACACAACAAGTTAGGCTTATTAACATTCTTGCCTCTTACAGCATTTATGGGAGATAGTCTACAGTCTGCTAAGACAGATGTTTTTGGTCTGAAGAATAAAGCATAGCTTTGCTTTAATATGGTACTGTTGCTAGTTGATATTTCTTATGTGGTTTACAGGATACTCAGCTTTTCTTCATGCATCTGCTGCAGTCTGCAAATTATTTATCCCACTGATTTGACCTAAGTTGAAGCTCAGGCACATAAAAAGTAAATTTCTCCCAAGGCTGGAATCACAAATGGTTTTAGAACACAGGAGTCTGTGGATCTGAAGGCAGATAGCCTTCACTTGTGGAAAGGCAGAGCACTTGAAACTCCTATTATCATCCCTTGAAGAACTGTGGATGGTTTCTATGTTTAGCAACAGAGGAAATAAGGCATCTAGCTGTGGATTAAGTCTAGAAAACTGTGGCTCACAGCCAGCAGCATAGGGAGCCAAGGAGTACAGTTGAAAGAGATCCTTGGCTAGAAGCCAGAAGAATTGACTTAGATTCCCCAGATAAGTCATTTCTTTCATCCTTTCTGGACAACTGCTACATTTAGATGCTGAGATAGGTTAACAGCAACTCTAATTCCTCCATACCATGTTACAAATTCATGTCACTTTTTTTTTTTGTCCTTTTTTTTTTTCCCAACTGTACTGATTCGTCTTTGTGAGGAAGGGAGCGCTGAGTTCAGCGGTGGGTTGTTCAGCTGAATGTTTCCAGAGAGGAGCCAGCAACTTGGAAATTTAAAGGAAGGAAAGTGCTTATAAATTCAGGGTGCACTGACATTTGACACTGTATGCATCTATGTGTATAAAATGTTTTTACCTTTTTTCTCTGCTACTGTTGAAAGATGAGTTAAGTCAAGCAGAGAGAAATAATAGGAATTGTGAGCTTTGTACATGGGTCCCCTAATTTTACTGCTCTGAGCTTAGATCCACAAAGCATTTATCATAAGAAGTGTGATACTTTAAGTATCTGCACCCTGATTCTCCAGGGCAAGTTCACCGTCATCCTGCTGTTCCTGCAGGTTTTCTTCAGGACTGGGAGCTAAAGATAGTGTCCAATGTGAACATGCTCCCCTAACTTTTCACGAGTGTCAGAGGGGATCATAGAATCACTGAATCACAGAATGGTTTGGGCTGGAAGGGACCTTATAGTTAGTCCAGTTCGAAACCCCCTGCCATGGGCAGGGTCCCCTTCCACTAGACCAGGTTGCTCAAAGCCCCATCCAACCTGGCCTCGAACACTGCCAGGGAGGGGGCAGCCACAGCTTCTCTGGGAAACTTATGCCAGTGCCTCACCACCCTCATAGGGAAGAATTTCTTCTTTAAATCCAGTCTAAATCTACCCTCTTTCACTGTAAAGCCACTACCCATCGTCCCATCGCTCCATGCCCTTGTAAACAGTCCCTCTCCAGCTCTCTTGTAGGCCCCTTCAGGTACTGGAAGGCTGCTATAGAGTCTCCCCAGAGCCTTCTGTTCTCCAGGCTGAACAGCCCCAACTCTCTCAGCCTTTCCTCACAGCAGAGGTGTTCCAGCCCTCTGATCATTGTTGTGGCCTCCTCTGGCCCCGCTGCAACAGATCCATGTTTGTCCTGTGCTGAGGGCTCCAGAGCTGGACGCAGGACTCCCAGGGCAGTCTCACCAGAGTGGGGCAGAGGGGCAGAATCCCCTCCCTCGCCCTGCTGGCCACGCTTGTCTTTTCTCATAATGAGAAAATCTGAAGAATTCCCACAAAACAGAAAATCTGGAATGTCTTATCAAAGGAAGAAAATAAAAGCCTCAGTTCCATTCAGAGAAAACCCAAGGTGAATGCATTTGTTTCATAACACTACTTCCAGGGTCAGATCCTTGTGCCATTTTGGCAACAAAAACATCCCAGTAATCTTAGGGGCGTGGCAATTTCACCATTTCACCCTCATTCTTTCCTGCTTGTGTATTGCTCCATGTTTCTGCTATGGTATTTTTTATTCAGATAGGAACCTAAACTTTCCTAAAACTCTCCCAAAACTCTTCTTCACACTTATGTGTGTTGCCTAAGGAATTACGAGAGAGCTTTGCTGTATTCTTCTGGACAGAGCAGCAGCTAACCCTTTTCCATTGCTAAGCAACACTCCCAGTCTGGTTCAAGCAGCAGCTCCTATTTTTGCTACAAAGTAAAGATGAAAATATTCAGCTGAGGAAGCAGAATGATTTATTTACAGTACCTTTAATTTTGTGTATGGAATATGTATCTTCCTTCAGAATACTTGTTGCATATTTAAACTGTAGTTAACATCTTCCATTCTAGAGCTCTTATTCTTCTCACTCTTCCTTTAGCTGTGTAACGTGTGTGAAGTTATTTACATCATTATCCCAGCCTCAAGATAGAAATATAAAAAAATCCAAAAGTGTAGAGGCTCAAAAACATCTATAAAGTCAGAAAGCGATTACCATTGCCTTTCACCTCTCATAGTTTATGCTATACTGGTTTGCTTTGGGTGAACAATTTGCCTGGCTGTCTAGTTTGACAAGCCTCAGGAGGACTTAAATCCATCCAAGGCCTTTCCTATTTTGCCTACCATACAAATGGTCCTGTAGCATGAGGTGTTCTGTGCTTTGGCATTGCTACCTTTCTCAGCGCAGCTTCACCAGTGCACTGTGTCTAAGAAGCTGTCAGTGAAGCCTTAGTTTCTGTGTTTGCCTTGTTGGCTTGAAGGGAACGCTGCTGACTCCTAGCCCAGTCTGTCTGTCCGTATAGCCTCTTTACCCACCAGCACACCTTAAGGGAACACATTTGAAAACTATTGAGTCACTGTGAGGAAGGATTAATCTGTCTAGAGTTGTGTTATTAAGAAACAGTTTACCAACTGAGGTCAAGGAGAGTGACATTTTTGCCTTTGCTATAGGGAGTGATCCTGATGACATCAAAACCAAGAAGGCTTTTAAGTCCTGAATGACTTACTGAAGTGCTCACTTCTGCTCTACAGCTGCTGCTGAGAGCAGGAGGAACAGCTGCATCATGACTGACTCCTCCAAGGAAACTCTTCCCTGGGGCCTACAAGAAAACACCTCATAGAGGTGCTCTAAGGCACAGGGGACACTAGGGTTCTGTGACTGCCAAAGATTTTCTACTAGGAGTTTTGTAGAGTAGTAGCAGGAAATTTGACATTACCTTGTTTCGCTTTGCCTCAGTCCCACTTTAAGGTGCTGAGTGCAAGCTCTGGAGCCTGGTGGTCTTCTAACACTATTGAGAGTATTTGGCTTACCTCACATCCTTGCTCTCCCCTTATTATCAGCAATGCTTTTGCCCCATCTTTAAACACTTGTTTGTCAACCGCTGTTCTTCCCATTTCTCCTGAGATGAGTGCTGAAGCAGTTGTGCCATTCTGCGTAATATCTCTATATAGGGAATACCTACCAGGCAGCATTAGGGAGAAAACAAGCCTGAAAGCTGGCATTTAAATAGAGGAACATAATGTCCTTAATGGAGGACACCAAGGGTGTGATTGATTTCAGCTGGGCTAGTCTCATTCTCAAGCAGATGTCAACAACAGGTCAAATAGAAACACCTGTCAGAGGAGCCCTGGGGAAGTAGTATAGGTGTAAATATCTTCATTGTAGAGTTTCAAATTTTGGGTCACTTCAGCCTGAGCTGTCAGGTACAGCTTGGCTTTTATCACTGTGCAAGTTAATCCAGAAGTCGTTATTTTAGAAAGCAGGCATCCCTTTACGCTGGAAAATTATCCAGACATTTAACATCAATAGAAATATATTTTCAGCTTTCTTATTCAATTAATTTCTGCTCGTTATCAAGGATAGTGGTATTTGAAGAAGGTGAATACTGTCAATCATGGTCCGTGACCTGGATTCAGCTCACCAAAATTTATGTAATTTACCAAAGCAGTAAAGTGAGGCACTTGTCTCTGCCTCACTCTGAATGGAGGGTGAGGGGTACTTTAGAAGAGAATTTATGCCCCCTAAAATCTGAATGATCTTTTTTCTTACAAATCATATTTTTTTAATAAATTACTGCTTTTTTAAAAAGCATTTTCTATTATGCAATAAAAAAATATTTCAGCTTTGGAAATCCACACGAAACAGGAAATCCAGTTTAACCACAGATCTGTCTTCTGCCCACTGCCCCAGTTCATGATTTAACAGCATGGACAAAGTTGCAAAATAATTTATCTTGGTGTAAGAAAGTCAAAGAACATCATGTGGTCTTATTGCTAGTGCAAAAATACAATCTTCCAAACTGCATTCTCCATAAAAATCGCAGAAAAAAAAGAACAAATAAAAGAAAAATACAGTAGGAGAAGATTCTGTTTCGCATTTCTGTGGTCTGTTGCCACTTCACAGCTTGTCAGTCTGAAAAAAAAACTAAGGCCATACCTACAGCCTAGCCAATGGGTCCCCTGGATGTGGTCAAACTCCTGCTATTTATGTATTACAAATACTTGTGGGATTTTATTTACGTTTGACCTTATATTACAGATGACCTTTTATGCGATAGTACTCATAACAAATGGCATTAACTTCAAAAATTAGACTTACAAGATTAATTTAAAGTTGATCATGTAGATATTTTCAGTCCATGTTTTTAACAAATCTGTTCAGGATGAACAGCACAAGATAAGTAGACTCTTCCTTCAAGACAAGCTTTACTTTCTTGCCGTGTGAGATACTCTTGTAGCCAGTGAAATTAATGTTTATTAAAATTTCAATAAATTGTAATTCGTAGAAGATAAGAATTTTCTACCACTGAGTTAGCATGCCCTCCAAAAGTTTTTTTTGGACAGAGGTTGCTGAAGTACCAAGTACTGAATGCTTCTGTTGTTGAGGTACAGCTTTGTCCCAGCTGTCTTTTACACTCAGAGCGTAAAACTACAACGCAATTTGTAACACAATAATATTAAAGGAATGATACAAAGAACTAATAATGGGAAATTCAGAGGTGATGTCTAAGCCTCTGGGTTTGAGTGGCCATTCTTTTTCATTCTGCTTACAATTATCACTGTTATCTTGTGGTTATTGTGGTTTAGTGCTTCTGTCTTGTGGTAAACATACACTGCAGGAACCATGTTTTTACTGATGTTGGAGTATTTAATAAAATGATTTACTGATAGAAGCCTTTAGATATTACAACAACATAAATATTAACTAATTAACACAGAACGTCCATCTGTAACCTTAGTTAGACAGAAGATCTTTAAACTGTGTTGATTTGCTCTCTCAGATTAATTTGTCATTAAATATTGTGCTGTTACATAGAGTTAGGTGTGGAGAGGTAACATTTAGACACCTTTCTAGAACTGGAAAATAACCAAATTAATGATCAGCCAAATGACAAATGATGATGTTAGCTGGGACTGTTTTTTCTCTCTCTCTCTTTTCAGACTTCATGAGAAAACAAAAATTTTCAGCAATAATTTCTGGAGTTTGTCTCAGGTCCTTCTCTTGGAATTTTAGTTTGAAATCAGTTCCGTGTGAAATTTAGGCTAAAAGTGCAACTTACTATACTTTTTTGTAATGCACCCACAAGCATTTGCCCTAGATTTTTTTTTGCACGGCTTGTGTTCTCTTGTACATCCAGACTGAGTTTCACGTTCTGGATTGACCTCAGGAAATAAATAATTTTGTATTTCTGGCTGTCTTTGTAGATACTTGAGTCATATAGTAGTTTTAAACTGGTGCTTACATATGAACGGAGGTATCACTGTCCTTGCTGCCTTCCCCCATCCTTAGCATTACAAAGAGCACTTGACAACTGTTTGGTCAATGCTTGACATAAACTATCACAGATGAGTGCTTCAATACTTTTCTCCCTCAAATACTGATCTTTAAACAAAGATGTCATTTGAAATCAAACAAGTTTTTATAAACAAGGAAAGAGAACAAACCTTAAAGGTATCATGTTTGTCTTTGGGGTAGCTTGCGATGGTACTGATAGCTAACAGTTCCTAACAGCATCACCACAGAAGAAAGGTACAAGCCACTGCCCACACAAAGAAAATCAAGGGAGCCAGAGGATAATTACCTGGCTTGGGCCTTTGCCAAGAGAATTATATCAATACTATACTAGTCATGTATAACATTATGGGATCTTTAATGTTATGTTATAGTCACTTAGTAAGGTGAGAACACAGGGTTTCTACTTCATCTATAGGCTGATGCCTGTAGCCCCATTGGTGTGACAGCAGGTCAAGATATGGCAGTAAAATGTACCATTCACATCACTACCAAAATACTTCACACTGACTGAGAAAGATTCCCTTGTTCTGATATGAGCTTCATCAGACTGTTTAACCTGCAAGAGTGGACAGGGTGACAACTCAAAACACACTGCTGCAGCAGTGCATTCAGACTGTGCTGCTCATAGAAAGATAGTTTATTCTGTAAGCTGGTTAACGTATTATTCCCACTAACTTACTGAAGGAAGGAGATTGCTGTGTGGGCTGCCTGTCTGTCTCGCTGTCTCGCTCCACATCCAGGATGTTGCTAGTATCATTCGCTGCTTCAGTGACTGACTAGTATAAATTCTTGACAGTAAACTTGTGACATTCAGATCAGTGAAAAACAGAGCCCTTGAAGCGGTCTAGCCATGGCATTTGCTTCCCACATTATGTCTATTATATAAAGGAGGATGCACTGTGACTAGCAATAGTAGCACTCAGTGCTGCTGGAACTGGCTGTTTCACTCTGCAGTGCCGCATTCCAAGCTTACAGCACAGGGATGTGCTGCTTGGAGGAAAATGCAACTTGATTTCTGCTTGGGAAGATACTCCCTAAAGGTCTCATGAACAGAATGGAAACTCCAAGTCATGCTTCTGCAATGACTTGTACAAGCATTAAATGGTCGTTACAGGTGAGGCATGGAAGAAAAGACCCATATTTCATACCTGCATTTCTGAAATGTATTGTTCTGAGCCAATTGCCCCAGGCATTTTATGAAACATGATTTTGCTGTGTAGTTAAGCAGAATCTAATGCAGTTGGTTCTTAGGCATGACTGGCAGCCATGGAAGCCACTTCAGAAATAAAAATTTTCATGGTCTTCATCACCATCATAATTACAATTTTCACTTTTATTTTACATACTTACAGGTAGGAAAAATGCACTAGAGAGCTCAGGAGCCTCAGGCTTCTTGACTTCAGAAGCAACACAATCCTGTGGCTGAGCTTAACAGACCTGCTGAGTTCTTGTGTTCACTAATCCATTGCCTGCCACATTCTGCTGTGACCTTCTGCAGTACAACACAGCGCTTCAGCCTGTGAAATGTTCCCATTCTAATTAGCCAAAGTATTCAATAAAGAATGGGAATATTGCTAGTAATTTAGCATCTCATTAATGACATGTTGCATTAATGTATGTATCCCTGAAACCAACCATTAATTCAGACAAGAAATTTTCTGGTTTTGGAAAGATAACGGCTTCAAAATTTCATCAGTTTAGCCTCTTGCAAATCTGCAAGACTTTCTGTAAGATTGAATTCCCTTAGAGTGTACTCTAAGTTGTCTGACTTTGCAGAGAAACAAATAAAACACATTGAAGGAAGAACAGAATTAAAAATCAACAGTTTCCGTCTCTCTGCAGAAAGTGACATAGGCCAAGCTGGAAAAGTTTAGAATTTGTTACAAGCAGGCTGCATTCTGGCAGGCTAGTAAACTGCAATTCCAAACAGCTGCCCAAGCCAGAATTTGCTGTGTTATTTTGGGGGTACTCAGAGCATAAAATTTGTTAGATTGACTACAGACATACAAGAAGTTACTGAAACCATCTGTATCTGGCGTTTCTGCCATTCCAGTATTACAAGTAAAACTGAGGGTTGGGATAGGGCAAGTTCATGTCCAGCTTTTGCAGCGCTGTAAATCCAAGGTTCTTGACACCGCATCTAATATGGGGCTAGTCCCATGTTCACTGAAGCAAACAAAAAGATTCCCACTGACTTGGTGGATTTCTGGGCTCCATCTAAAGATGACAAGATGCCCTGCTGCAAGAGCAGTAGGGAACACTGCTTATCATGAAGGTACTGAAATAACTGTCCATCCTTCCTGTTGGCTGCAGAGCCATTTTTAGGAGCTATGGTTTGCCTTTTCTGTACTGCTCTTCCTGATTAATGCTCTGGCATTTCTATGCATCGCTGAACAGGTGCTTTCTCCTGGAAAATATCTTGAAGCTGTTTAAAATAAGAATCCCTGTACACACTAGCTTATGTTATTTTGGGGGGAGGACTAACCAGAGAAGTACACTATGGCCTTTTGTATTTGAGATCCTTCATACAATGCCAGGTGGTACTGCCTGCCAGCAGTTCACAATGCCTAGCACGCCATGCAGGCAAGAAAGCCTCTCAGCCCTGAACAATCTGCAGTCACTGAAGGTCTGAACCCAGGTGAGCTTATAAAATACTGAGCTTATTTTATACGCAACATCAGAGAAATGGCAAGAGGCAGAATTGTAAATGTGGTGTAAATTTTGCTACAATTCTTGAGTAAGATTTTCTTTGAGGGTGAATGAGTACTGCTGGAAGGCTCGGGGTCTCTCCTGTGGCTGTGATTTTCCAATTCACATCTCAACTGGTGAGAAACACTTGACTGGTGTTTGTACCTTTGCTTTCAAAAACATCATACTGATATCTTTCTGCCACTAGCTGTAACATCTCAAAACTAAAATCATGCTTTATCCTCTCTCAGTGACCCTACAGATGAAATGGAATAGCCAAGGGTACTCCTGTGAAGGGGTCAAGGGCTAGATCTTTCTGCATACATGATTTGAAACTGTGACTTGCAGGAAAGTCAATGACAAAACCGTTTAAGGAGCGGTTTGAAAATGGAAGGAAAGATGCTTGTCAGCTACAGACGCTGCATGAGTTAAGGGATTCTTCTGACTGAGGCATTAGTTACCTTGAAAAGAGGTCACCCGAGCATGCCAAGACATAGCCATGATCTGCTGCTTTGCAGCCGGCAACATTGTTATCCTCAGCTCTACTCATTGCCCCTCATCTGGGAGAGGAAGGTTTGTTATGACTCTGACATGATCTGCAATGATCTGGAGACACTCTGGATTGTTTCAGTCCAGCCTTATCTGATGCATATTAAGAAGTATGTTTTTAGATGAATACAGACATTGCAAGTCCCTTCATCATCAGGCTGTGGTTTACTGACTTGTCACCACTGGACCTTCGAGCTTTCAGCTCTTGGTTTGGGCTGGGATGTGGCAGCTATGGAAATTATAATACATGAAAAAACACTCCCAGCCTGCATATAGAGCTGGGGGGAAGAGAAGGCGAGTTAACGGAGGAATGGCCTTTGCCGCCTTACCAGTCTGTGCTAAGGACACACTAGTGTTAGCCAGGGTTCATTATAATGACAGCACATCATGCGTCTCTCTGCCAATTTGGCAGGGTGGTGACATTTTCTGTTCAGCGTTTGCCAAACGTGCCGGGGCTGCTCCGTGGGAGTTTTTTTTAGCGTTTCAGAGGATTGGTTGTTCCAGGTTTTGGCTTCCTGGAGAGTCACAGCACCATCTTCTGCCTACTGCTCCTTTTAGTTCCCCCATCTTCTCTTGCTTTTGCACTCCAAGCTCTTCTACACAAACCTATCTGTCATGTTTTCAGAGTTCCTGAATACATTCATTGCATTTTCACAGGAATTAATTAAGCCATTGTACCAGAGCTCTGCCTGGTCTGACAAACTCAAATTCACCTTAACACGAGCATAGGCTCATCCATCAGTGTATGGATTCTGAGATGTGTATGACAATCGTGCGTACTGGTAGGGTCCTAAATTGGGGGAAAGAGAGTGGTCTGATATGCTGTGTGGAGATGAAAATAATTTGTATTTTGCCCTGGAAATCTATTATTTCCAAAGTCCCTTGGCACGGAAGTGTAGTTATGATTTACATCTTCACAGTGAAATCCAGTTTCCTGCAAGGACACAGATATTTGGGCTGAGATGTCAGCTTTCCTGTGTTGTTGCTTTAATCCTGGTCCTACTATGCTACTTGTTGTATTTCTCCCAAGAGGAACTTCAGTGAAAGAAGGAAACCACGGCTTTACAGCACATTTCTGTTTCGGTCCTGGTTTGTTGAATCCTGACTGAGGTACTTTGATCACACATTCTTCTGCTTGCTGCTGTGGCCACTGGTTCTGAATATCCAGTGTGAGGTACACAGGTTTCTACGAGAAGACAGTACTCCAGTTATGGTCACAGTCACTCAAAAACTTCCTTCCCAAAAACTGGGCATCTGGGGGAAAAAAACTATATCTGAAACTTACTTGCTACACAGAGAAATGAAGAAAAAAGAAGAAGAGATCATTCAAAATAAGAACTTTCTGGAACAAAATGGTTAGTTACAAAGTACCTCATTAATGCGTTAGGAATAGATATCTGGATGGAAGCTGTTCTTGTTGATTCCCTGGTATGTGAACAAATCAATGATTTTAGTGAAGAGAATGTAGTGCAGGACCTGAATTGCAGTTATTAAACCTGTTTTTCTGTGCTATAACTGTGTTCATCTCTCCTAGTACCTCTCCAACTGTAGAGAGCTCTGCCTGTTTGCTACAGTTTGCAGGCATGGAGTTCTGCCAAACCAGATACCAAAGGGTTGACAAGACGCGAGCACTGTTGGATCGTCCAGTCACCCTCTGGATATTGATTGCTGGTGCTGACAACTTCTGTTACTGTGATCAAGCAAAACCCCTGGGAAATTCTATGCCAGGCAGGCAGCTCATATCTATACCTAGTGCATAGGCTATAGTCAAACATTAATATATATCTAAAGCTCCCAAGAAGAAGCATTATTTTGCACAATAAAAGCAGAGGGTACAGATTGTTTTTCAGCATCTCTCTAGGTTGCAATGCTGTGCAAAGGTCATCTTCTTCTGTATGATGTCTGGCTGTCATCGCTTTTCCTACTTCAAGCTCATGCTGGAGTTACCCAAAGACTATTTTTGCTTTGAAAAACACTTGCTAGCAAGTCCAGATGTGAGTGGTCAGTAGCAACTTTCTTCACATTCTGGGTAGTTTAAACTAAAAGCAAGATCCCTGGTTGCAGTCGAACATATGTGTTGTTTTGGGAATGCAGAACTGGCTCTATTACTTTAGGGAAGTTTGGACAAACACAAACAGGGAAGCCGGACAAAGTCACCATTTTAAGGCAATATGGCTTTCCTCTCCTAGGTGAAATATCAAGGGCTAGAAGATGAGCTTACTAGATAGATTCGATTCATCGTTCCTCCAAACAGAAGGAATATACCCAAGGCCTTGTAACATAGCTTAAATCCCAGTTTCCCTCAGGAGCATCAGCCTTGCGTTAAACAAATGTACAGGGCTGAATTTCACCCCCAGTTCCTGAGCAACTGAAGTTCTTCTGAAACCCATAAACCACTGGGGCTAGAAAGAGACAGGGAATTCTACATTCTGACGGATTAGCAAAATGGCTTAGAGAAGAGAAAGAGAAAAAATTACTTATCCTTTCTCTCAATGTTTGCTTAATGAAAGTTGGGTATGGTAGATAAGAATCTCACCTGGAAAAGCCTTAAATTCTTTAGACAAAAAAGTGGTTTCAAGTCAAGTGACATCAGTGGCAACCTTACCTGTATTGTTGCAGTTGGCCTGTAGGAAGAACAGGTTCTCCTGACTCACATGCACCCTCCTTTTTTGCTCCTGGTGTAAAAACCTCTCTGCTCTAAGTCCAAAAATGGACACAACCCTTTCCAAAAGCAGTGGACATTGATAAAAAGCCAAGAGGTGCTGTAGAAAATCTGGAACTTTTAACACAGACCAACACAATCCTGATGCATTTTCTTTCAGAGAGAAATCAAAACTGCCAACAATAAAATGCTCAGGTTGGGATCTGTCTTCTGCTATTTCAAGCTGATGTAGGTTTTGACAGTGATTTTTATGGAATCATGATTAGACTCACAATGCACTGTTAGAAAAATAGTTCAATGGCCAAATGTGACTGTATCTGTGGCTGACTGTGTACTTGTTATTATCTGTAATGAAAAAAATCTATTAAAATTTGGAGTTAGAAGATAAATAAATGTCATTATATTTAATGATATCAGCAGCAAACTTCCTACAAAGTTTTGATGTTGGTTTGGTGCTGGGGATATTTGATAGTGTTAAAAAAAAGTAAAATAGCCAAACCATAACTACCAAAACACAAACTTTCCCTTTCTGCTCCTACTGAACATTTAGGAATAAAGACTGTAAACTGTGAGCAGGAGATAAAATATTTGGTTCAGAGCAGATTTGAACTTTATAAAAGACAATAGCTGAAAGTTGTTGTGTTTGAGTGTGAGGGGTGGTTATGTCCTGGCTACTTTGTAACAACTATGTTAGTAAATACAGTTTTTCTTCTCATTTGTGCCTGACAAAACACTGTGCTTCCATGAAAATCAGATTCCTGAGTTTTAAGATGGACTGGGCTAGATTTCGCATCCTGTTAATAATCTGGAAGCACCTGCAAACTCAAAAATGGATCTTCTCTTGTGAAAAACACCCCAGCACCACCTGGGCCCTAGGTTCTCTCAGAAGGGAGGCTTTTTTTTTTTGATGTTTGCTTTTCAGTTGTGGTTTCTTTTGATGAGTTCATTTGTCTTTGTGTGGTTTGTCTGATTGCAAGGCATTCCTCCACAGAAATAACATAAATATTTACATATTACCCTACATCAGAAATCTCTTTTATAACAAGATTTCATTATTTACAGTCTGCAAGTAAAACTTTCATTCAACTGCAATGAGTTGCTGGCATTAGCATCCAAGAGACATATCAAATTTACAGGGTCTGATGTCAGAATGACTGTAGGTTTTTTTAATGTGCATCTCAAGAAATCATATAGCCTCCATATTGTTAAAGAGCAATTCTGGGCCAAATTTCTCATTAGATATATCAGCTTCTGATCAGCTGGTGAAACAATACAAAAGTGAGGTCTACAAAATGTCCCTCATATTAGCTTTGATTTGATAACAAACAAGCATGGCAGCTGATAGGACAAGGTGCCCACCTGCATGAATTTGTCCCTGGGGAATCTACACACTTCTGAGGGAGACAGTGAGCTTCAAAGCCTGCTAGCTCCAATTGCTACACTTCACAAGAAAAACACTTGTGTGTGATGACAAGAGTTCATCCTCGCTCAGACTTTCTGAAGTGAATTAAGTTACATGAGGAATTTTTTAAAAGAAAGTCCAAAGCTTACAGCAAGCAAGACATCACTATGCAAATGACATCTTAGGGACAAGAGTATGCAGAACTCCCGAGGACAGGTACGGGTTATCTTCCTTAATACCTGCCAAGCTCTGTCTCTCCAATTATCTTTCTTTTTGTGTCCTATTCCCAGAAAAATTTGGCTTTGGTGAAAAAACGATGGTTTAAACCACAAAAGATGAAGGGTAGAAAGCAGTCAGCACTCTTTCAAGCACAGGCCTTCCTGTTGCTATGGCAATGTGTCATAGGAGGCATTGGTCTCAGAGATAAAGTTCAGCTCAGTTGAGCTAAATCAGGGTTTTCTTTGTTCAGATTGTTATCCACTGGTAACAAAGCCTGTTGAATCTTCTTGTGAGTGCTGCTCAGTGTTGGATGGCTGTTTGCCGCGAAGTAACAGGAAGGACACCCACTGCTGAAGTCATCAACTGTTTCACTGCATCCTTTCTCTCCACAGAGTGATTCTGTAGTTAGCGTATCTATAATTTATTACACTGATCTTTATTAAGCTTAGTTGTATTCAAGCAGACATTCTGGTAATTCAGTTGCTTCTTTTTTTTTATTTGGTACACTATTAAGACTACAGGTACAGCTGGTTTTAGACAAAGCAGGAAAGATTCAGCAGTATCTTTTCTTACCATTCAAATGCTTTGCCATATTTTTGTTGCTAGATTGTGATTGCACTATGTGCAATGCTAGTGATGCTTTAGTAAACATTGGCTGAAAACACCTTTTGGAAAACTATCATCAGCTCTGCTAAGCACATTTCCTGCCTCTTTTTGAGGTCTTTTCTTCAGGGAGTGGTCTTGATGAGTGGTTTCACTCCAGGCTCCCTACCCTGTTGGATTTCATTGAGTAGAGCAGAAGAATCTGTCACTGATGCAACATGGAGTTGAAGCTAAGACTTCCCAAATGTGAAGATAAACCTGTACACAGATGAAGTAAGGGACCCAAGATTCCCCTGCAGTGCTGAAATAAAACTATTTTATGGTTTTAGTTTCTGTCTAACAGACAATGCCACTATACATTGCCCTTTGGATCATGAAACTCCTAAATCCCATGGGCAGAGCTGCCCTAACAGATGTGGTCATGGCACAGCTCTTGCAGAGTATTCTCTTGCTGAACCGTGACTCCATGAGAGCAGACTTCCTCCTTCCCACAGCCTCTGACCAGTGAACTGTAGTGAAAGGATGGCTGGGCCTGGATTTCTTCCGTGTTGGTGGGAAGACATATTTGCCCTGGCAGCCTTGCAGGAGCTGCACAGCTGACAGTGTAGCTGTCAGCGTAAACCAGCCTTTATAGTTGCAAGATAAATCTAGAAGAGGCAAAGTAAACACAGTCTACATGCTATCCCCTCAAAGGAATGACAGGAAAATAGGCAGTATTTATTATTAAAAACATTTACTTATGAAATGGAAAAGGTATTGACTCATACAACTGACTGTTTAAGCATCAAAACTTAAAACACTTAAAAATCAGTCAAGCATTGCCTGCCTCCCCCTTCCAGGCCCTCTCCTTGGAAACACCACAGTCTGCTCCTTGGGCTGGTCCTGTCATATTTGTCTTTCTTGCGAATAGAAGCAGCAGAGCTTCTGTCACACACTGAAGTTTATCGTCCTGCTCCGTTACCTCTGCTGCTTCCCTCTGGTGCAGTGTGGCTGTCTGCAGGCCTCCTGCTTCTAAAATATAATTTCCTTTGTTTAGCTGAAGCCAGTTGTTTCTGGTAGTCTGTTCTCTTGAGCCTTCTGGCCCTGCAAGCTGCTGTGTCAAAATAAAACACAATCCCCTCCACTCTCTCATGCTGGAGATAAAGGAAGCTTGTTTGTATGAGATGCTACATTTTCAAATAGAAAGTTCTGCTTGGAACCCAGCAAGAGGTGCAGAGAGGTTGTCAACTCATTTTTCACTAGAGTTCAAACATGGGCTAACAAATGAGTGTATGGGCCTTTCCAGTGCGCATCATGCTGAATTACAATGACATATAGATGCATCCTCATGCTGTGAAGAGGCTTTTATTCCCCTCCCTCCCTTCAGGACTCTGTACATTTCAGCCCCTTATCACTTCGTGTCTTCTTCAGACAGTGCACTGAATTTCTTGTCTGCCAGTTCAGGTTTAAAGTGCTCTGCATGCTTCCTTTCCCCCTGTACAAGGGAGTGTTAGTGGGACAAGTAGTCAGAATGTCTAGAAACCCCACTAAGAAATTCACTGTGCTGGAGTCACACAGGATTCCTAACTGGTAAAGGACTTAGGGAACTGATAATTTTCTCCTTGCTATCCACCCACCTGCCCCACCAAGACACAGAGGATCCAATATCACGTGGGTGTGCTGTATGGGAGGAATGCACAACCATGAAAACAAACATGGTCTAGTGATTAAAGCACACACTGAAGAGATCCTCAGAGAGCAGGCGGAAGAGGGGTCTGAGAAGGGAAATGGGAGCGGGCTTCTGTTCCTGGCCACTGATCTGCTGTGTGACCTGGAGCAAATCCCATCTCCTTTCTATGCCTGCTTTCTTCTTTTAATGTCAAGTGGGATGATGTCCTTCACCTAGTTCCCAGGCAGGGAAGAAAGGCAGATTCATTACTATTTCCCATATTACAGTTACTCTTGGCAGCCACAGTAGAAGTCAGGCCCCTTTTACTGGGACATCTACATGGTGAGAGCCCTTGTCCTGAATATTAGGCAGGCAGAGGGAGGAGCTGTGCAGTGTTACAAAAGGGGACAGAGTCTCAGAGGAACTGGGTGCTTTACCAAGAGTCTTTGCAGAAGCAGTAGCAGAGCTAGGAATGGGACTGTTGACATACGCATCACCAGCCAGTCTTTTGAAGAATTTTTCCCCTCAGAGGCAGTATCATTTGCTGCCAGCTGTGGATTTATGTTATTGCCAGTTTATTGGTCACTTCAGGCTGTGGGACAGAGGCTAATCAGCAGAGAAGCAGCAGAAATTCTTAGAAAGTCATGGCACATGAAATGCATTGATGTCCTTATAAGAGGCCTTTAAAAAGTGTTGGAGAGCACCAGTGAAGTGTTTTGACAGAAGTGCAAGGCTATGACATGATTCTTTTTGTTCTCTGCCAGATCTGAGTTGCTTGCATGGTATGCTGGGAAAACCCAAGCTCTTTTCAGTGGTGCCCAGTGACAGGACAAGGGGCAATAGGCACAAACTGAGGCACAAGAAGTTCCGTCTGAACATGAGGAAGAACTTCTTCCCTCTGAGGGTGACGGAGCACTGGAACAGGCTGCCCAGGGAGGTGGTGGAGTCTCCTTCTCTGGAGATATTCAAGACCCGCCTGGACAAGATCCTG
>Ga0065711_1004017_pt1 | contig 25336 bp, 12 predicted proteins | sample Hoacrofraction12_FD_59098 | JGI IMG/M metagenome (GOLD analysis project Ga0065711, IMG submission 59098) | Hoatzin crop microbial communities from Cojedes, Venezuela - Epithelial fraction 12 v2 (version 2) | ecosystem: Host-associated > Birds > Digestive system > Esophagus > Crop | place...
GCTAGATATAAGGAAGAAATTCTTTACAATGAGGGTGGTGAAACACTGGAATGGGTTGCCCAGAGAGGTAGTGGAGGCCCCATCCCTGGAAACATTCAAGACCAGGTTGGACAGGGCTCTGAGCAACCTGGTCTAGTTAGCGGTGTCCCTGCTCGCTGCAGGGGGGGTTGGACTAGATGACCTCTAGGAGCCCCTTCCGACCCAAAACTTTCTATGATTCTACGATACAAGAAAAAAAAAACCCACACACAAAAAAAATCTTTTGAGCATGAGGACAGCCAAGCAGTGGAACAAGTTGCCTAGTCTCAGTTCTTGGAGGTTTTCAAGACTCAACAGGATAAGTCCTTGAGCAGCCTGATCTTCTAGCTGACCTTGCTTTCAGTGAGAGGTTGGGCTAGGTGATGTCCTGAGTTCCCTTCCAATCTGAATTAATCTATGATTATATTGACTTAGTAAGCAAAGTTGGGCCATAACTTCCACCAATAGTTAATCAAATTCAACAACAGAGCGAATAAAAGACAGTTAATATCTTCCACCAAACATGCTTTGACTTCATAAAAGTATTCACTACAGAGAACGTGAGGAACATGTGTACTGATAAAGCCAAAGTAAGAGCAAAAGGCATTAAACTTTCTTTTTTAAAAAAGGGAGGAATAAGCATACTAGATGCTGGCTTTACTAGCCTGAAAAGAGGAGCTGTATATAGATGATATTGCGATATTAATGGAATCAAGAATTTTGATATAAAAATTCTTGTATTTATACATAAGGAATTCTCTTTCTCCTATACCTGTCATCAAAGGAAGTTTCTCGAAAATCATCTTGATGTTTGAGACACAAGCTTGGTGCCTTATTTTTGCTTCAGTAACAGCAAGATTTTGCAGTTACTGTGTTTATGAGGAATCTTGAATCCTAATCTGCATATACACAGCTATAAAATTTGCCAATACAGAAAGATCCCTAAAGCTACACTGTGCTTTATTTACTTAGATATATGAATAAGAATGAAGAAGAGCTGGAGGACTGAGCAGCTGATCTATGATATTAAAGTAAAATTTAGAGTGTTTAATAGACATTGTTAATGAAACTCACAAGGCTATAAGCTTCCCAAAGAGCAATTTCACTATCATGTGGATTATTTCCAAAGATTGCCTTTGGGGCCAAGGTTTTTCTTTAATTTCTGACTTATTTTTTGAAAGAAAACTGTTCCAGTAAATAGATCACCATGGGAGCTGAGCATCCTGGCTCAAATAATAACACCTCATACTGACTCCCCTGGTATACAAGCAGTCTTCCACAGTGAATTCTTAAATTTACCCCATAGATAAACCAGCTGGGAAGGTTCTTCAGCACTACAGTGAACACCCTCTTCCAGACCATATGCCCTTTGTGACAGTCCCAGATTAACCCAGTTGTGTGAACTCAAAACCCACAAGTGGCACCTTTATAGGCCATAGGAATAACTCGGAGCTCTTTCTCTCTCTCAACCCTCCCCTAAACCTAAACACACACACCCCCCCAAGCAAACCTACCCCCCCATGCACCTCCCACCAAAAAGCAAGACATCCCCCCCCAAAAAAAAGTGCCCCACAATGTATTTATTTTTCTTTTTTTTTTTGTGTTACAGACTTTCATTATGTACAGAAAGGAAGAGAATTTTTTTTTTTTGTCCACGTGAAGCAGAATCAAGGGTGGAAATACTAAAAGAATTTGCTTTATTAAACTAGTTAAGATGTATAAACCCAAATTAGGGCACTTCCAAATTAAACCCAAATTGTAGACCAGTTACAACATCTCTAGAATTTAGGACAACATGCTTGTCTGCAACTCTTTTATTCTTTAAATCCACAACCAATTTTGTTTCATGAATTAAATAAGCAGTATGTTCAAGATTCCATTTGCAAGTGCATTGGCTCTTCCAGCTTAATGAAATGCCTCACTAACTTTACACATCCAAGCATTTCTGCATGGTCACTTCACATTTAACAATTCAGAAGAAACAGAAAATATCACAAAACACTTCTGTAATCAGATACGCCATTGTACTATAAGTTATTTTTGTGTACTAGTACTCTGCTAATAAATACAGAGGCAGCTGGTAGAGAAGCCTTTATGGTTAAACAGACCATCATCTCTTTATCACTGGTTAAGCAGAGAGAAATTCCTAAGGAGACAAACACTTGTTGTAAGAAGCTTACCTTCCCACTGCCAGACCAGTCAGATTAACGGCATTGTCAGTCACACCAAATCACCATGATTGTTACTTCACTTTAGTGCAAGCATTCCTGTTGCTTGCTAGTTTTGCATTTTAAAACCACAACAGCTTATTTAAGAGGGGAAAAAAAACAGCTTGTGTATCCAAGTTCCAAGTAAACCTTCATGCTTGCTTTTGTATTGAACAGCAGTTGCAAAAGGAGTTACGGTAGGAGATGAACTAAGGGCCTAGAAACCACCAGCAAAACAAAAGCTTATGAGGGAGATGGTAAATTTGTCAAGAAGCTCTTCCAGGACAAGAGGGCTCTGATTTCCTATTAACCTAAGATCAAAGCATCAGTACATTAACGTGTCAAAGACATGCAGAAAGGCTGTATGGCATATTGCACACTGTAAATGCTCTTTTTGCTTTGGAAAACTATCATCCTGTGCCAGGTTTATACACAAACAGACACTGTGAAGTACACTGAAACTTCTGTGAAAGCATTTCAATATCAGTTTCTGCAATAAGATACTGAACTTGCTACCTTTAACTCCAGCAGGTGACAACTGAGCCTAATGCTCAGTATCTTAGGACTCATAACTTCATTATGGGCTCATTTATTTAAGCACCAAACACATGATAAACCCTCTAAAAACCATCTTGGCCTGCACCAACAATTGCAATGAAACCAGTGCAGCATTCCCCACATACTTCAAAATTCAGGCTGCTTGTTCCTGTGCAGGCACTATAGTACAACCTGCTATAATGTTTATGCCTTCAGCTTTGAGTCTCTCTTCTTAGAGCCCTTCCATATTCATAACAGCAAGTTTAATAATGACCAGAACAGGAGCTACATCCACTAGGTTTAGCAAGTCCATTGTTTCATTACTGTGAAATCTGACCTATTCTTCCCCTTTCAAGAGTACAGTGGATCTCGCAACAACCTGTAGCCATGTTTGGGGCAGTTTACATGGAAATTCTGCACAGCCACATGGCTGCAGTTGTGCAGTCCTGTGGCATATGACATACTGATCCAGATGATGCTAATGGTGTGGGACCTAAAGTGCATTTACCTCCCACTGTAAATCCACATTTGATCTTCCTTTCCCGAGGTAGCTATATTTCGGTGATACTACATGAAGGCAAGAGATGGGCTTTTCAAAAATATAAGTGCTTAGGTGCTAAAGCCACACTTTCTGAAGTACTTGAATCATCAAGGTCTTTTGGAGGTATTTATGTACCTATACACTTCTGAAAATTCTGTAGAGCTCCTGTCTTTAGACCCTTACGTGCCCTGTAAAACTCTTAAGTACCTTCTGGAACAAGAACTGCCCTGTTAAAAAAAAGAAAGAGAAGCTGAAACTCCTGGAGCACGATCCATTACAATTGGATGAGTTGGAGGTAAGGAAACATTTGTTGATGTTTCACATTTCCACAAAATTATTCTAGATTTTAAAAACAAATGGAAAAAAACCCAAAAACCCCTATGTGATAGCTAGATGAATAACATCCCTACTGAAAAACAGAAAAGACAAGGATAAGAATATTGAAGTCAGTTAGTTTGATTTTTTCAAATGCACGTAATGTTCCCTCATAAAATTATCAAACAAGTTTATTATATTAAACATCAAATCACAACAGGTAAAGAAAATGCATCACATTTCCATCACTTAACAAGTGTCTATATACAACTATATATATAAAACTGTATTTTCTATATAGTGATGCAATGATGCAAATACTACATTTACTCCTTTTTTTGGCAAAATTTTGGAAATACTGTGAAAACAACAGGCCCAACAATACAAGCTCTATTTTCTCTACAAGATATTTTTTTTCCTATTATTTTCTTTATTACCGATTCACACTACAGGTTTTCCAATTGCCTAAGCAGACCTCTTTCTGCAAAACCCTTGAGCTTTTTGCACTTTAGTTTCTCTATTCATAAATGGAAGTAACAATATGTACTTCCTAGCAATAATTCTCTAGAGATTCCAGGTGAAGAATCCTCTTTATGTCCCAAGAATTATCATTAGTCTGTAAATATTTTGCTTTGCAGCACCTTTAATGGATTTCTGCCTACAAAGAGCTTTTGTAAGCAGTTTAACACTAACTCATCATTGCAGTTCATGGCACCACATTTTGAAATAGGAACATTTTTAGGGCTTCATGATGGTAATCTACTTAAGCCTTTGGGAAAACACATACACAGGCAAAAGTTCATTCAAGTAAACATGCTAATTTATATCATGGCTGATAGGTTATACTTAGCTTGGAGAGAAATATTACATCTAACTAGCTCAGATGGTATTTAGGCATCTGAAGATACCAATGAGAATCACAGCAAGATTTTCAGTAGTTATTTTTACTTTTAAATTAAATCTACTCTGAAACAGATTTCTCATGAGGAATCAAGACTAACACAAGGGAAAAATTGGTCTATCCAACTGCCTGCTTTCTTATTTATAAACAAACCATAAATATCCACTTTTTTCACTAAAACATTATGATATACCTCACTATTTAAGATGCAGCAAGACCACTAAAGCCAACATAAAAATGGACTTGCATAGACACACAAAAATGTCACATTAAAAATTGTCCTTATAATTAAGAGTTGGTCCTATGTTTTTTCAAGCTCAAAATTCTGGCTTCCCATCTGTGGTTTGGTTTCTTCCTCCCCAGTCACTCATCAATGCATTAGAGTCAAATACAAAACATTGTAGGCTTACACCAAAGCAGTAACTTACACAGACTGCTAAAACAAGAAACCAATAAAAAAAACAACAATCGAAACTACAAGACAACTAGAAAATCAGAGGAAAAAAATCCCCAAACCTTACACGAAAAAAATGCCATCAAACTCTTCACACATCTGCATCGCCCTCCTAGTTCATCAAATTTTCAACTCAGAATGCAGAGTCTTTATGACACTGTCTATCTTTTGCTCTGAATTTCAGGTCACATGGCATAGCAGAACCTTAATTCAGCTGTCAGGTATTTCCATAATACCAGTTACCAATTATTCCACTATATATTCTGTTCACCTGTGAGCTAAATTACTTTCTCAGTGCATAGCTGTGCTGTGCTTGGGGAGTGGGGTATCACAGGTGTCTTCAATATTTCACTCACAGAAAGCTTCAGGTAACACCCTGGTTGAAGGGGGAACATGGATAAGGTTGCAGCTCACCACAATGTGTGCCATATTTTCTCCCCCTCTACTCTGGCAAGAAATGCTGAAATCCTTCCTGCTCTTTTTTCCGTCTTACCAGGAAAGTCATGGAAACAACTTGGCCTTTTTGCAAGTACAGGGATTGCAAGTGTTGCCCTGATGAGCTGCATAATAATAGGTCCTGATACAGACCCTCACACACTCGAAAGCCACTGCCTGCATCACGTAAGAACCACACAGTATATATATACACCATTTTTCTTCTCAACAGAAAATGTGCACGTATTTCCAACATTGTTCAGTAGCACAGAGAGTCAAATCCATTAGTAGAACAGGCAATACTCAGGAAGGCAGTTACAAATGTTACAAAGTGTAAAATTTTAAGCCTGTTGAACTTGTATTGTACAGTAGGATATGATTCAATACCCAGCTCCTTCCACAATCACAGTCTGTACAGAGACAGCATGAGACAATAGCTTTGTCTGTAACAATTTGGTGAGTTGTTACAACTCACAAACACAATCTATTCTGAAATATAAACACAGTTTTCAAATATACTGTCATATTTTCACTTGTGGAATAGAACTTGCTCTACATACCCACTCAGTGTGTTTCGGAGACTTCTGCTGAACAGTGCTTATCATATTCCCCACCCTTCTACACACTGATATCTGATCAGACCTTCTGTTCCATGTCTGCATTCACAAACCACAAGATAGCCTTAAACAAGACTCTAATAGACATTGTGCTTGTTTCACCCAGCAAGAAACTAGAAACCTTCATAACTTCAAATTTTCATAATAAAAAAAAATAGTATTATAGAAGAGTATAGAACTATTCACTTTGTTGTATAAGGATGTCACCCTTTGAACTGGAAAGAGCTTTCTAGATAGAACAGCACACAACCTCTACTGTTTGTTTTGATACCAAAAAAGGTATCTCCTTGTCCAACAGTTTGCCTTCTTTAATGTGGCTGAATTAATCTTTTGTATGAATTTTTTTGTATATTTACAGCACTAGGAGATATTATCTTAATGAAACTTTTTCAAAGCACACCTACCCTGTATTTTATAGGAGGCAGAGAATACGTGCATGCAACACTAGTATTTCATCCATAACCACCACAGCTAAATAGGAGTCCTAGTAATCAGCAGGTACCACATATATCTTAGATTGGAAAAAAATTCTGTCTCTGCCACTACAGCACTGACTGACCATTGGCAACTCTGCTAACTCTCCACTTCTTTTTCTTCCACCTAAGGGCTTACGAACAGGTACAAAATTTAAGGCAGACTCATTACATCCTTCTTACTATGTATCACTCACCATTGGTGCATTATGATACAAATAAAAGACAAGCAAGAGCCTATCAGTGAGGAGAGAAATAAAGGGCCGTAACATTTTTACAGGAACATTACATACTCATTTAAGCTGCTTTGTTATTTGTATATAATTAAATATCTTATTAAAAGAAATCATAACCTCCCCTCCCAAATAGCTCCTCAAGCAGCAATTACATTCATCTACCAGAAACATTGGAATAATGTCCCTGAAAGGCCCTGAGACTAAACCCACCAGATGGGATAGATGAGATATTCTAGGCTTGTGCATGAATTATTTCAATCCATCATAATTTGGAAGACTCATAGCTGCTGTAATACTGGAAAGCTTAATTTGATTTCCGTTTATAAAGTAGGGCTTTGATGGATGATATAAAACAAAGGATAACCATCTAGCTACTATATCTTTATCTTCTGCACATTTTTGTTGACAGCAGAGAACTGAGGGCTCTGAGTCATGACCTACAGCAGTTTAAACCAATATGCCAGCTGTGACAACTGAGAAACCAACACACAGCAGCCCTGCAGTAGCAAGGGTAGCTGAAGTGAATCTTCTGCAAATAACACCGGTAATGTTTTAGGCCGCTACAACATATACTGCCTAGATAATCAGAACCCTAAATAATTTCTAGTCAAAGTTAAGGTATTAATGGTTTAAAACAAAAATAATTGTATGCACATCTTGAATCAGTAGAAACTCTGCAAATTAATGTCATTATCACACTAGCATTGTCTTAAAACATTTGATTTTTAGTGCTATCTCCTTACTTGTTTACTCAATTTCTCGCTCAACTCTGGAAGGGAAACAAATTTGAACATTGTGAAGCTGAGTGTTGATGTTACATGTTTCACATTAAGTTACATTCAGCCCTGGAAATTTCTCTTGAGATTAGGTGCTAGCAGTTGATAGACGCCCATGCCAAGACAATAAATGTAAAAAGTGAAATAAATGTTAAAAGTAAAAATATAGCATATTCTATTTCCCTAATGTAAAGAATCCTTGGGTAGCTACAAATGCAACAGAAAACATTAATTTGTTTCCAATGAATGTCAAATATTACTATTTTAATGCCCCTTCACTTCAGAATGTCAGGAATGTCCTTATCCATATTCTTGGTGTTCTGCCAGTAGGAGATCTGGCAAAGGACTCTGCTGTGCTCTTTTTAATTCAAAGCACTCTGCCGCAAAGATCTCCCACAGAAAAGTATTTATAAACCACAATGTATCTCCTGCTCTTCTCAGAAAGTATTGCCAGACCTTCATGCTCTGCCTTCTAGATATTTGCAATTTTCTTTTGTCTTTGCAAGACACACAATTGACTTGGGTTCATTTGGATTCAAGGTGCAGTAACGGTCCTCACACAAAGGAGTCATACTAAGACTGGCTTCAGTATCATTTAGTCTCTGTGATATCTTCTCTGATTTTTAATGTAATCCCTCTGAATTTCTTTTTTTTATTTCTTTTTCTAAATATAATTTCTCATGCACTGATATCTTAACTTTTAGCAATCAGATTTGTCCAAACAGCAGGTTTCTAGTTGCAGTTTTGAGTTCAGAGAACTCATATCAAAGATAAATACATCACTACCAATTTCATTGGCATCTCAAACCTAAACTGTCAGAAAACAGAAGAAAAATATAGTCCCTGAGCCAAGAAGTAAACAAAACCTAACATATGGCAGTAAGGATACCAATAAAGGTCTAAAACGATAGAATGAGGCACACAAGTGAACTTCTGCACTAAGACTGGGTAACCGTGCAAATATTTATTACCTTCATACATTATCCCATAACATTCTACATTTTCTTCCAAGGCCAAGCATGCAACCGTTTACCTTTAAACTGAAGCGTTAACAAGTGGCTCCCTCTACTGTTACAAGAATGTCAGTACTGGTATTTCGTCCCAGAAATTTGTAAAAATTATTTTGTGACCATCAAAATCATTATGTAAAATTGAAGAACTGAAACTCTAAAAGTTTGGATTCATCTTTAACATTTGTTTTAAAAAGGGTGTGTGTGTATGTCTATACCAACATACATGCAAGCCAGCCTTTTTATTTTTTGCTTTTATTTTTTACTAATAGCCTCTCAATAATATTTTGCTCATAGTTTCCTTTTAAAATTAATAATACTAAGACTCAATACCTCGAATGTTGTATGCTCATTCAACAGCCAGGTAGAAAAGTTATATATTACTTAGGGTTTGAATCACAATGCTTCCTATACTTAGTGACAAATTATAAGAAAATAAAACCTAATTGGTATATTTCAGCAGAACTCTGATGTCTTTGGAGCATAGTTTCTATTTTTTTAATTAAAAATACGTAATCTTTTAGTTCTCTTATGTACACTGAAAGTATCATTTCTGAAATAGTTAAACATATACTCAAGTGGAGACTGAAAAGGGGAACCTATGTATTAAAAACCAGTTTCCTCTTAAAAATGCTTCCTTTGAATTAGCCATTTAAAATGATATAATGCAATTTGACAGAATTTAGCCATAAGGCAGGCAGCAAAACTCATTTTTTCATACAAAGCTGCATGGTTTCAGCGGTACAATGGAACCACATTCTAAATATAGATGCATATACACACAGGTGAAAAATGTACATATCTAAAATCCATCTTTTTTAAAATTCATCAATTGTCTATCCCTTTTACTCAAGCATTGCAGCATTTCCACTGTATGCATAGAATCACAAACCCACATCTATGTGCAAGAATTGAGCACACACAGTAGCAGTCGGGGCACTAAAAATACTTTGAATGTGATTAGTTGCACTGCTGTAAGGCCCTTGGGTTTACATGCTGTGATAAAAGCGAGAAATCGAACATATCACAGACACACCTAGTTTTATAACCAGACTCCTCCAAATACCAGAATACCCCATGACAGTTTATACTGCTTCACACAGCAGATTAGGCAGTCTTTGAATCTGCAAACTAATTCTTATTTGAAACTATATTTATGCAAATAACAGGTCCTATACACGAATTACAGCAGAGCTACAAGCTTCCCAATAAAACAGATCCATCTAGAACATAAATCAGGCTCCAATCTAAAAATAGCATTGGATGCAGCTACAAAAAATTCCAGCAAGAAAGGCATTCATCTCAAACACAGCCTGCAAGCTTGCGAAGCAGAAGGAAATACTGTCAGTATTAGAAAACACTGTATGATTCACTGTTTTTCACAGAACTTTCTCAGGCACCTTCTCTGCTCTTGCAAAAGGCGGTTCAGAAATGCTCTTCCAAAACACAAACTACCCTAACACGGCACTGAAAGAGAGAGCAAAAACAGCAGCACCAGCACTGAATACTAGGACTTGTTTGTAGCTTTGCTTATTTACCACTGGAATAAAATGATTCACATTACACAATGCCTATCTTAAAACTCAGAGAAAAAACTGCTTTCAACAGCCAACTGTTGAATTTATCACAAAAATCTTGCACTCGTCCTCACACCAGGAATCAGAGTCACAGTCTCAGGACTCTATCCTGGAGACAGACACACTATAAAATGTTCAAGGGAGGGAGAGGGGAAGGCCACATCATTCACTCATAAGGAATGGTCCCTGTTATTTTCCACTCAAAACATTGCTTCTAGTTGTGTTTGTTCAGCACACAAGGTTGAATAGCACGAAGCATACTTTAGGAACGGACTTCAGCGAAAGAAATAAAGATTAAAACATATGTATCTTCTCACACCAGCACCTAAAACATTAACATGTACGCAACAAGGATCCACATAAGTGAAAGAAGACAAGTTCTTCAAGGAGCATGTTCACACACGCACGCAGGCCCCAGGCAGCTTAAGGGAGCCTAAAGTGAATATCAGACAGAGTGCAAAGAGAAAAGGCCATTCCTCTGTAAAACTGGGAACAAAGAAAGCCAAAAAATCACCTTGGGGTTCTGTCTTCACTGGATTAAGTAACTTTGTGACTCTGAAGTGATTCTTCTATTCCTGCATAAGTCTAAACATGAGTATTTATTTTGGCATAAGAACATAATACTTACAATTTTTTCAGGCATTGCTCAATCATTCAGGACAAGAAAAAAAAACCCCAAAATCTCTGCCATTAGTTGAAGCAAACCAATTCATGTGAACAGAAGCCTTGCTATATACCGAGGTAAAAAGAATGAGGACCATCGCTACTACAGATAGCTACAGCGTTTACACAGCATTTGCACCAAACCATTAAATCACAACCATAACAGGCAACACATTTGATTGTATCTCTTAGCAATTACTTAAATACAGAAGTGCAGTCTTGACCTCTCTGATACCCCTCACTTCTCCTGTAGGCTGTTCAGCACAGTGGGCTACCTGTAGTTTGCCATCTGTTTAATACTGACATTACTATCTCTTGTCAAGCCTAGCAGTGCGGATAAAGCAGCGAGATTTAAACTCAGCTAAACCACATACCTACTGCAGAGCGGCCCTGCACCCCGCTGAGGGCTTTGCTGTCACCACACAGTCAGCCATTGAGCAGGGGCTTGGCTCTTGCTCCCTCAGCCCCTGTCACCTTCCCACCAGCCTCTTTGCCCTCAGCGTCTTGCGTTCCTTCGCTCTCAAGCCTGCCTGCTTCCGCTGCAAAACTGGGCCAAGGCACAGCAAACTAGCACAGCAGCTGCCCAGGCTGCCATACAAGCTTGGAAAACCTTCTCTCAAGCACTGCATCAATCACCAACCACCTTCCCAGCTGTCCGGTTTCTCCACGCCCCTTTTCCCTCCCTCCTTGACACAGCCCACCTGAGGTGAAAGAAGATGGACACCGTCAGAGGCCTCATCATCCACAGCAGCAGGGCTGTTGTGGTGCTCGTTACAGGGTGGATGATGCTGGAGCCAGCTGAGAAAAGTCTTCACGTCACCCCTGGACATCTCCCTGCCGTAGTGGGATGAGGAGGGATTTACCAAGAAGCTCATTGCTGCGGTGAGGCTTGGGAGCTTGGTCACCACTTCCATCCGCCATATTGAGCAGTTTTAGGCAAGATGGTTCTTTCTTGTGCCTCAGTGTCTCTGTGTGAATAATGGGAATAATTACACTGGCCATCTGCATGGAATATTTTGGTTAATAAGAAAAAAGATACTCTTCAAATACTTTCCTTGGCAATTCTGTAGTTCCTCAGGTAAAAGGCCTTTTATTCCATGTTTTCCACCCATTAAAATCTAAGTATTCTCAGATCTGTCTATAAAAAGAATGGGAATTATGTAGTAGTATTCACACTATAAATTTGCCCTCTGCGTGCTCATTCTTCGTGTTAAACAAAAAGCAATTTACAATTATGTTGTTAGCTTATCATTAATCAGTTAGTATCTTTTCATAGGCAAAAACAACACGCAGGCACTTGCTGTATACCAGCACTATGCTGCATACCCATATATATATGTATACATACATATATATGTATACATACACCTACATGTATGTACCCATACATACATATGTATACATATATACCTGCATACAGGTATACTTGCTGTATACCTATTGCCCATAGGTAGTCTTCTCCTCAGCAAACTTGTGAATTGACCTATGTAATACTCGCATGTGACTGTGTGGAAAAAACCTGTTCTGTTCTGTAACAGTTTCTTCCTAGAGATTTTTACCTAGTCATATTAAGATGTTTTCATCTTAACTTTTTTCAGTGAAAAACAGCTTCCCCACATATCACAGTATTTTGACTATTTTTCATATTTTTCTTTTTTCATACAAGTTAGCATTCGGAAATAGCATTTTGCAATAAACACAACAGTGTATTTCATATTTTTAAACTGATGTGCTTTTTCTCTTAGGTTCAGTCAACTCTGTCTTCCAAGATGATGGAAAAGGTGCCTGGAACACATAAGGCATTAACACTGGTAGGAAAATAAAGCCCAAATATCACGTTATGGGACATGCTGGGAAACACAGTAAGAAGACACTTCAACGGCATTAGCTCAGGTCCAGCAGGAATGACAAGTTCAGGCTCACCATCAGCGCAGGACTGGTTTTCAAAACCACGTCACTAATTGTACGTTTCTTTTGCCAGCAGAAAACACAATAATATATCTGAAGTGTAAACTGTCTGGGATTGGGAGCAATGCAGGAAGCAGAGTAGAGAGCTCTAAGATCATTGCTTAGAGCTGCATCCTTTTGGTCCTAAACCAACAAATCCAGAGTGCCTTGGGTATCTGAACTGCCACTGTTTGCTACACAGGGATCACAGCAGAACTATACCACAGTTACACATTAGTTATCACATAGACAACTACTTGAATGCACTCAAGTGATTATGATATTTTATTTTTTTAGTATGGAGGTAGGAGATTATATATATAGCTCCAGGATTTGGGGTTTTTTGCTGGTTATTACTCATTCTTGGCACTTTTTTACCATCACGGGTAAACTCCGGCCTGTTCAGGTAAAAGTAGCTGTATCTACCTGGAATTATGAATTCTTATCCTAGACAAAAGGGAAGTTCTGAGTAAGATCAAATAAATATTTCTTTATCTTCCCATTTCAATGGAAATACAAAGAAATTCAAAGCTGTATTAGCTATACATACCATTCACAGAAAATTATTCTAGGGATCAGGGACATTCTGGCTACATTTGGACTTAGACTTGACCTTTTCCACTGCTCATTCTACTTTGTATAGTTGATAGAGGAGAATCACAGACCAACCTACTTGCATAAAAAAGCATATTTTCTTTGACATTAAAAAAAAACAACAAACAAAAAAACTTTTCTCTTGGTTCGAAGAAAGCTTTTTGGTTGCTGTGTTTCATGCAGTGCTAGTTTTGTTGTGCACTGAAAGAGGCTGTTTATGGATTTTGTGAACAGCCATACTTACAGTAAGTAGGCTAATAGGGAACTAAGAAAAAGTGAAAACAAAACTGAAGGATACTAATGGTTTTGTTCTAAGTGCATTTGAGATGCCACCCTGGGTGTTCCTCTACCATATGGCATAGCTTTGCAACAGCTCCACTCATTTGCCTCAAAGAAAATTCAGACCATACTGGTTATGTTTGTCATCTTCCCCGTTAACAGAAATGCAGTGTTTAAAACTCATAGCTGAAGGGACAATAGAACCTAAAAAAAAGAAAAATAGAAAACAAAGAATATTTGGCCTCACTTGATATCATTTTACATGAACTTTAGCTGTAACAGCCTCCTTTAATGTCCACAAATAAGCTTCTGCCATCAAAATCAATTAATTTGTCAAGTCTGTCCTCTATCTGTGAAAAAACGTGGTAAGATTACAGGTTTTAGATAGCTACTATCCCAGCTACGCTTCTTGTATCATGAAAAAGTAATCAGCCACTACTCTGCTGAACACTTGATTCTATATTCCCTAATCCACTCCTAGCCAGTGAAGTTTACGTATTTCATCGTGTCTCCCATGCTAGATAGTAATCAACATGGTACTCATCTTTTGCTGCCCCTGCAGTGTCATACTCCAATTTTTATCTTCTTCCTTCCTTGTGACAAACAAATGAAAAACAAAACCGCATTTCTTTACCTGCACTTCTGTACTGCACAGCTGGTTTCAGTTTTGAGTATGATATGCAAAAGAGACATGGAATAGCTTGTATTGATCTTGGCCCATTTCCTCGATGCTTGTGATTGCCTCTAGCTTATCAGGAATTAAGAAGCTGACCCAAACTTTCTGCATCTCACTCCAATGTACAGCTAAGCAGAATTATCCAACTCACCACCACTGTTCTCCTTGTGATCCTATCCTTGTTAAGGAAAAGCCCTTCACAATTTATTCCCTTACTACTTATTAAAATGATACCAACTCCAATCAGTGACAACAGGCTTTAGGAACCTGCCTACATTTTTATGGGGACAGAACTTGGTGATCGCATAGCACTTAGAAGGTAAGCAGTGCTTCTTGGCAAACGTGCTTGTCAGAATGACTCTGCCCACCTGGCTAAAGAATTACCCACTCATTTATACAGAAAAAAAAAATTAAGATTTGTCTATTTGGATGTAGAAACATTCAAAAATTTCTTCATCTTGACTTGTATTTTTGAGATACTGTAAGAACTGTATCTAATACTTTCCTTTTGCTCTTGCTGAAATCATCTTTCATTTCACTCCTGTTGAGGGAAGAGCAAGACGTTGCTTTCTGTGTCTTACTTCACAATACATGTGAAAGGGCCATGCAAGAAGACATGTTCAACACTCTCGTTTCCTCAGTGTATTTCAGCCCTTTTGCATTTAAGCAAAGAGTGATTTCAGAACCCAGAGAACTGGTAGAAAGCCACTATAGTTATATTTTAGGGTAACGCTCAGTATATCAGAAGTTTAATGTGGGCTTTGTAGCCCACATTTTCTTTACAGTCTAATTTGATTTTACTAATGTGAACACTTAGCACCAGAAACTGGTTAAAAGGAAGGTATAACAGACTTCAGTGTGTACAGAGACATAGACACACAGTAATCTTCACTTTGCTCCTGCTCTTGGAAAGTGGCCCTATTGGTCAGCTTTCATAAATTATGTTCTTTTTTTCAACCTTAATTTTGGGGTAGATCCCAGAACAGAATTAAAATTGTGGAGCTGACTGTTAACTGCAGCATATTAGCTCTGCACAATGCAGCATGCCATTTCTATATAAACAGTATCACATTCTGTTAATAACTTATCACAGCACTCAGATTTAGAGCAGGCACGGCAAAGACAAACTGGTGACAGTGCAGATTGTGAAAGATGCTAAAATTATTCTGAAGGACTATTGATGGTCAAAAGAATTTCCAATTTAAAAATCAATGTAGATATGACAGATCTTTTAAAGCACTACAAACGTCTTCTTGGAAGTGACTTATGAATTTACATTTTCTAACTGAAACCTTCCCTCTCCTAACTACTCTAGCATAGTATCTCTCAACCTGGATGAACAGGCAAATGGATTTACTTGGTTTATTTCCATGGCCACTAAAATTTTACCCATATATACAAAGCTTCTTAGCCGTCTGTAATATCAGAAGGCTGCTCACTGTCGGGAAGTCATTCACATAATATAAAATTTTATCCACATCATGCCTACAATTACTGTTCTGCCTTGCATTTAATCTTTCTTTACGGAAGAAGGAGCATGTCAGCAGCCTTCCTGTTGATCATTACAAACCAACAGATGCATCACGCCACCTTGTGACAGTACTTCAACAAGCACAGCCATGGCTCCCATGCAGGGATCTGCAAACTGCTGTCCATAGACCCTTAGGAGTGTAACCCATTTCCAAAATTGACGATGCAGGCGTAAGGAAAGCAGGCTCACATATACACTACGTAGAAGTCTTAGTATCTGAAAATATTAAAAAGGTCTGGTTTATTTCCATGGACAAATATATCAAAGTTCATAAGTGAGGGAGGTACTAGTAGACCATAGATTTTTCTAAGAATATCTATACTCTAGATACAAACACCAACAGTGATGTCCAACAGGTGCATGGCTTATGTTATAGTATGCTATGCCTGCATCTGGAAAATATATCTGAAGCTATAAGAGTCACTTATAAGCCTCTGACGTGATTTTTCCCTTTTGAGGAAAGGGGGGTTTTAAAAAGTGATAACACACCATTTAATGTGATAACAGTTGTTGTGGTTTGGCCCCAATCAGCAACCAAGCATCATGCAGCCACTTGCCCACTCCTCCCCCCGCAGGAGATGGGGAGAAGAATCAGAAGAAAAAGGTAAAACTCATGGGTTGGGATAAAGACAGCTCAATAGGACAGCAAAGGAAGAGGAAAAAAACCAATAACACTAATAAGACAATATACAAAGCGTGTGAGGCACAATGCCATTGCTCACCGCTCGAAATTCGATGCCCAGGCTGTTCCCCAGCAATGAACCCTGTCCCCCAGCCAACTCCTCCACTTATATACTGAGCGTGACATCATATGGTATCGAACATCCCTTTGGCTAGTTTGGGTCAGCTACCCCAGCTGTGTTCCCTCCCAGCCTCTTGTGAAAGTTAACTCTTGTGGTGGTACAGTCCACTCTCATTGGACCTCCTGGCGATCTCAGAAACAGCTGACATCGTGTTCTTGCCTGTACTGCAAGAGCAGCGAGCTGGGATGACTTGGCACTTTTCTTGTCTTTGTACAAGAACAGTGGGTTGGGCAGATCAGGCACTCCCTGGCTGCATTGGGAAATCCTGCTGCCTGGATTGTACCTGCCTGGTGAATGTCAGAACTACACTTTCTGGGAAGTGCTGGAATTGTACGGTTGCTGTCAAGATACCAGAATTGCCTCATACTGATTGTGGGCAGGATAGAAATTTACTGATGACCAAAGTCAGTCATCTCACTACCCTAAAAACAGCGGTACCAAGGGAGGCCCTGGGAGCTCTCTGGGTCTGCAGCAGGCTGCGCCCAGCACCTCCCTCCGAGTGGGATGCCTCTCAGAGCACTTCGAACTCTGAAGTTCGAGGTTACCTTGGATGAACTACAGGGATCCCTCACTCCTTGAGGCTTGACATTTGCTCGTTGAGGAAAACCACTTTAAGTATTTCACTGAACTCGAGGGGAATTTTAACAGGTACCTTTATCTATGCAGATTGTCTCTGTGTGTGTGTACATGTGCGAATCGACTCAAATTGTAATATCCTAGTGCTGTGATTGTAGTAGTGAATTCTTCTTAATCACTCTGTAAATGCTACGTTAACCAACGATTAATTACTGCTAAATTTCTATGATTTTCTCTCTCTCTCTCTAATGGTGAACACACCTTGAACTGTGACTAGACATATCCTTTAGACATAAACTGTTGTGGTGTGAGGCCAAGTCTGGATCCAGCCACACCTGGGCTGCTCTCTCAGAAGGAATTTAGAAAGCAAGGGGGTCTGTTCTGTACCTTGTGACTCAACAGGAGAGTCTCTCTTATGCCTTACATCCTTCTCCAATCTCTGTATAAACCATTCTACCTCAACCCTACTTCAATTTTGTATTCCATTCATTTGATAATAGAGTGAACCCTGCCTATGAACTTTGACAAATCACATTTTACATGTTCTTTTTAAAATAATTTCTTGCAAATACCTTTGATGGTGATTCTTTAAGTGACCTAACCACTCATTCGCGACAAATTGGCATAGTTGTCAGGATCCTGAATCAGGATTCATGACAACTCTATCCCAGCCGAAACCAGGACATTATCCACCTCTTATGCCATACCATCTACACCACGCCCAGATCTTACACTTTCAAATTAATCACCACCACTTTTGCTGCCTTGATACATAGAGACACAGATCACTCCCTTAGTCCATGCGCCATCCCTCTAAAACATTCATTGTGTTCATTTAATCCATGATTTTGGGCTCCATCTGTAATAACAGTCCTTCAGGGCAGCAGAGATGGTATTTGGTGTCAGATTGTTCCATGCTGTATCTGGAGCTTGCGGCTGGTGTATCTGGCACTGTCCATGCCCATGGTCTGTGGGTTGAAGATGTCGATCTCGAGAAAGCTGCTGGGCACCAGTTGCTGAAGCCAGTTCTAGTTTCATCACTGCTGCACTCTGCTTGGTTTCATTAAAGTTCATCCTTTATTAGTCTGGGTGATTCTTACTGTAGTACCATTGACACAGCATATAGCAACTGTAGGAGTGATGACACACAGTGGCAAAGTTATTTAACAAATAACATCAGACAATTTAATTTATTTGCTATTCTCACCCAAAATCAAATCCCCTTGAGATATACATTGGAATTCTCCATCCTTCCGCATTACCCACCAAGTGCACCCAGGTCCTTGAACAAAAGCTATCCTGTGGATGGGTTTGCCTTTGCCTGAAGAAGGACTAACCCAGACTGTCTTCCCTAACACTTTCTTCATGTGAGCTACAGGGACTTTATCCCTTGCTGCAGTATGTGGAAGTTTTGATTGTGCAGGGCCAGCTTGGTTGCTAGATCCCCTGGTGTTAACTAACCAGGTGGCTTTTGGTAAATGAATATCCCAATTTTTAAAGTCCCACCACCCATTGCTCTCAGTACAGTTTTTAACAATCTGTTGCATCGTTCGCTTTTACCGGAGGCTGGTGCATGATAGGGAATGTGATACACCCACTCAATGCCATGCTTTTTGGCCCAGGTGTCTATAAGATTGTTTTGGAAAAGAGTCCCACTGACTCAATTCTTTCTGGGTTGCCATGTCTCCATAGCACTTGCTTTTCAAGGCCGAGGATGGTGTTCCAGGTGGTGGCATGGGGCACAGGACAGGTCTGCAGCAACGTGGTGGTTGCTTCCACCACTGTAAGCACATAGTGCTTGCCTTGGCAGGTTTGCGGGAGTGTGATATAATAAATCTGCCAGGCCTCTCCCTGTTTATATTTCAGCCATCATCCTCCACAACACAGAGACTTTACCCACTTGGCCTGCTTGATTGCAGCACGTGTTTCACATTCACAGACAGCCTGTGCAACAGTGTCCACAGTCAAGTCTACGCCTTGCTCACGAGCCCATCTATAGGTTGATTATCTCTGGTTCTGCTTCTTCCTCCTGTTCTGGTGATGGTCCTGGTTCACCGTCATCCCTTACTAAGCGAACTCATTTTTTTTGTGTATTTCTTTTTCTGTATAGGTGTAACTCATACCAGCACAGGTTGGTTTTCTGGTTCACCTGTGCTACCTGTCCGCAGGGTATGAGTAACCACCATACCTATTGTAGGGGTTAGAGTAAAAGCAGTATCTGTTACTTTGTTTTCCCTTTCTTCTCCCTGAGGGTCCTGCATAATATCAAGCAGTGTTTGGTAGATACTGCCCAGGACCCAGCACAATGCTGTAAGTTGTGCCTCTTTTGAAGAACCACAGCATTTTTCTTCAAACATTCTATCACTGTAGTTGTCATAAGTAAAGATCTAGACCACTGGAGGTGAGTAGTTTTCTAGATACCTGCACATATTCTCCCATGTACTGTGCCACCTGTGATCATACTCTCGCAGACCCTGGGTCATATTCCCACATTGCTTAATAACTTTCAACAATTTCAAGACCAGAAACACATTCAGGAGACATAGAAATAAGAACATGCTGGTTTGAACATTCCAAGGATATTCAAAATTCTCAAGAGTTATTGTAATTAGCCTGGAGGAGAAGGGGAAGATGAAGGAAGGTACGTCCTCAAGAAATTGGCTCTCGGAGGAGAAAAGGTAAAAAGTGTAATTATTAATAGTTTCCACTAGATGACTCCTGAAATATGATGACAGCATTACTGAATACAAATACAATACTGGTCTTTGTATCAATGATTTTATCATACTATAAGCCAGTGTTACACCGTACAGCAAAGTGGTAACCTTAATCCAGCTCCCACAGGTGATAAACAGCCCATAAATACTAGTGAACAGTGTATGCACTAAGTATTACATAACGCAACTCAGAACAAATGAAGCAACATTGTGACCAGCGACTATTAAACTAATATAATGAATGCTTACAAGAAACGTAACAAATTTGTTTTAACTCATTCTGGCCAGATCTGTTGTTATCTCAACCCTTTGAGCCCCACAATAGGCACCAAAAAGGACAGTTGTAGTTTAATCCCAGCTGGCAACCAAGTGCCACACAGCTGCTTGCCCACTCCTTGCTCCCCCCGGGGGGATAGGGAGGAGAAGTGGAACAAAAAGCTAAAACTTGTGGGTTGGGATAAAGACAGCTCAAAAGGACGAGAAAAAAACCCCAATAATAACAGAATATACGAAGAGCATGAGGCACAATGCCCTTGCTCAGCACCCAAAACCTGATGCCCAGCCCATTCCCGAGCAGCAATCCCTGTCCCCCAGCCAACTCCCCCAGTTATATACTGAGCATGACATCATACGGTGTCAAATATCCCTTTGGCTAGTTTGGGTCAGCTACCCTGGCTGTGTACCCTCCTGGCCTCTTGTGAAAATTAACTCCATCCCAGCTGAAACCAGGACACAGTTCTTTAGAACTGCTACTGCTTTAGTAAGCAATTCAAGTAAAGCAGATGTATTTTTTTTCATAGAAAAAATATTACTACAAATCTGTAGTAGCAGCAGTTTTTAATTTACCAAAAACTGGCATCTATTAGCAACAGAACATACACAAAAAATATCTTTGTTTATACAAATAAAATTAGGTTCTGAATATTCACAAAGTAACTTAAAGCAACATTTTTCTTCACATTAATATTCAAAGTTAGTCAGATCAGTTGCGATATAAAAATCCTGCATAATATTCAGTCAAGCACCATGGAAGACAGTGCATTAAGATCTCTCATGAATGGATGATCAGCTAGTATTTGATCAATCTTCTGTCTTTGCTCATAATCAGGAAAAATTTTTATCAGGGCTTCTCTTAGCTGTACTGTTTCTGAAGTGGATCTCTGTGGCGGAATTGCTAGACACGCCTGTATGTCTGTTTCCAGTGGAAGCCACGTTGATGAATGGTCACCATGCACTCTGTTTTTAGGCTGTCGACTGCTACTGGTTGGTTTGGAGACTGGCACGCACAAAGCTGTCTCAGAAGAATATTGCCCACTGCTCTGTAAAGCCTTTTGTGCTGACTGAAAATCTCTATGGAACAAAATAAAAATTCTGATTACATTAAGGTAAAGGAGATGCTAGCTGTCTCTGTACAAACACAGAAAAGAAAAATGTGTGTAACTCCCATACTTCACTGCTGCTCAGCTAGTTACTGCTTAGAATCAAATGATAAGCATATTTTTCCGAAGTGAAACAAAACAGTATATGTAACAGTTTTCAATTTGAATCTGGCACAACTAACAACACTAACTAACATTATCTAGAACTAGTTCCAATATGCCGTGAGTACTTGGCAGAATACAGCAACAGTCAAAGCTTATTTTATGGAACTATCAACATCAGTATTATTGAACTAAAATAATAAAAAGATACAATGAACACATGTGCACTGTCTCAGAACATGTGAAAATACCAAAGGGACTTCCAGATGCTCCAGAAGACTATTCCTCATCTACTATTGCTCTTGACAGCGAGATGTGCCACATTTAGATCAAGGGCTTATTTCTCCTCAGATGATATTCTTAATGGGGCAATGAAGTTTTACAGCAATTTCAGGATCTGAATATTCTTTCTTAATTATTGAGATTTCATTTCAGACTTTGAGAAGTTGTTGCTACTCTAAACTGCTAGCACTACAAAATTTAGGGCTAAGTTTACTTCAGAGGGCACCAGATAACACAGAAATGTGAACTGAAACTCAGGTTACAGTCCATTCTCCTACCACGAAGGGAAACAATACCTAAATTACAGAGCTCTATTTTAAAAGCATTTAGGTTGTGACAGCTCCCACTACTCAGCATTGGAAGGCTCTCAAATTGCTCAAAATCCTTCTAGTTTCTGGTCCTATTGCTGGTGCCATTTATGCTTTCTGCATCATTTAAATCAAGTAGAAGTCTCAAGGAACAAACAAAATTAACTCTTTACTCTGGCACCTTTTCTCTGTCTTAAAAAACCTCACCACACACCCCCAAAACCCAAAGCTTAGTTCCAGTTCCAAGTTTATAGATAGGAAACCATGCTTTTCTAGATCTTTCTCAAAAGACTGTCTTTCCATTTGTACAATCAGTCAGCTCTCGGAATACACTCTATTTTCACTTTATTTTTCTTGGACACAGGCAGCTAAAACAGTGTTCCAAATGACATTTCGTGTTTTATATCAGAGCTTGAATACTTTCTTTCTACTTTTCAGATTGGAGTTCTAGAATTGCACTTGCTTTTTTCATGTTGACATTACATGCTTATTTTCAAATCAGCCACTGACCTACTGGTATATACATGTCCCACTTTCCTCAATTGTTTCCAAAAGCTGAGATTCCTGCTTATTTTGTATTAATCCTTAAATTTAGCTTGCCTTTTTTTATTGCTAATTTTATTTACCTCACTTGTTTCTAAAAGCTCTCTCAATACTCCTCACTATCATTAGCATTTACAATGACCAAGCTGGTGAAAAAAAGAGCAGAGAGCAGCTTATTTTCTTGTGCAAAAGAGCAAACCCATTCTCAAGTCTTGGCAGTTCATGCAAGGCAAATTCATACCTTGAATATATGCACATTTAAAAAGTACAATGATCTTAATGGAACAATATCTGTTTATTAATACTTAAAGTTACGAATCGAATACAAACGCATTTAGTAACAATGCCTCAAAAATGGTTTTATTAACAGTACCCTCAAGCGTCAAGTCAAATGGCTCTCCCATGACAAAGAATATGTGTAGAGTGTTTCTTTTGTAGCATTTGTTGTCCCACTATGAATAAGTGATCAACCAAGGACTTTTAAATAACATCATAAATAACAGGATACCAGGCTACCATGTACCCAAACCACTGGCAGCTTTGTGCCATGTTAACAGGTTGGACAATGTCTGTATGAAAGCCACCACAATCCAATCTGAGGAGGAAGTCACTGTCTTATTTATCTTAGTTCCGAGAGAGATCTTGATTAGATGCAAACATCACCAGCAGTTTCTGAACAGACTGAAGTAATAGGAAAAACATGTTTTTGTTAAGCTACTACAAGCGACAGTGTTCTTGCTGAATTTTACTGTACCTTTACTACATAGATCTAAAGAAGTGTTCAAGTGAGCTAGGAAAACAGTTTATTTCACATTTGAAATCGTAACTGTCTCAGAAGTGAAAACAATACTTGTACCTAGAACAGCCTTCACTTTGAAGGAAGTCATCTAATCTAGGTCCATTTCTTCCCAAAGGATCATCAGGAACCATAAATATGTCACCAGCAAATGTGTACTGCAGCAACCTGTGAGAGAGTTTTTTCAATATTATTTACTAACAATGTATTACACCCTCGCTGCCCTTCACTTTGTAGCATAGGACAAGTTGCCTTAGAGCAGACAATTCACACCACATCCGGAATCACTTAAACTTAACTAGTAGCCCATTTTAGATACAACCAGCATCCACTGTCAACATTATTTAATGGGAGCTTATATGAACTGTTCCCATTGTGTTGCGGAACACAATTTTTTTTTTTTTTTTTTTTTTGACAGCAAGTGTTGGATGACTGCAAATTTTTGCAGAGAGACCAGGGTGAAATTTTCTACCTGATTAGAGAAGACTTTCTGATTGTTCAAACTCCCCTTCCTTGTAAGGGTCTTCAACCATGTAGATAAAATGCGTATGTTATCAGAAAGCCACACAAGTAGCAAACATAACATTAGCTGTTCACACTAAAGACGAAGCTCTTTTTCTGGAATCATTTGGGGACAGAGGGAAATCTGCATTAAAGGAAACCAGTTCAACTTAATTTATCTGTGAGGAGACAAACTGGTGTAGTGGAATTTCCCTAGAAGTAAAACTAATAGCAGATGTTAACACAAGCTCTTAAAAAACCACAGACTCAGAATGATGTGCTAAGTATTCTTACAAAAGTTCTGTAGAACAGAACCCAACTTGGATAGAATTCACTCAAGAAACAGCGTAAATACCTACATGATTAGCCAACATCAGTTCCATGTTCTCCCAGCTATGCTGTGAGAACCCAAGACAGTTTTCAATTATTTATTTCATTAGACCTACACAGACCCCAGTCACTGCAGTAGGTGACACCTCAGAAGGTGTCAGGGAGACTCTGGGAGATTAGTGGGAAATTTGGGCAATAGAAGACCACACCTTAACAGGAAAATGACACGATTTAACTGGAGGGAGGAAACCCAAATGAAATCAAAACCCCAAATGAACTAAAAAAAGAAACCAGTTGCACAGGAGAAATTAATTCACAGAGAATCCAAAGCTGAAGCAAGGATATTTGTCCAAAAGGACACTCAACAACTGCAGTGAAATAGCTACAGCAATATGCTGCAAGTGTTCGCTATTTTGTTTAGCTATGCTGATTTGTACTCCGATCCCTTAAAAGTGACACTGTATGTCTGCATCAGCTATCACGTCTCCTTGAAGAAATGAAATGTAAAACAAGCAAGCCTGTGAGAACGGACCACAAAGCATATACTCTACGAGGATCTAACATCAAGCTTCAGAAGTGATATAGCTTAGCTGCTACATCACGCTCCTATTTACAATGAGCAATGAACTGATTAACATTACAGAATATATGAATAATAGGGACATTAGACTACTCAACACACCGTTACAAGGCCATGAATCCAAGTGGTGAAACACAGTACTTTGTTGGGCTCTACCAGAACTGCATGACAGATTAATTAAAAATAAAAAAATCTCACATGAAAGTAGAGTGCCTACAACTGTAAGGACAAACATCCTTTTAATCTTTCATAGAAATTGAGTAATTACCTTTTTTGAATAATTTCTCTCCAGGCAAGTGATTCTGTCACAAATTCTCTGAAGTTATCATTAGTCACAATAACACCTCCAGTTTTATCAGCAAGGTGTAATAAAAATCTGTAAAATTCATTTCAAAGACTGTTAAGATAGTCTGGTTTGCTGAAAATTGTCCAAAGATCTAGAAAACTAAACATTTCACCACCCAAGAGTAATCTATGTGCATGAAAACAGCACTTGATTACCAGGAAATTACTCTGTTTTGACCCACCATATAACTTTAAGTAACATTTTAGGTAGCATGCATTTATTTAGTGAAGCAGAGTCTTCACGATAGGCTTTCTTTCCCCCATAGAAACACCCCCACAAGAACCCC
>Ga0065711_1033527_pt1 | contig 25336 bp, 16 predicted proteins | sample Hoacrofraction12_FD_59098 | JGI IMG/M metagenome (GOLD analysis project Ga0065711, IMG submission 59098) | Hoatzin crop microbial communities from Cojedes, Venezuela - Epithelial fraction 12 v2 (version 2) | ecosystem: Host-associated > Birds > Digestive system > Esophagus > Crop | place...
CCTCCCTGGGCAGCCTGTTCCAGTGCTCCGTCACCCTCAGAGGGAAGAAGTTCTTCCTCATGTTCAGACAGAACTTCCTATGCTTCAGTTTGTGCCCATTGCCCCTTGTCCTGCTGGAGAACATGAACAGACAGAAATCCCATGTTATTTGTGGGATTGTAACTCATCAGTTGCTGCAGAGATCAATCACACACGACTTCTTTAGGGAAGAAGAATAAGTTTTCTGGAACAACTGGCTGAGATGACAGGTTATTCAGATGTCTTTTCTGAATGCAAACAAACGAAAACCATACTATCTTTAATGCTTGCATTATAAAAAACTTGCATGCACTTCTGAATCCCCTCCCTCCTTTCCTTCACTCATATGAGCACTTAAATTCAAAAGGGGGAGTTATTTTGTAAATCTCTCTCAAGCTTCTGATTGTACTTCCCTTCTTACTTGTACAGCTCATGGAAAAGTCAGAGCAGGATATCTGCATTCCTTTGTTATGAATACAGTAGACTTTTTGATTGCAGTCTCTGCCATTTCCTAGTAGCCTTTTCATCCTGTCCAGGAGATTAGTAACTTTCTTAGAAGGATTGTTTTTATCCTTCCTGTTTTTCAATTCCTTTCCATTTTTCTTGGCCATCTACTTAACTGTGTAGCCTGCTATTCAAGTTGCATCTGCTTTTGTTAGCTCAGATGAAAGTCCTTCCTTGTCTACGTACCAAATGTTGCTCTCCTACCCCAGTGTTTCTTTTGACTGATCCTTTTACCAGTTCCATATCCTGATCTTCTGAAATTTCAGGTAGTATATTCAGATAGCATATAGTATTTCAATGTAGCTACTTTCAGCTATGTTTATTACTTCATGCATCACCTCGACTAACAATGCTAAATCTGTCATCTTGCTTAGCGAAGAGCTCTGCATGAGGCATGAGTAGAGTTTCCTTCACTTTTTGCCTTCAGCACAATAAACTTTCCTACCTCTATTCACTTCTTTTTTTTTTTAAATCAGATAACTATTGCTTCTCTACGCATTGAAATACCATTTAATGTCAGTGAGAGTAAGTCTGTGTTATTTTTGCTAGGTAAAGAGCTTCTCCAACCCAATGGTATACCAAGAGTATGGCTGGATTGAGTTGGGACATGTTGGAAACAAAACTTTCCCAAGCCATCAGAGATTAAATCCTTGTGGATTCTTTTCTTAGCTGAGAGTGTCTTTCTTATGTCAGAGAAATTCCAAATTTAGCTCAGCTGCACTGGGAAGATATATGTAATGTCTCTGAGAGAAGGACATTAAAACATTTTTCCTTAATGAAGTTTGTGGATTCTATTGCCTACACTGATCTTAACAACAAGCATGAAGAGCTCATTGCCTATAGAAATGCTGAAATTCATTAGCTAGTTTGATCTTTCTTTCAAAGAAGAAAAAAAAAATCTGACCCATATGCCCATCCAACATTCTCTTCAAGAAAAACAATTCTTCAGCCAGACTATTCCCTTCTCTAACAACAAAGCCAAATAAAGAGAACTCATGCATTAACTTTTTTGATTATCAAAGAATAAAGCCTATAATCTAACTAAGAAATGTTTTAGATTTAGAAAGTATGACAGATTTTGCTTTTGGAGGCAAATATCAGACCATTAATGAAAGGACAGCACACAGAAGTGAATGAGGAATATCGGAAGGTTATCAGTGAGTGTAACATGGATGAAAGTAGTCTTTAATGAATAAAAAGGAAAGTGTTTTAGGGGAGGGTTCCCATGTTTAACAGAACCCTAAGCTTTGCTCGAAGTGGCATGGGCAGAAAATCTGTGAGGTTTGCTTGGAGTGGTTCACCTTGTGACCAAGCACATTAGGGAAACTACTATACAGCACCAAGTTCAGCCTGGAGATTATTACACCACTTAACCTTATCCTCAGGTCATGCCCTCCTAGATCTATTAACTGTCATTTTGTTTCCTCCCACTTTCAAAAGCCCTTGAGATGGTCTGAAAAATAAAGGGCCTGGTTTACTTCAAATTATTTAGCATGGATGTAACTTTGATCTCCTAACCTTTAGCAAAGCAGGGCAGCACAAGAACATTGCAGCATCACTGTGGTATGGCCTAAGCAAACCCCTATGACGCTGGTAGCCCGGGCATCCAAGACACCATTTCCTATTATCAGGATTTTTGTCATGTTATTAGCTGGGAGAGTCAATAGTTTTGACTCCTTAGAGATATGTAAGATTCTCAAAAAATAATGGGTGAACTTAATTCTGTTTCATTTTTTAACATCTCTTGAAAGTGCTCCGCCAGTTTAGGAAAGGAAAAAGGGAAACATTCACTCACCCAAAGGAAAATAAAGATGACTTGTGTTGGGCTGAACAACAAGGCGAAGGAGGACACGTGGCCAGCACATACTGCACTCCAGCCGTTCTCAGCTAGAGAATGGTCCTCTGGAGCCTGGCATAGATTCAAGTCTCCTGATGGTGTCTTACTTTACCCCAGGATCCTCATACAGAATTTTAAATTTGGCCTTAGGCAAATAACCTTAATCATGGCTGCTGCATGAATAAAATGGAACTAATGGGACTTGCTTAACCTAGAGTGAAGAGCTTTTAATTTGTAAACAGAAAGATTTAGATTGAAGACAGCGTTGCATGTGCCGTACAAGAACAGGATGACTTATCATCTTACTAACTGAATAAATTGATCAGCCTTTCTTATGTGAACAATGAAAGGAAAAAAGCTTTTGTTTAAATAAAATATTGGTTTACTTTGCTGTGATGGTTTAAGACATATTATTACTAGAGGTGGTCTTTAACACAAGTCTCATGGCATTCTTAAGCCATAACTCTTGGGATCACCTTGTTCCTTATACCTCTTCCTCTGAGCGGGAATGTTGCAGCAGAGCACAGTTCAGCACTACATGCTCCATTAAAGGAGCTTATATAGGATCCTATGGGCCTATAGGTCTGGTGGGAACCTTTGGCAGACACAAAAATACTTTGGAAGACTGTGAGAATGTTGATGACCTGACAATGATTTATAATGTTCCATTAGAAAAATAAGTACCTGTATAATGTGGCAGAACCTGTCAGGATGGATAAAACAAAGATTTGCCAGTAACTATGCTGCACAGCTTTCCAAACCACTGAACCTGCTGGTTAGCCTAGGCCTCTATTTCCTCCAAACCCTCATAAAAATTTATTGCAGATGGGTACTAAGAAATTACAGGAAAATCCTTTGCTGTTCTAACAGCATCTCTGCCTTATGATGGTGTTGCTGTAACTTTTTTTTTTGCCTTCTGCAGCAGGAAGCTTTTTCTCCAGCCCAAGATGGTTTAATCCTCTTTTACAAATGCAAAGAAAAAAAAATTATCGGCCTATCTGGGATAGCCAAGGGATGAAGTACCAAAAAGCTGTATATGAACAAGAGAGACTTAAATCACACTTGCAATTGCAGACACAGTTTCAGCTGCTGCGCGAAGAGCCCTGACATTATTATCAGCCCACGTATTATTTTGCTCTGGGGGCTGATGGTAACTAACTGCCCAGTATATCAGAACAAGACAGTTTTGTGTAATTTGGCTTCTCTTCTGCTATGTATTCATCAATACATCAGGAGCTAAAAAAGCCCATCTGAAAGTAAACCTGGGCAACAGCGTGATTTGGAGCTGACTGGAGGCTGGAGTTATGGGGCAGTGCACTGGAACGCTGGGGACCAGGACTTGGCATGGGCTGTGTCGTTTTGTACTGCTCGCTGAGCAGAAAGGCATGACAGATCCAGCTTCGAGATCCAGCTGGACATGCTGTACTGATAAATCTCCTCACACTGGCGAACCTCAGCATAGCATAGACCTGGCACTGGTGGCTGTACACTTGCACGCCATTCATTTGTATCACCCTGAAAGCAACAGGTTTACAATTAGATACTGGGAGCTGTGGGCTGCAGTCACCCACCATCGGTGGGAAGCCTGCCTGTGCCACCCTGCCGGCAGGCCCTGCGGCTGGCAGGAGCTCCGGCTGCCCCCAGGCTGTGCTGACCTGCAGCAGAAGCCAAGCAGACCCCTGAGCCGCGCCACCGTCTGCAGCAGCCCCAGGGGCTGGGGTGAACAACAAGTGGTGGCGAGTGTCCTGTGCTTTTCTGCACTCGCGTGTGATGGCCTGGCTCTACATAACAACAGCCATGGCTGTGTATAAAATACAGCGCTGCTTATTTCTGAGCAGTATACAGGCAACTCAGGTTCTCTAGAGGAAAACAGTTAAGCCACGTATTATCCGAAGACATGGAGGCAGTAGTTCAGAGAGATGTGGTCCCAAAGTTCTGACGTGTTGCTTTGATCCCGACACAAGTACCTGCCTACTTCTAACCTTAAAGACAACCAGTCTAAACCTGATTGACTTCTAAAGGCCTGCTCCACAGATTCAGGATGTGCACCTGAGCAGTGTATTTGCAGAACCATGCTCTTGCCTAGCCAGATGTTTGAAAATACATAAATCAGTCGTCACAGAGGCAGGAGTTAAAGATTGACAAGGTAAATTAGTCTAGCATGACATTTTTTTTCTTTTCCCAAAGGAAAATCTGCTGTATCTAGATCTACAGGTTACTAATATAGTATGTGAATTTACCAAAATATTTCCCTATGCACACACTGTTGCAAAACATAAACATTATCTATTTTTCTTTCCACTTACTGTAATGTGCTAGTGAATCTACTGGGGAATTGCATTCTGTGGAATTTGGGATCCTACTCCTCAACCAGTAAAGTCTGAGAACTAAAAGCTGCATTTGCTGGAAATATCAGGAATTGAGATGTGGAATTCAGGACACGTGGAATTACAAATAGCAGTAATAGATGTCTGTTCAAGCTATCTTAATTTTATCCAAGTATTTATTAGTATGACTTGTCTAATCACATATAACACATTTATTTAACTGGTAACAACTATTCTTTGTCATGAAACATATATGAAATTTAAGCTTATCCTCTATATTATTGTTAGTGCTTTTTTTAAAAAAAAGAATTACTAGGCACTGAAAAATCCAAAATAGAAAGGAGGACTTCTTAACAGTGAAAAAAATGTGACAAGCATGTACAAGCATTTTGAGAACGAATTGGCATTCCATAATGAATAGCATGAGATGAAATTATAGCAAACCAAAATCTTACTAAAGTATATTGAAAAGCATAAAATCTCCTTATTAAAAAGTAAGGAATAGGACAAGTGCAAGAGTTAACCAAGTATCTGATTCAGTTATACATGCACTAAATCAAGACTGAATGTGTAGAGATGTGTTAGTATGATTCTAATACTATCACTGTTTTCATTCATTAAGAGATTACAGATACAAACTGATAATCTGTCATCTCATAAGAATGCTTTTTGCTGTATTATTGAGGTTACAGATCTAAACATGTTTAACACTGACTATGAAGCGTGCTTTGTGCATGCCTGGCAAAAGTAGGTTAAATCTCGAGATAACCACTTCAGACTGGCTGCATACTTTAGTATTTTTCCCCCTTCACAGTTGTTAAAACTTTATAGAGCCTCAAAACATATCCAGATGGACAGTAACTGTGACTGCCACTTATGAAACCAGTATAATCTAGCACAATACACAAAGTAGGGTAAGTGTGAAAGGAAAAGAAGTTCTGAATAGAGGACCTCCTTGGAATATTGGATCAGCCATCAGACACACCAATTCTGTTTAGACAGGCCTGTTATACACACCCAAATGTTCTGCAAAACAAAGCACACCCCCAACCTTTCACCACTGCAACTCCTAAACACTTCTGCCCAAGGGTGGTCTTCACCCTGCCTGAGGCACTATTTGTGCCTACATCTTTATTCACAAAATGAAGCACTGGTTTCCATAGTTTTTTGGCAAAGCTGAGACACATAAACCATGTTCTTCCTCTCCGAGGAATATCGTATCTTGGCAGTTTTATTTGAGTCTGACCTTTTCAAATATGCAATAGCAAAATATGAACAAATACATCATTGTACCATTGCGCTGCCATTCTGTCTCCAGCGGATTCCCCTGCACACCTCCTTCAGCCTGCTTGTGTGAAGCCAGGATTATCCTAAATAACATAACCATAGCAGAGAATTTGGCCAAGATAAAACTAGTGTTATTTGAAACTATAGTCTTTGTTCACTTGTTGGATAATGTCTGCTAAGCACACCAACTAGAAATATATAGTGGCTTCTATAGATTTTTTGAGCTGGGCACAAAAATGATACATACTTTTTTACATACAGTATGGATATATCACAACAGGATGATTAGGTAATACAGCCATGAAATAAAAAAAAGCCCAAACATTGGCAGATTTACAGCAACTGAATCTAATGGCTTCATTCCTCGCTCCAGCTAGAATGGGTGCTTAATTCAACTGAACTTCATTCTGACACCTATTTCTACTTATGCCTATGTTGGCAGAGGCATATCTGAGTGCAGCGGGCATTCTCAATTATTTCCTTATTTGTTACAAATTTCCCATTTATAAGTTAGAAATTAATAAGATTGTTTGGGAAATTGTGATTTTAACTCATCGCCTTTCCTCCTTTCCTTTCAATTCACTGAAGTCACATTATATGTTAAAACCCTGATGCAACTGGTCAAGTTGCATACCTGCTGCTTGTGGAGAGAAGGTGTTTTTAAATATATCATGCAAAAGGACAGCGTCTCTTAACACATGGTAGCAGTGCTGTGTTTTAGTTTGCTGTTTTGCAGAAAAGATTGCTTGCCATGTGTCTTAACAGAGCCTGCTCTTCTTTTCCAAGAAAATGGCTAAGGGACTTAAGATTATTTAATTGGGGGAGGGGGGTGTGTCTTTTTGTGTCACGATTAGATATTGGCATGTGAAGTATTTAATTAAGCTGTGTATTGCTCAGTTAAACAAATGCTGTGTCATTCAGCTATCTCCGACTAACAAACTTAGTTAAAAGTAAAAAAAGTTAGGTAAAACCTAAATAATCTTGGATTCTTTTAACCAGCTGTAATATATCCATATAACACTATTCTATTGAACAAGGAAGCTATCATTAAGGTTTTTGTCAAAGCAAAAAAAAAAAAAGTTCTGATATTTTTGTTTGGGTTTTCTTCATGTTGCAAACAAAGCTCCAGCTTTTAGCATTTCAGCTCAGCTCCATTTTGTACCAGAGGTGACTGAGCCACTTGAACAGTTGGTTGCATGTAAATGTGCTGAACAAGAACCAGATCATAAACAAAAGCACGCTGGGGCTTCAATATGCGAAGCACAAGAGCAGAATATTAACCACGAATCCTGCCTAGGTAAGAATTCCTTTTGCTTGGTCATGGCATACAACAAGGTTTCATGCATCTCTTTCTGGCATGTCTAGTGCTACAGACTCCCCAGGAACCTTATTTCATTCAGATGGCCGCTTCTTAATGAGCTGATCTTCAGAGGAACAGCTATTTACTGATTCATTGCTGGGTTACACCTTTAGCACATGATTTTCTCTCACAATAGTTCGTAGGAAACTCACTGCATCAGGCAACTCTGACTAGAAGCAACTGCAAGAACGCTCATGCAGCCAACATTGGGAATATGGGATTCCCTCATTTAGCTGAAGAAATTATTTAAAAATTGAATAATCCCTTCAAGTGGCTTAAGCACTAATTAGGGACTCTAGGCTATGGTAGAAAATATACTGTGTCATTAAAAAATACAGTTTTAAACATCAGTATATGCAAAAAGTGATAAAAGTCATTTAAACATGACTGTTGTCTTCACACCTTGTGGCTGTATCTGCTTCACACCTTTTAATTTTTCAGGCTTGCACATTTGAATAGGATGAGACCATCATGTATGGGCTAATTGTTAAAATGTATTTCCTTCACCTGTTCATTCTGTCCAACTGCTTGCAGTTGTGGAAATGTTCAAAGCACTCTTTAATGAATTATGGTTGTATGAGGAAGACTGGGAAAGGAGAGAAAGAAGAGACTTTATAACTTGACTCCTCCCTGTAGTTTATGTCTTCTAATTTTTCAAGTCTTGAATTTGACTGTTTTCTTATCCAGAGTGTCCCCTTGAAGGCCAGCTACCCCCTAAATTTACCATGTTGACAAAATAGCCAAAGGATTGCTTTGTTTGATAGGCATCAACAATCAATAAATCAATTTTAAAATATGTTTTCCCACCATATTTTTAAATTAAATTTGGTTCTTGAAGCAAAAAGTAACACAGTTGAAGAAGGGTTGGAAGTATTGAGCTAGCTCAGTATGAAAGGTATGCATGGGAGTGTTAACTCTTGGATATAGTTATTCAGTATTATCATTGACCGTCATTATATCATCACGTCAGGAGAAAACAGGATGCATGTCATTTGGGAATTAGTATGCTTAGCTGGAGGGAATGCTTTTCTAAATTTCATTCAGTCATTAGTGAACTGGAGGAGTTAGATTACAGTATAAAGTTGTATTCTTGCATCAGATAGATCTGTTTAAACCCAGGTGGTCTCTACTGATTTCATTGAAATTGCTTGAATTTAATTCACAGGAATTGGAATTGGAAATGGTCTATGTAATGAACAGACTCTAGTATGTGTAGCACCATTAAAAGATAATGTAAGAAAAGCTTGGCTTGACAAAATATATAGCCACAGACTAGTGAAAATAGCACATTTGAATATGCAAATGCTTTTCTCTAACAAGATTCTGAATTACTAAAGTTCGAACCTGAAGTTGTAATTGGTGTCATTTTTCCAGATAAAGGAGAAGGATTTAGGATTAATGAAAAGATGGATTAGTTTTGTCTCCATCATAATAGATGATAGAAAAATAAAAAATTGAAAAAACAGAGAGGAAAGAGATATTGTCCTGAACCACAGCTACTCAGACACCTTCCTGTCCTCTTGCCTTCCAGACTTTTATTTTCCTTTCAGGCCCATTTGGACAAACATCAGTCAGTCTCGTTACTTTAGTCTTTTTTGGTGATGTTTTGTGGGTTTCCAGTTTATTTCTGTATAACCTGAAAAATTCATATTTGCATCACAAGCTGACCAAAATGTTCTTTAATTATTCCCAGGAGCTTTGATTCATTCTCTGAGTGGGCACCACTGTGTTGCTACAGCGAAGGGCTCGTCAACACTCCCATTATAGATGTCTAATTTTGCAGAATACTGTAACCTGGCTGACTTAAATGCATAGAGCTACAATTTGTTTCACAAGATTTCAGGAAAGATGCCAGTTATTTAACATGCTTACATTGAAGTAACTTGGCTCTTTTCTCTCTTTTTTGGGGGTCTCAAAGGGGATGGAAAAAAAAAGCCAACCACAGCAGAGTCAAAACTTGCCAAGTTGCTTCTTGTCAAGGTAGCCCACATGTGGCCTCTGTCACTATGAGTAGGTACTTTAGATCCTTAAATGGGTATCACTATATTTAGCCCTGCGACATCTTCTACCAGTGGCTGGAGAAAGCGCACATTAGCTTCTTGTGAGCAATGCTGTTGCCACTGCCAGTTGTCCCCTCCTAGTGAAGGTAAGAAAGGTATCTTCATACTTGCAAGGCCACCAGAAGTTTTGGATTAGGTTCAGCTAAAACTCTGGCTTTCTGAATATTTGTGTATGAAAAATCTTTGAATTATTTGAAATTTGTCAATAATATCTTCTGCATTTTTCCAGTCCAAAGGGATTTTAACAATTCAGATCAGAGCAGCTGAGGGTGAGAGAAAGTTCATCCCTTATCGGTCATCCAAATTTGCCGAGGCAGTTTTATGAAAGCAGTGATGTGAATGCAGAAACTAAAACCAGGGACTACTTGATAATGCTCTAAGCCAAAAACAAAGCAGAAAAAAGGGCGGGCATTGCTACTATAGCTTACATCGTATGTAAATCAAATGAAAGGGAACGGATCGATGTAAAGTGTGCAGGCGAGGCAGGCAGACACATGGCGTTGGAGGTACAAGGTCAAACATGCAACTCTTTCTTCCAGATTGAAATCCAGGGAATTGTCAACAAGCCCCCATCCACACGGAATAAGTGAAAATGTGATTGTGAGGGGCCTGGTGATAATGCTAGGACAAATGCTGCTCTCCTTCAGCCTGGCGTCAATTCAGAAATCTTCTGCTGTGCTGGGACTGCTTTGCATTACCGTGCAATAGAGCTGGAGCAGAGTTTCGCCCCATATCATAACACATTTATCCCCAAGGCGAACATATGCATCTGTTTTTGTATTCAAGTTTTTTCTTATGCAGTTCAATAGTTTCTTGCTAGTAGCCTCAGGGATATTTAAATAAGATGAACCGCTTTACCTACAGGACCATAAAAAGAGAGGAGCTAACAAGCGGCTATGAGGTGTTACGGCAAAGGTGATGAGGTGCCTTTATGGGACCTCTGCAAAGTGCTTGACACCCAGAGTACAAGAGGCAGAATTCCTCTTCCACCAGTGTCTCGAGGCAGGTGGAAAATGCAGCTTCTCCCAGCCATCGCTCCTCTGCGCATGTGTGCACAGGAAATCTCAAGGCACCGTCTGTGGCACATTAAATGCTCTGTGCTTAGACAATGTTCCCAATTCCTGGCTGAAAACGCATGGAAATCTACTGCTGGCAAACCTGAGGCTGTCAAGGATTTAAGCCATTACACTCAGTCATATTTATATTCTCTTAATAGTAGATCAGTCTTAATAAAGACAAGCTCCGCTGCTAGTTTCGATTACATGTATGTGGTATAATGACATTGATTGCTATAGAGTATATATGGAAATTTCTCACCAGTGGGAGGGCACGGACAAATTCTTCACAGCCACTTTTTATAAATGATGGATGTATAAGCCTCTTTTCTCCCCAACAACATCTTAGGAACTTGGCTTCCAGACTCTTGAAATTTGGCTTGGCCAAATCATTTAGTGTTGAAATGTTGGTCAGCAGCACTGTGCTGGTTTGCTGTTTAATCGTTATCCAAACTACCCCACCAGGCTGTTACACACAGCTCACATCCAGCAGCCTACACTGGAAAAAAAGATCCATCACCACCAGTCACTGCTCCTTGCGTAGGAGTGGCAAGATGAGATGGACAAATATGATTCTGCCTGTATTTCACATTTTAAAATTAGCCAGAATCTTTTCTTCTACATTAAAGCATGTTTTGATATTTCCTGAGGTCAAACGGACAATATTGAGTTTGCTCTTTTCAAATCAGTAATCTGAAAAAAATGTATTAGAAGAATGAATAAATACTTCAGAAGACAAATTTTATATGGAAATGTAAGCTGCAATTTCTATGTGGACTTTTAAGTTAGAAGTCTGGTTTAAGGAAAATTTGTTAGATCTTCCCTCCTGATTTAGCAATTAGAGGAATATTTTGTAAAGCTTAGATCTGCAATTCAAAAAGCAACTTTGCAGCCTCCCCCTGTCCCCTCTCCCTCCCTCCTTCCCCCCAGCTTCAGAGTCAAAAACTGGAGAGATTCTTCCACTCTATGGCTGCAATATTGAAAATAAGTATGCGTGTGCCTGCCCAGGAGACATGCCTAGCTCCTGACATTGCCGGTGCCTTCCCTGAGAAAAGATCTCTGAAAAGTTTCACCCATTTTGGGAAGTATGCACATTTTCCAGAGATCATCTCAAGTCATAAGAGGAGAAAAGCTCTTTGCTAGCTGAAGCATTAGCTGGGACAAACTTTTTAGCAGGGCCTGTTGTGCTAGGAGAAGGGGTGATGGTTTTAAACTAAAAGGGGGTAGATTTAGACTGGATATAAGGAAGAAATTTTTTACAATGAGGGTGGTGAAACACTGGAACAGGTTGCCCAGAGAGGTGGTAGATTCCCCATCCTTGGAAACATTCAAGGTCAGGTTGGACGGGGCTCTGAGCAACCTGATCTGGTTGAAGATGTCCCTGCTCATTGCAGGGGGGTTGGGCTAGATGACTTTTAATGGTCCCTTCCAACCCAAACCATTCTATGATTCTATGATTCTGGTACCAAGAAAATGATTCAGAGGGTGCAATGTAGAGAATGAGAGCTTTAACGTGGCAGTCGAGTGCCTGAGGATGACATGGGAACCATGGGTCAGCTGGCAATAAATACGATGTACTAGAAGTATGCACTATCCCATATTTCCCAGATTGCCATCACAGAGTTGCATTTGCTCAGGGCTTTGTTTCAGAGATACCAAAATACAAGTAGGGGGTCTCCAGAGGCTTTTATATAGATGAGGCTTTGCTGTACCAATCCTAAGTGTTCAGCTCTCATCATGTGCCTGTGATCTGTGGGCAGACAATTTCGGACCTCATCTGACAGTTTCTACTCTAGGAAAGGAGTGGTTTGGTACTATCACAATACAAATAATTGAATTATAATCATCATGGGCATCGGTTTGTTTGTTAGAGATGAAGGCAAGATGGAAATCGGAGCATTTCACTTAGCCCTGTTTTGGAATTCCAAAGGTTTAATCAGCTATTGGAAAAAATTGCATCATCCAAGGTCAGAGTTTCTTTTACTGTAATAATTTTTAATTACAAATTAAATATTTTAAAATTATAAATTAAATTATAATATTTTTCTATATAAAAAGCTCATTAGACTTTTAAAGGGATACTTGTAGTAACAGGACAATTACTAACAGTACAAGGTGGAAAGTACGGCTAAAACTGTTTTTTTCAGACATTTTTCTGTGAATATTGGTTATGGTACTGTGGTTAAAAATAGACTTCTGCTGTGATCAGTGCTTTCACCTCTTCTGAATTATGGTCCCAACCTCTTGGATGAGCAACAAGGATAATAACTTTACACTAGCTCCCACAATTTGTTGTATGTTATTTTTACCTGCATTTATAAACTCCTTCCATAATTTATGATAAAAATGTGTTTATGTTTTCTCTGAAGTGTGAGGGGAAAAATTGCATTCACTAGCGTGAAATGCTTGCTGAATAAATAGGAGGTAACTGGGAAAAACAGTGGCTAAAGTTCTACTGAGACAGGGGTTTTGCTGTTGTGCATAAATTAACGCCAAGTTTCCAAGGGGTTTCCAATAGTAGAGAACTGTGATAAGTAGTCCTCTTCTGTGTTTTCTGATTTGCCTTGCCTTGTAAAAATCTGTTAATGTTAATTATGTAAATTAATATTAATGAAACAAGATACAAAATAAAAGCAAAAAATCCCCTAAAATAAAAGGCAATACAAAATACATTAATATGGAAACATTAAAAAAGAACAATAAAAATATGTAAGTGACTGTTAGGGCAGTATAGGTGTTGAGGGTGCCAACTTAAGGTAAAAAATGTGCTTATAGGCATAGCATATCAGCATTAGACCTACAGGCATTCTCCAAGATGGTGTTATAATATTTGCAGTAGGTCTGTTACTCAAATCAGTTTAGTTGTGCTATCTTGATCAGGACCTGAGTCTCCATCGCTGCCGCAAGACCTGTATGCAAAATGAAATATGAATTATGGCCAGAACGTCTGTCAGACAGATGCTCTCTCAGCGCCTCTGTGTGTTTCATCAAATTGTGCGTTTATGACTCCAATGTTGAGATAGACGGACAAAAGTATCTTGGAAAAATGTTGTTATTCTGTGCTTTGAGTACTTTTCCTTGAAGTGATCGTAAACACATCGAAGAGCACAAGATACTGAGCATTTACATTATGGCGTTTGAAAGTGTGCGTTGTATTTCCCAAAGATAAAGCAACAGTTAATTTTCTGCTTTAGTTACAATGCTTTTCCTCAGCATCAGTTGCTACTAAATAAGTCCCTATCATTTTCAAGGGTGCAACTTGCAACACGACAGCAATAACAATTACATATTGTTTTCAAATACGATGCCATTTTCCTTTCTGGCAGGCAGCAATGGGTTTTTAATGTGTAACATTTGTTTAATAAAACTCACAGATGCTTCCTTGACAATTGCAAAGGAAGAAAAGAGAGGAAAACAAACCCAAAGAAAAGGCAGAAAATATAAAGCGCAAATGAAAGATTCCGCTTCCATCACAACTATTCACCCTGTGTCCCAGGCTGATGGTGCACATTTTGGCTGGATCAGACAAACTGATGAACTTGTGCATAGCAGGTAGGTGCTGTGATTCCAGTCCCTGTTTTGCTGACGCGTTGCCTCCGTTTCCCACAAATGAAGAACTACTGTGTGCTAGCAGGAGGCCCCCAGCTTCATGAAAGTCACAGTATTTTGGCATTTGTATTCTCATGAGGCAATATGGCTGAGCAGGACAGATTTTTATGTTGATTACTGTTGATTCTGTTGATTACACATCTCCAAGGTCTGGCTATGCTTTTTAGTTAACAGAGTGTGTGAATTGCAGCATAGAACATTTCTTCCTTTGGAGCAAGAGATAACATATACAGCCTTTCACTGTTTGACTGTTTTTGTGAAAAACTGGAAAAAAAAATCATTCTGACCTTAAAAACAAACAAACAAAATAAAAAAAAAAAACGAAAATGAAACCCCACTTCTTCACAATGGAAACCCTTTAATATCAGGGTAATAGATACACCACAGAAAGAGAGAGGGAACACATATGCTGCCAAAAGCAGGACCACCTTCCAGCTGAGAGTCCTGAGCCCTTTTAAATACGAGAGGCCAATCTGTCCTACTATCTCTACAACTGTAAAAGGATGTGGGGCTGAGAGAGGAACCTCCTTTGGGCCACCTGGCCAGCCGCAGAGCTCTAGTGAGATCTTGGGTCTCCCACCTTGTGTAGCCTCCCAGCCGCTGGCTAATTAACCGCCCACTCTGAATCAAAATAGGAAATATTGGAAGAAAGTTACCATGCAAGCGGAGCCAGTCAAGTAAAAGCAAAAACCATCGGCGATAAGCTTTCCAAAATAATAAAAAAACCCCCAAACATAAATAAAAATATAGAAGATAAATATAAATGGCACCAATCTCATTCTGGTGGATGAAGTGCACTGTGAAGTGGCAGTAGTCTAACCTGAACAAATAGAAAAGCCAAGCTCTACAGAAAAGCAAGGAAAAGAGACAGTAGCTATGGCCATTGCTTTTTCCACATCTATTTTTTGAGCCCTCCAGCATGCCTGGTGAGTGGCTATCAGCACTTTTTTCCTGAACAGACCCAAACCGCAAGACTTTGAAAAGAGTCCGTCAGCACTGGTGCCAGGGAGCAAGAGGCAGGTGACTGTGAGTACCTCAGTCCAAGTGGTGGACAAAATCCAGGGTCTCCATGTATTCTGCATTCCAAACAAAAATTGGTCTTGTTACTGTGTATCTTTGAAGCAATCCTGCTCCCCTACAAAGGTCCTGTTCCCGAGGCCCAGGAGGTGCCAAGCCCAGATGGTTTTGTTCGCACAGCTCCAGGTCAGGTTCAGCCAGACTCAGCCCACCAGCCCTCTCCCCTTCAGCCTCCCTCAGTTGCTCCATCTCCAGTCTGTGTGGACTATTTCCTCGCTCTCAGCTTCTCTGCTCTTGCTTCTTCTTTAAAGCAGACACAAAAATCTCCAGAGAACAGCTAAATGGGTCACGACTCTCCTCGCCTTTGTTTTGGATGATAAAATCTCTCTGTACATGGAGTGAGGGGTCTGAGTGTTATACGAAGCAGGTTCAGTGAATTTTTCCTCATCTGATCCCAAAGCCTTTAATCTGCATGACCGTCTATGCAACCCACTATTTACTAACCATAGCAGGTCCAAGAAATACTGTAAGTAAAATACTGTTTCCTAAATTTAGGTACCCTGCAAAAATTTGCAAGTTCAATTTGTATTATAATGTGGTGCCAGCACATTATAATTTTTAATTAAAAATTGCATCCCTTCGTAACGTCTGCAGCCCTTTCACACGGCTGTCATCCAGAAACAAGGCAACATGAGCTGATCTCCATAGAGAACGGGACATTGCATCCTGACCTTGGTACACAGACTGGGGTTTTCTTCAGTCGTCGCATAAACATTTCACTGGCACAAGAAGTAATCGGCAGGCATCATTTTGTAATGGACGGCAGACTGCAAAGGGAGCAGTTCCCAACTGACAGAGCAGCCATGCTTCCTCGGATCAGCCAATAACTTGTGATAAAATTGTGCTCAAAAATTCCTCTAGAAAAGGGATTCCCCAATTACAGATCAGGAGATCCTTCCTCATTATCCACCAGAAACTATGAACAGACTCCCTGGGAAAAAAACAAATAAAACACAACAAAGAAATGCAGCTAGTTCTTATTCTGCAGCAAGTCCAGCTGTATTTTTCTCTTCCTCCAGCAAGTGAGAGAAATGCTTTTATTTTGTGTCTCGTTCCCTACCTGTACATATTAGAGCTGAATACTAGCAATAACAGTAAAAGGAGACTTCTTTTTTCCAAAGCAGAAATAACCATGTCCTAACTCCTAGCAATGTTGTGAAAAATCATGCACCTGTAAATCTGAAGAATTTTTAAGGGATTATGTGCTGAGGATGGGACAGAAAAATATCAGCCAGAGTCACTGATGTCCTCTGATGGTTGTATGTTTGTTTAACCTGTAAAATTCCCATTAGTTTAAATGGAGATGGGATTTCAGGTTCTGCAGGATCTCTCTGAGAAATATGCATAGATTTTTTAATACAGGACAAGTATACATTCAGAGTGCCTTCCCACATACAATGCACTTGCTATTTTGCAAAAGTCTGAGCGGCAGCCGGCGGCACAGCTTTCTGTAGCCACGACAGTCCCTGTGCTGTTACAGCCAGTCCATGCTGCCTCCTCCGGCATTTCTTTCCTCGGGCTTTGCCTGATGCTGTTTTAATTTTTCACACCGTGGGACTCCCATCCATCACTGTCCTTGGGAGATTGTTCCACAGTTTAGTAGATATTACTATGGGTTCTTTTACCCCTGACGTTCATCCTAAATTTTACTTTCCTTAATTTAATTCTGTTCTCTACAAATCTTTTTTTTTCTCCATGGGTATTAAGGTGTTTCTTTTTCATTCCAGATAAAGTCAAACTATTAGCAACTAGAAATCGATCTTATTCCTTAGCTGGAGAGACCTAATCTTTAGCAGGTATAGGTAATTACGGATTGTACTTAGGGGTCCACTAAAACTTTCTGCTTGATTAACTATCCCTGCAGGGATGATAATTGCTGTTACACATGAAAGTATCAAGCTCAGAGTGGAGGCGCGGCCCCTCCAGCAGCATACAGGGCAGCACTGATGGGCTCCAAGAACAGCTCTGTGGGCTGGGAGAGGAGAGGGAACTGCCTCCCAGCTCTTTGAAACACTGGAGACCAAATCAGACCCATGAAATAAACTGCTGGAGGGACCATGGTGAGATGATAATCTCCCCAGTCTACTGTACCCTGCTACAGAAATAGGGAAATGTGACAATTTAAAATTAAATTCATAAGAAGAGGAAGGAATGGGATATATTCTGATTTCACATTGGCTTAAATCAGGAGCTGCTCTAATAATCCCAAGGAATCTTATGGGTCTGAGCACCAGCTGAAGTAAAAGGCAGCTCAGACTGAGGCAATGTATGCCGCCAGATTTGTTTTTACTTATTAAATTATCTTACCACCAGTGATGCTCAAATATCAATCACAACAGGTACTAACAGAAGACTCCAGGAGCCTTTCCCAGCTGTTTTGGACTGCAAGCCCCAAAGCTTGCCTCTCGTAATTCAGTTTTAGCTTTAGGCACTTTAAAGTTAATAGACTCATTTGAGCAAAGGGCTTATTTAAAATCCACATTGGAAAAAAGTGATCATAAGTGTGCTAGTGCCAAGCTATAAACACATTTATACAGTGCAGTAAATCAATACTGCTGCCTTTCCTTGGAGAGACCGGGCCAATTAAGCCGAATGTACAGGACACAATGATGGAACTTGTTCAGATTATTACGGGACTGGTAGCAAAGGCTGCAACTGTACTACCCTTCTGAGCCTCATTTTGATATTCCCCAGCCTGCCCATTTTAGCCCATTTGATTTAAGCTTGGCATGCATTGACTACTGGAAGAGAACAGAGATGTGTTTTTTTTTTTAATTTATCTGAAAAGATGGTGGGAGTCAAAGAAAGGATTCAAGGACAGAGACAGTTTATTGTTTCACTGTCCAAAAAAGTTTGTGAAGTTTTTTTGTTGACAGAGTCATGCGGGTACAGGCTGGGCTACGAACATTGCAGCTTCTTCCTGTAGCCACCTGTTTAAATTTAAGCCTTAGATTTAAGTCACGTCTGTTGAAATGTTTGTGGGTTGGCTGTCTTCCTCTGGACTGGTGTTAATAACTTTATGAACCCAGCTTGATCTTGATGACCGTGCAGCGCATGGAAGGTAGGGAGAAAGGCAATGAGAAAAATGTACAATGAAAATGGAAAGACATTACAAGCATTGTGTGTGTGCGGCAGAAGCACAAGCAAATGGGAAGAGGCAGGAAAGGTGATGCCTAACTACATCTTCCACTAGTACGGGGTCTACAAATGTACTTGGACTCTGTAATGCAATAACGATGCTACACTCACTCTCATAAACTCCTACATAAATAGAGGTCATATAATCTGACCAATGACTTTTTGCAAATAAGAAAATGTTCAGTCTTTTGTCATCAGAGCATTTCATTCAACTACCTTAATTACAGGGCTTCCCCTCTCCTCCTTTTAAGTGTTAGGCAAAATATAAAACCAGGTTATGAAAAAAGGACATGAGGTTATGGAGAGCTGGTTAGCTTTTGGTGCATTAAGTTCCTGCAAATGATTTATATTTTGTGTTTATGTAAAACCTGTCATTGACTAATAAATGTAAAGTTACCATTGCCTGAATACGTGCTCAAATCATAGAAATCTTAGTGTAGTTGGAAGCTGACAGGTGGCAAACCTGTCTTACAAAAACTCTCTAAAATGCATTAGAATATGTCCAATAAGTTATTTTTAAATGACAGAAAAGAGGAAGAAAAAAACCCTGGAGTCCTGTTTAAAAGGGGAGAGTTCAGACTTTGAGAGAACTAAAAAGGGGATTTGAAATGTTCTTTTAAAGGTTTTCCTTTTCAGATCCAAAAAGTCCAAGTACCCTTGTTGCTGCCCTAGCCCCTAATGCAAGATTGTTCTGTGTCTATCTTACTCGTCTCTGCCAATACCTATTTTAAGCAGGATGAAGAGATTTCCAAATAAAGTTAAATGCCAAAAGGCAACTGCCAGGTCACCAGCAGTGCCTGCCCAGGTCCTAACTCATGGCACTAATTACCCATCTGCCTCGTCAGGTGCCTGAACAGATCCTCCATCCTTCAGCTGGTCATAGCAAAAGGCCGCCTTTCCTCTTCTCACACATCTTACTCTCTGGGTAGGTTTTTTAGAATTATTTCTAAACTTTGTGCTAGCTATTTTTCAGTTCATACCTTCATTCATCTCATTACTCGTTTCACTGCTCATTTACTCACTGGGACAAAAATTGATTAAGCTGAGCCAGGCAGTAAAGAAGTGTATGTCTGTGAATAGAAACCAAAGTCATGCACCTCATGAGGTTAGCAATTCACTGCACCATCATAAAACAGAGATATATTTACCCTTAAATCTTGGCTTTTGGAAAGCAAGGAGAGAAACACATAAGCACAAAGCACATAACATACAACTGAAAATCCACAAATATCTCATCCTAGCAGGGCAGTACACTCACAGTGCTGTCCCTGGTGGGGAACAGCCCGTACCCCAAAGATGCATTCATAAACAGCTCGTTACTTGGCGGTCCTTTGCAGAGGAAGTGCTGTCACCTGAAGCAATAAAGGAGATATCTTGGCATGGGCCATGGAAACTTTTCTTTCCATAGAGTCTAACTGACACCAGTATCATCGGAGTAGGGAGAAGCACACAGGCTCAGAGGCAGGAAGAGCAGTGGCCTGTGACAACAACTTATCGCTCGGAGCACCCTGGCCATATGCTGCTGCCTATCTTAATCCATTTACTTCATCAGTGAGACAAGAGTGTATTTTTCCCCCTTCATGGCTTCTGTACAGCATGATTTAGTGAGATGGCTACAGCCCAGTAAAACATATCCCAGCTCCCATCCTCTCTCCACCAAAACTGTCATTACCTGCAGAGCAAAAAAAGCACAGAATGAAAGATAGAAATCTCATGTGTGAGCTGTTGATAACTACAAAGTAATTCTGTCTCGCTGCCTCTGTGGGTTATGGCAGCTTAGCTATTCCCCTCAACGTGGTACTTGCTGTGCAATACAATATCTTTCACATCTATTACTCTTAGTTTCTTAATACGTTGACTGCTTCTTCCAGTACAGTAGTCCCATTTGCTTTTACAGCTAGAATCTCTAACCAACTTAATTTGTCCTCTGTATCATTTTGAAGAAATTTTGAAAGGCAACTCAGAAACTTCTCTATCTGCCCTTTTCCAATTGTGCTTCACTATTACGGTGTCCATTATATTAAGTTTGCATTGTCCTCATATTTACAAGGTATAAGAGATTTCATTCGCTGCAAATCCTTTATACTTCTTGAATGGATCAGCAATACATTTCATTACTAATAAGCCTGCATTTCAAAGCTGCCAGCTGCTTCACACAAACATCAGTCTGGTGTGGCTCCAAATTTGCTTTTTCAGACTCGCATTCAGGCTTTGCAAAATACCAACTGCAAAGACACATACAGTAAATAACTTCGTGATTACTGGTTCTTATTCTTGCATTCCCCTACCAGTTTTTTTGCCTTTTCTTTGCCTTGACATCAACCTCTGACCCAGGGATAAATGATTACTTTCTATCAGTACCTACTAACATTATAAAGGTGTCCCGTTTGCCTGAGGTGAGGTATATTTGTTCAGTGGGGTTCTGATGCCCTCCTTCACTGACATCAGACTACGTTCAGTGTAACTAACCCAAGTTTAGCATCATTATTCCAGATTCTCATCACAGCAAATGAGATCAAAATCTACTCCAGTGAGTACACACTCAGAATAAGATACACAGTTGATTATTAGCTGCATATGAAATAGCTTTGATTGCCCTCCTTCTTTTCTCCTCCTGTAAGATCAAAGAATAGCATTGGTAGAGGATACAAAAGCCTCAGTGGGGTTGTCAGGTGTAAAACATTTCAAGTAGCCCCCCAAAACAGTTGACTTATTTGTGGCACATGATGTGGCATGATATGGAAATTAAATATCGAGGTTGTATTTCACCATCAAGTTCACAAGGGGTTAATAAAGAAGTCTGCTTGCTGTTTGGTTTTCTGCAATATAAACTTGTAAAAATACATTGGTTCTTCATCTACTTGCAGTTTATCTCTGAATGTTCCCCAACAGTGCTCCCAACAGCCTTGTGGGGAGGAGTGAAATGGCTGCAGGGATTTCAGAACAAATCTTTTGCAGAGAAGATAATAATTTACAATAGATACACATTTATTTACTTCCACCATAATTGCTACATCTTCTTTATTAACACTCATTAATTAAGCCTCATTTAATTAATTGTGTTCTCTGAGGAAGGTAGTGTTGACATTTTGCAGCTCGTACTTGAGAAGGGAGCTGTGGAAGGCAAAGTTTTTGACAGCATCCCCAGCTTGAAGTCCTCCAGCTCCCCATACCCCTGCCAGTACCCGCGGACTGTGTTGGGCCGCGCAGCTGGAACACGCTGGATCTGAGCCTTCAGCCTTCCTGAAACTGCCAAAAAAACTTCAAATGGAGAAATAATAATCCAAAATCTGAGCTGAGTCTAAATAAACCCCAAACCCAGAAACAGATATGTAGATAGCGTACCCTGAGATACCTTTTAGTGTTCTAAAACCTCCTCCTCTATTTATTTACTCATTTAGCATTATTTAAACCTCCTTGCTTTAAGTCGGATGTGATGGGACAGATCTTCTGCTGTTATGGATCAACTTAATATCAGCCCCACATGTCTGACTTGCACATCATTCCTGTGTGTGACTGCATGTCTTGTTTTACACAGATGGGCGATCATGCATACAAATGCTCCTCTAATTTATCTCAGAGTTGCTGAACTGTTTATACAGGCAACTTTCCATCTATTCCTAACACCCCGCATGCTACAGAGGTGTTTTCTCTTGTTCCCAAAATATTATTCTTCATTAATTAAATTTCAGTAAAACAGCTATACCTTTGAGAGCTGGAGATTCTTAATCTCTTAACAGGCTCTTTGTGGTTAGGGGAAAAAAAACCCGTCTGATATTTTCCACAGTGCTATGTTGTCTACTAACTTCTTGTCAAAATGGCGCATGTTTACCACCTGTCATCGATGCTCTGACTTGAGTTTGGCAATAAAAACTTTGCCAACAACAATTTTACAAGCAAAATCCGCGCATTTCTCCCTGAAAACTATTTTTAAGAAGACTTTTCTTAAAGAAAATTCTTTTTATCATTTCTTAGCTTAGACATCCTGCTCCCAGTTTAGCTTTACTGATTTCAGCACCATTACACCAGAAGTGAATGTGACTCGCTCGATTGTTTTCGGTGGCACGATGTCACATGCATTTACCATATCCTTGGCAACAGTGAGGCTGCCCCATGGCCATTTAAGAAGAAAGAAATGGAGTGAATCAGAATAAGCCATAGTCCCTGCAAAAAGGGGGAAGAAGAAAAGAAAGACAGAAAGGAACAGCCACGGAGCGGGGTCTGGGAAGATTAGGCACTGGTTTGAAAACAACGATGCAATGAACTGAAATCCAAAAGATTACTTGTCTACTTTCTAGCTGCACCAGTAGTCATTTCTCTGCTAATTACCTTCCCCTTTGTGGAGTGGTGCCGTTAGCAGTATCATAGCCGCAGTGCTGTTGTACCCATGACAGTCCAAGGATATACATGAGGCAAAGCTTGCACAATGCTTGTGTTTGGGGTAGGTGCCACGGGATCAACCACCAGACAGATTTCAGGAAGGAGTCTCAATGCCTGAGTTTATTTTGTTTTGCTTGCAAACTTCTGAGCTCTCAGATTTGGCAAAATAAAGAAAAAAAAAGAAAGCACAGCATGTCATTCTCTTTAGGGCTCCACATTAAACTCATATCAGTGGTTTATAGACAGCAGCATGGTAGTTTTCCCAGCTTCAAATGCTTTCCTGTTCCTGCTACTCATCAGACGGAAACGTTCTCCAAACAAAAGCCTAGCACAGTAAAGACATGTGTGAGTTTGCTTCCAGCCACTTCAGTTTGCAGATATTTGTCTTACTTCTTGCTGTTGGCAAACCTGTCCTTGAAGGGTGTAAGTCGAGGTTTATTAGAAATGCAAAAGAACCTCTCTTCCTGTCCTCTTTCACTTTGTCTTTCCTGCAAAGCAAGTTATCAGCAAACACTTGTCAACATTTGATTTCTGTAGTGCAGGTGATTACAAGAAATAAGAATTACTTGGTTTTTTCTGAATGTTTTCTGTCTCGGTCTGTACCCAGGGTGCCACTTCCATTTGAAATTATTTTTCACTGCTGTTATCTGAAGCCCACAGCTTATAACAAAAAGGGCTGATTACGTAAAAACAAATTGACACTGGGCTGTCAAAGCAAAATATCCTCACCACAAATCCCAGCCTGGGCCTTGAGCCGGCAGCTGGATTGCAGAGCAAGAGGAACGCCTTTGTGGAAGTGGAGTGGAAATGCGTGCTGCCGAGCAGGGCAGCCCAGCCGGTGTGCGGCTCCCCTTCAGGTCCTTATTCAAGGGAAAGGATAAGCCTCTTCACGCGAGTTTCACAACTGCTTTTGTGCATTGCTTGCTTCTAGATCAGAAAGGGCACAGAAGATAGGGAGCACTGGCAAAATATGTTTGGCTTTAATAGGAACAATCTGGAGAAAAGTATTTCCCTGTGAAAGGCTTTTGATGTATAATAGAAGCCATACTCCTCCACAGCGCTGAATAAACTGTAGCCCAGGAAAAAACAAATTCTTTTGCTAAGGATTTAAATTTTATACATTAGCTTTCTCTCATAGATCATGTTTATATATATATATGAAAAAAAAGAACATATGATTAAGTGGGTTCTTTTTCTTTATGTGAATGCAGGCACGCTGCACTCCACAAGTTTCATTTTATACCACATCAAAGGGAGCTATCTTCACTCCACCTTATACTCCAGTTTAGGACCAATACTTCCACTGATAATTTCAATAGAAACTATTACTCCAAAAAAACTGGGTAGCACATAACTAGGGGCAGGATTCAACTCACCTAAGTTTAGGCTCTAACAGTTGGGCATTGAGTCTAAGCTGCTCATTTTGGTTTTCTCTATAGTGCATGGAAAACCAGATATTTCTCCACAGGGCAAAAGTTCCCTCCATAGTGTGGCTATCACATGGAGAGGTCTCCAGAGGCACCTATTTTTCTGCCTCTGCCAGTGTAGGGCAAATAGTTAATCCTTCACTCCTTATCAGCTGAAACAGCGTAAGATGCATTCCCCTTCATTATGTTCTTAAATATTGAATCACTACAGGATCTTAATCTGATGTTTTGTTGGGTAATTTTGAGAAATTCCTCCCCCATCTTATTATAAAATAGCATAAAGATGTGTAAAACTACTCCCTCTTGCAGGATAAGGTTTTAATTTTAATTTTGAACCCATCAGTAACACAAACTAATTTCAGAAAGGCTGCTATTATTGTTAAATTAGGAAGTCAAAAGTCAGTTTGGGGTAGAAGAGGTTAGTTTTTAGTAGGGCTTATTACTAGAATGAAGACGTGGCTTTGATAAATTCGGAACACACCCAAACTACAAATCAGTTTTTGTTAACTTCCAAAAAAACCTCCTCCTTGGCATGCAGTTGGCTGACTTTGTTTTTCTCTATTTTTTTTCAGAACTCTTGGCAACTTCTACACTAGCTGTCCTAGTTAAGACCAATGGTATCTGTATGATTACTGCCAGGAGGGAAAAAAAATAAAATAGACCCTTGCTTCAGAGAAGCCCTGTCATGAAAGGGAGCTGGAGAGATCTTTCCTCTGGAGTGAAGCAAATGACATATAAAAAGCTGAGAAATGCAGTTCAAAGCCAAGATCTTACCCCCCAGACAAGATCAGGACTCTGGAAGGTTTCTGGATCTTGGAAAGCTGAGTTCATAGGAAAGCCACTTTTAATATAAAGAAGAAATCTCCTAAAAATGGAAAAAGAATGAGTTTAGGTAAGTACGGAGTAAATATTAGAAATGCCTCATGGAAAATTCTAAGGAGAACAAAAAAATCCAAAAATTGTATTTGCCTTGGTACGTAAGCATTCACCGTGAAGGTGGGTTAAACATGCCCATGCAACTGCTGAGAAACACTGGGTTGTGCAGAGAGGCCATGCAACCAGCTTCTCCTGACTCCTCGGCTGTCAGTCAGGTGTTTCCAGCTGGTGGGTGACGCCTGGCTGTATGACAACTTCCAGCCAGCCAGGACAGTCACACAGGCTTACGCAACCCATGGTCGCAGCCTACTGTAGGTGACCCTGCTTCGGCAGGGGGGTTGGACTAGATGACCCACAGAGGTCCCTTCCAACCCCTACTAT
>Ga0065711_1033530_pt1 | contig 25336 bp, 12 predicted proteins | sample Hoacrofraction12_FD_59098 | JGI IMG/M metagenome (GOLD analysis project Ga0065711, IMG submission 59098) | Hoatzin crop microbial communities from Cojedes, Venezuela - Epithelial fraction 12 v2 (version 2) | ecosystem: Host-associated > Birds > Digestive system > Esophagus > Crop | place...
TTTTTTTTTTTTTTTGTTAAGATAGGGGTAAATTTAAAGATAGGTGTTGAAATTTTTGAGAGACTGTTTTGCTTAAGTTTGTGTACTTGTCATCTTAACATAATTTTAAGTAGCTTAAAAGGTAACTGCGGATGTTTCTGGCTTTAGTTCTAATTTTTACTTAAATCAGCCTTGACAGGGTACATAAAACTATCACAAGCTATAATTAACCATAGATGTTCAGCAGTCCTGATATGTGAAAATACAAGGATGATGGTGTGTGTTAATATCTGAAGAAATACTTTGTGGTCACATCTTACTTTGTGAAACCTACATTGATGGTGGGATGGGGAGCCTCATTTTGCATTGCGTTCACTTATGTCTTTCAAATATCCTGTATTATTATTACTACTAGATTAAAAATATCTGTAACCATTTATGCATGCTTTGTAATCAAGTCTTTTGACGAAAAGCACCTTGGATGAATCTTCAGAATCTTGGCACTTCATTTTCCTAGTTAATTTAAAAAATGTCTATATAGCATTCAATGGTTGGTCCAGTATCAGCTGTTCTTGAAGGAGATGCAAGAAAGACTGAACAACACCGAGGACAGCACATCACAGAATGAGATTTATGAAGTTCTGCTGTCTGAGCCCTGCACAGGGACAAGCATCTTGCCTCCCTAGACAGTAAAAAGTGATACCTCAAGCTACTTATGCATCCCCGTAAAAGCCATGGGACACTGCCTTTCTTAGCAGACCCCTTTAGAAACAATCAATATGAAAGAATGAGTGTAGGTTGGGCATAAAAATCATTTGATCATGGTTACTTCTTAATCCTTCACAGAGTTGTTGTTCTTTGCAGATGAGTTTAGATTCATTATTATTTGGGTTGGTTATTTGCAAGGAACAGTTTTGATTTGCTTTCATAAAAACAAAATTGTTATTCTTTGTTTCAGTCCAGTCAGTTTTTAGTTACTGCTGAGCTTTTTCCAGTTTGGTGCACAAAGTGGCAGTTGTGAGCTACCTTTACATAAAATGTCTCTCTTGCATGCTTTCTTCATGGTCTGTGAGGCTTTCTTTTTACGTGCAGCTCCCTGAAAATGTGCTTTGCTCTGTGGTGTCCCGTGCTTGCTTCTATTGTTTTGTGATGATTAACTGGTAATTGGTCATCAGGGGGTCTAAATTGTCATGATGGCTTCTTTGAGATCATTCTTAAGTATGGTAAGTAGATAGCTGCCCTGCCAAGTGAGGAGTTTGCTGCCGAAAACACGGAATGTGCTCTAGTAACCATCTGCAGGAAGGTTAGGCATCAGTTCAGCTGTCAGGTCGAAGTAGGCTTGCTAATTCAGGCTGGAAGCTGCAGTGTAATATAGAGGTTGTGGTTTCACCCAGGTGCATACCACTCCTTCACAAGCAACTAGGATTTTCATTTAAATTTGTGATTGACTGCTTTAATGTCATATGTTTTGGATGACTTTATGACCTTAGATTAAAGGTCATCTTGTCCTGTGCACTTTCACAAGTAGAAGCTGTCAAAATATGTGCAGTAATGACATTCATTTTGTGGCTGGGGCACTTGGGTGGTGTTAGAAGCTATACTCACATCCACTCTTGGGGAATATAAAGTCCTGTGTTATTTTCAGGAAATCAAAAGAATATTCTCCAACTTTGTTAAAATATTTTTCTACTGTCATATGGATGATGAGTCAATGCTTTAAGAAAGAGAAGAATTCCTACTCTGACTAGTGCTTTGTGGTCTCAAAGCTCTAGGTGAATTTCCTGCAAAAGCCAGTTTGTCAGAGAATATTTAGGATTCTTTTATTGACTTGGTTTGCAGCGTGGGGTTTTTTATTTAAAAAAAATCCCATGACTTCCCTTAGCAGCAGCCAAAAAAATTGCAGGGGAGGTGGAAGATAGGTAAGATAGAAAGTAATTTTTGTGCTATTTAGTTGGGAGATTAGTCCTTCCATTTTTTTTTTTTTTTTAAGGTAGAAGTTACACCTTTTTTAGTTATCAATATGTCTGGCTGGATAGTTACATTCACATGGGTTTTTCCTCTTTGCATTGTGTATAATCTTCACAGTACTTATTAATACACTGAGTTAAAAAGTTCTGCTATATAATTTGATTTGATAGCTGATTAATTACATCAAGCTATAAATATTATGAAGAAAGGGGCCATTTGAAGGGAGAGGGGCAGGTGGAGCAGAGGTGAAGAAGTGATCTTCCATGTGCATTTAACATGCCCTAGTAGCTGCGTATTTGCAGCAAGGTAGTGATGTAAAGGAAAGAAAACATACTGAAGACACCAAATGTGGGGTTTTGTGGCCAGATTTATTATGCTTTCATATTTTCTCTAAAGTGTTTCAAAATTAACTTAAACTTGCTCTTTATCAAAATACGCGGCCATTTGCACTTAACATTCAGCAATTTTAGCTTTGATACCCTTTTGGTCAGGTGGAGGTTACAGCCTGTCAGCCTTCTTGCCCAGGTGTAAGTAAATCTGCTTTTACCCACATCTTTAATTGCCTTGGTAGTGTGAGAAGGTCGATTACACAGCCCTAGCGCAGTGGGCATATTCCTTCTGACCATCTGTCTAATCCATCTATTGAAAGATGCCTCTGTGCCCCTGGTGTAGTGTCCCAAATACACTGATACCAGCCAAATACATCCGTACCAAATATACGTATTTGTGTACATATATGAGTATATTGTGCATGCACACACACAGATATTTGTTTTCATACTTCATGGTCATATGCAGAATATCACAGAATGGTTTGGGTTGGAAAGGACCTTGTAGATCACCTAGTTCCAACCCCCCTGCCATGGGCAAAGACACCTTCTGCTAGACGAGGTTGCTCAAAGCCCCATCCAGCTTCATCTAGAACATTTCCAGGGAGGGGGCAGCCACAGCTGCTCCAGACAACTTGTCCCAGTACCTCAGCACCCAGAGAGTAAAGAATTTCTTCCTTACATTTAATCTAAATCTGCACTCTCAGCTTGAAGCCTTTATCCCTTGTCCTGTCACTACATGCTCTTGTAAAAAAAGTCCCTCTCCAGCTTTCTTGTGGGCCCCCTGCATATACCTGTAACACTCAAGGCAATCAAAGGTTGATGGTTTCTCAGAAAAGGTTTTAAAGTATAGGGAAACACATAACACTGAATCTTAAATGAAATAGCAGGCATCATAAATTACAGATGCCTTTTGTAATACATACTTAAAATTGCCTTCACTAGCTTAAATTCCTCTTGGTTCTCTGAAGAGCATATGGCTTATTTTTCTGTTTCACAATAAAGTATAGATAGAGTGACCCAAACACTGCCAATTCCAGACTTGCAGCAGCTTTTGAGCTGCAGGGGAATTCTGAAATGAGTTTTCTAAAGAGGATTTTGAGAAGTCTTGTTTATGAATGGATGATTGTCTAACAAAGTTAAATAGCAGTATGTGGAAACCTGTCTGCTGCGCTTTTTAGTTTCTTTACAGACATAATGAAAAGTGTTAAATGACTTTTTTTTCCTTTGGCTCTCTTCTGGTTAAGACTTGATCCTTCTCTATCTTCTACACTGTACATAATCAAAATTATGGTATCTCTTTGAACTTTAGAGTATTATACGAATTATAGGTAATTTCTGAAAGAAAGGACAAATAGGTGTTAGCTCAGACACCCTTTTTAACCTTTAGGTTTACTTACAAAACCCATGCCTGTGATATTTTTGCAGCTATTCTTACTGCCTTCTCACATAATATATGCTCTGCTTAGCTTCAGTTATACTTACAGTTTTTTTCTTGCATGTAATAGGCTGCTACCTTTATGTTCATCTCTCAAGATGAAAATCTTAAATAATGTATTGTGTCTTAGAAGATTAATGTTTAGTGATAGGCTATATTTAATGATACAGTTACGAAGTAGAGCTAAACATGTTATATGCACACACATATATATATAAAATATACAAATTTAAAACAAGAAGTTTTTGATGCCACCTTTTTTATTTTAAGCTTAACTGGTGGAGTTTTTGTCTATAATAATTGCAGAGATACATTGTGCTGTTGTTCCCCGAGACAATGTTAGGTGGAGGTCTTTCCCTTTTTTAGTGTTCAGCTATGATAGCCTAAATAGAGGGGAGAAAATGTCTGAGCTATGTGACTGCAGTGAGAGTAAAAAGGCAGCCTGGTTAATTATGCTGAATGTTTTAAGATGCCTCTTTCTTTTGCTTGACTGAAAACAAGGTTTTCTGTAGTCTATAGTGTAAGTATACATTGTAAAAGAGTAAGAAGAAAAAAAAATTTAAAATTGTTATCTGTTTCGTTCTCCCCAAGAAAGGGAGTTCCGTGCTCCATCTTTGGGATCTTTGGAAAACTGCATGAAGCTTTCACAGATGACTGTCCAGGGACTCCAGCAGTTCAAGTCTCCCCTTTTGCAGCTGCCTCACATTGAAGAGGACAACCTTAGGCGGGTCTCCAATCACAAAAAGGTATAAAAATATGAATGATACTTGGTAACGACTTAAAATGTTTTCTGTTACTTCCTTGGCCTAGAAGCACACAAAGTAATGATTTAACTGAGAGAATAAAAACATATTTATTTTTTCAGGGATTCAGTACAATACTTCCTAGATATGTGTTTCTTTAAAGTCCATCTCAAGAGGAGGGAATTAAGATCAGAGATCTTATAAGTGTAAAAGATCAGTTTACGTTGACCTCGCAAACAGAAGAAACAGTTTCCTTATTACAGGGTGTTATCTCCTACTTAAAACAACATTTCTCCAGAATGTAGCTGGAATATCCTACTGGGACATTTTTTTTTTTTCCTTTGGTTGGCTTTACATCATTCTTAATCTATTTGATTAAAATCTGTTGGGAAGGTAGCACAGAGGAGCTCATAAAAATAAAAAAAAATCAATTACTGTGGGAAGTATTTCAGGTTTTGTGATCCTTTATGCATGAAAGAGGATACTTTAAAAAGCTATTGCTATGTAGTTGTAGCTGGATAAGTGTTTGGTATTTGTAGAATTGTAAGGACAAAAAAGAATCATCTGAATACCTGTATGTGTGTCTTCATTCCTGTTGCACTGACAGTATCACTGTATTCAAACCTGCTTGCTTGTTTGACTGTAGTATATCTTCTAAGAATGCCTGGTTAGAAACAAGCAGTTATCTGCTAGTAGAAGCTGTTGACTTTTGTGATAGTCTTATTACAATGGATAATTCTTATCAATCTTAAAAATATTCTTTTATCTAATGGAAGTTTTGTTTAGCTTTAACCACAGCCTTCGGTGGCATCTACATGTTTCTGTGTTAATGTGACGATAAAGAATTCTTCAGTACTGCATTTTTTTTTTTTTAATCTCCTTTGAAGATGCTTGTTCATCAATTAAGTAGTCTTTTCCTTTGGATGAAGTAAAAGAATCATTCCCTTGTAGGTATCATCAAACACTTATCCTTTATCTAGCCCTAAACTACAGGGAGCATACAAAAAAAGTACACAATTTTAGATATATTTTTTTGGCATGTGCAGTGTAACAAAGTACAGAAATCAAGAATTTGGCAATCTTGTAATCCCACCTGTCCTTCCGCTGAAAGAGGGTTGAGACCAGTTTATAAGGCTTGTTTGTACAGCATTCCCATTTCAAAAATACAGTCCCCTAGAGTGGCGGTGTGATCAGTCTACCTAGATGCATGAAGTTGATTTAAATAAAATACGCATAAATAAAATAGAAATAAAATTTCTAATGGGCTGAAATAATCAGCTATTCAGACAAATCTGTGTTTGTTTTATCCTTTTCACTCTGCTCTTCAGATCCTAAAAGGTATGAGTTTAGATTTACTTGCAATTCAGTATTAAAAGAAAAAAAAAAGTAACTTATTCGTTCCTGCTAATGTAAATCTCAAAATAGTGAAGTACTCTAAATAAAGAACCCAATTAGTAAATTTCTTGGCTCAGCTTTCTGAAAAAGCTGGCTGAAGTAATAGTTTTATAAGAAATGTATTCAGTTTCTAAGGGATGCCATAGTATGGAACACACCAGTGTTCAAAGCAGTGCTGTTTAGTAGGTTTGCATGCAACCTCTTTGTTTTATTGTTTCTCAGAATATATGCTTGCTGGTTTCCTAAAACATGGTTTTTATAAGAACAAATCACATGATGTATATGTATTAGTAATGTGGGGACACAAGCGATGTATTGTCAAGAGTTTTTGCAGACTGTGTTCTCTGCTGCCGTGTGACTTCCTTTTTTCTTTTCTTTCTCAATTCAGTATAAAATCAAAAGTATTCAGGATTTGGTGAGTTTGAAAGGTTCTGATCGTCGCAATTTACTGCACTTCCTAGAAGATAAGAAGTACGATGAAGTTATGGCTGTCCTTGGCAGCTTTCCGTACGTCACTATGGATATAAAACCACAGGGTGAGTGGGAGGTCCTTTTGGTCTGTGTATGTTGCTTCTCTGACATTTTGATAGTCTGATGGCAGTAAGCTTTTGGAGGATGCTGAAACACAACTCACTGTTATTTGTGGCCTGGAAATAACACGCTTTTTTGAGTGCTGGGCTCTTGTACACGAGATTTATAGTCGTGAGGAGATAAAGTATATTGAAACATTTCACAGACTCCCAAGCCAGCAGTAGTTTCTCCTACAGGAGCTTATCTGCTGTTTCGTCTGTTCATTTAATATTTCATGAGCAATGTGGAATTCTAGTTGAAATACCACTTTTATTAGCTATCTTAAAAAGTTGTGCTTCTTCCAGGATTTGTGCTGGGCTGACTCCAGCATAGAGAGTTCTTCGGAGATTTCGAGTTGGAGACCCTAATGACTACATATTCATGGGTTCCTTTGTGATAATCCTTGTACAGTTTTTATGTCTGGCAGAAGTTGTCCATGCTGTGCTTAGCTACCTTTTGTGTGCACTGTTGCAATGAATGTATAGTGCTCTTCCTCTCTGAAGATGAGGCGCATTGCTAAGCAGTTGCTGTTAGGCAGCCTTTCAGTGGAAAGTGAAACGGTTCTGTGGTCACCTGTCCTTTGTAGAAGATCAGTGCTAGTACATGGGAGATGTTTGAAAGGTTGTTCTAATGCTTGTTTCTAATTTATATTGTTACTGTGGTTGCAATGATCAAATTCAAAATGTGATATATTTTGTTTGGGTAACTCAATTTGTAGTTTGGCTTATGCGTAGTCCGCCGAGAAGCACAAGTGTTAATGGAAATATCTGTTAAGGAAGCACATGTCTGTTAAGCTTGGTATTTCTAAATATTGTTTGTGTGTGTGTTTTTAAAAACAAACAAACAAAAGACTTATTGTAGCACAGGATTGTATGGAGTCCTGTCAATCTACTTAAAATTCAGTCATGGAGTACCTTCCCATATTTTGTCAGGCAGCCCTTTTCTGCCTGTAGTCTTCATTTGTCCCACAAATGCACTCAGGTGTGATATGGAGGATTAAACAATGCATACGCTTTTCTGTTTAGCTTGGTATTACTGTTAGATAAAACATGCGTATAAAACTAGTGAATAGTGAAACTGCCTTCTTGGAGGTAGGAGGGGGGATAAGTAAAAATTTCTACACTGAGTTATAATTATATTCCTCCCCAACCTGGGACATTCTTCAGTTCGTAGACTGGAGATGTAAACTCCTCAGTGGCTTTCCTGTGAGTTTTATGTTTGATGTTTTAGTTAAAATAATCATTGCTGTTCTTTTATTTTCCTTTGCCTTCTACTTAAAAAAGAATTAAATGCATGGTTGTTAATGTGGCATTGAAATTGAGTCGTTAATCATATGAAAGTCAGGAAAATCAAAGTTACGATTCCCAGAGCAAATATAACAGGGTCCCTTTGGTCATGTGTGGTATTTCATATTTCCAAAGTTTTATGCTTTAATATATAATGTGCAATATTACAGAGTTATGGTTCCCACAGCAGCTATAACTTTGAATTTTCTAACTTTCATGCAATTAAAATTTCAAACTCAATGTTGCTGTTTTATAGTTTGCTGAATTACCAGCCTTCATCCTGATAGTATATTTGAGGTTGTAAGAGACTTGTTAGATAATATTTTGAAATTATTTTTTGTTAAAAAATTATGGGATTTGTATGCATATATTTAGACGTAACAATGTTTAATGGAAAAAAGTCTTGAAGTTTAATAGATTTTTCTATTTTTCTTTTTACTTTAGTTTTGGATGATGAAGACAGCAACAATATTACAGTAGGTTCTCTTGTCACTGTTCTGGTTACACTGACAAGACAGACCATGGCGGTAAGTATTAAGAATACTTGTTGTTTCAGGGTAACTGCAAGTATATGCTAATAAACAGGCATTGCTTCTTTGCAAGCCAGCATAGTGTTCTGTAGATATAACTGTAAAATTAAGATTTGAAATTGAGAACTTGTGCTCTTAATCCTCTCCGATGTTTTTGTTTCTGAATGAGAAAGTTTTCCTGGAATCAAACCAAAGTTCAGTCTGACCCGTTGCAGTTGTCTAGGGAACAGTAAAAGAATATGGCAAGTGATACTGCCCTGAGGTTTGTAAATAACAGGAAAAGAAACATTCAGAAACTTAGTTCTTGAACTAGAATAAAGTATTCACTCAAGTTCTTAGGACAGTGTTTGATTTCACTTTATGTGGGCTCATAATGTTACAAATCTCTTGAGCGTTTTAGACATTTTTATGAAAGAAACTCAGTGCAGCAGAATGCAGAATATACATAACTTAATATAAAGGAGGTACACCAGTGCCCCATGAAGAAAGTGGACTGCTGAATGGGTATCAATGTTGGCGTAACCAAAATAACACTACACCCTAGCAGTTAAACCTCTGGTTTGTGCATATTTTTTAGCTTAAAAGCAGTAACGACTTTCTTTGAGCAAAAAACTTAATGCACAGAAACTAAACAAACTTTTACCTAACATAACCTAACAAAGCTTACAGTGTCAGTTTTTGCATCTGTACTATTCAGATAATTGTTTAAGTAAACAGAAGGTATGAGTTATGCCTCTAAGGCATACGAGTGTGAGTATTACGGTTGAGGATCAGACTAGCTGTTGAAGCCAGTTCAGCAGAAAGCAGTCTGTGTATGTACACAAGTACCATGCGTTCATGCTGTGGAATTTCAGAAGGCATCATCCGAGTGATAACTGAGGATGCAGCAGGTAGAAAGTAAAATCACCGTATCGCTATGCTGGATATTAAAAATGAAGGAAACCGAAAATTGTGAGCTTAATGAACTGTACTTAGAAATTAATTAAAACATCTGACAGCTTACAGAAAACTCATTTAATATGTTTTCGATGTGAACTCCCCTAGGCAGTCTGGTGTTGAGATACATGACCTAAAAAATAGAGCTAGCCTTTTATATGGTGCTTTTTTTGTGGTGATATCTCATATTTGCCATCTTTATGTGACAGCTCCTTATGAGTGATTTTTTTTTTTTTAAATGGCATACAGTAAGTTTTGAAGAAAGAAATGCATGAAAAAATTCCATTTGCATAGAGATGTTCTGGTCTACATAATACTAACATTGTGTTATGTCTTAACGTTTCATATTTCTGGTTTGACTTGTTGTCCTGTGTCCCTGAGTAGCAGTGCAGCTGTTGAAGTTTTTAATGCTCTGGAAACTGGAATAGAATTTGCATTTTACTCCTGCTTGCTTTTGTGATACAGGATTTCTATGCTTTATGAAACAAATAGATTCTTTGGAACAAGATGACATATTGTTACTGAATTTCTTTATAATGTTAGTGATGGAAAAATCATAGACCAAATGTTCGAAATAGTGTTTAATTTTGATCTGTTAACCCCCTGTTGTGTTTGTCACTGATAAAAGAATTTGCCATAATGAATAAAACCTTCAGACCTGATTCAGGTGATTAAATTCAAACATAAAACAATAATTTGCTCTTTTGGTACAGAGAGGCATTAATAGTTTTCACATCTTTCTCTACCCAGGAAGTGTTTGAAAAGGAACAGTCTATATGCACAGCGGAAGAGCAACCAACAGAAGATGGGGTAAGTGAAGAATGAATGATCCTCCTGCTAGCTAAAGAGAACTTTCTTTCAGATCTTGACTTGCTAATTGTGTGCTTCTCAAGCATTATTTTTTTTCAGAAATGCCTGCTGAAGTGTCTCTAGAGCTGTGCTTTCTAACTTTGTTTCTCAGCTTAAAATGCTTGAAGTTCAGTGAATGTCTGAAATTTAATGAACAAAATAAATATTGTAATACTGCTTTCCTACAGCAAGGAGATGCCAACAAAGTCAAGAGCAAAGGATGGCAGCAGAAGAATAAAGGAACCAAGAAAGCCTCAAAATCAAAGAAAAAGAAACCCTTGAAAAAGAAACCTGTGCCACCTTCATTGCAGCCACCGAAGCAACAGAAGCAAAAACAAGCTAATGGGGTAGCTCATAGATTCATTGATATTTTTATATGTGTTCAGCTCATCATTCCTAATCTGACAGGTTTTTTGTATCTGTTTGTTACATTTCATTCTATGCTTTTGTAAAGCATATCTACTAAAATAGCATTTCTTTCTTTACATTTAAAAATTACCAGTAAAGTAATCAGTGAACCACCACAGTAATGTTTCCAGTGGCCTGCTGAAAGTTGTTCCCAACTACTTTAGACATCTAACTTCATAGTCACTTCTTACTAGCTCTTGTTGTTGTTCTGTGCAATCTCCTGTTCCTTTAAAGGAAAAAACTGAAATCAGACTTGCTTCTGGTAAGTTTAGTAGCTTAAGTACCTTTTATGCTCTGACTGCATGGTGTTTTCTTCACCTCATGGGCTATGTTGTAGGTATTATATTGTATTTTCTCTAATTTTCTTATGAGTTTTTGAAATGTGACCTCAAAATCAAGTACTGTTTTCTCCTAGTTGTGTTGTGGATGCTGTATGGAGAAGGAAAATTGCTTCCCTGCTCCTCTTTGCACATGAGGTGAAAAGCATTAATCTGCACTGTAGCCATACTCTGTGACACAAGAAGAGTGTCGATGAAAATAAGAAATAAGGGCTATGACCTGAAGACAGGTGCTGTGAATGCTGCAGTAATGTGGAGAAACTAAGTTAGAGGTTGTTTTGTTTTTTTGTTTTTTTTTCTTTCCCGTTAGGAAGTAGTTGCGAAGGAAGAGGAGGAGGAGATTTCTGATAAAGGAAGTGAGTCTGAAGAAGAAGAAACAAACAGGGACTCTCAAAGTGAAAAAGATGATGGAAGTGACAGAGACTCTGACAAAGAACAAGATGAGAAGCAAAACAAAGATGATGAAGCTGTAAGCCTTACTTTTTCTTGAAGGGTGATGTTGCCTCTGGGGTTTTGAGAGAAAATGCATTTTAATCCTCTAGCATCCCCTCAGGCTAGGCAACACTAGCATGAGGGAGTAATATCAGTTCTTCAGAGGTTTTAAGATCTCATTCTGTCATAAGAGCTTTGTCATTGCAAGTCTGTTTCAGAGAGAGCAATGAAGGGTCTTTGCAGCACAGACAGAAAACTTGAAGACGTGACATAAAATAACATTAGGGAAAGATTGTAATGTTTCTTTCAGCTTAATTTGGTTACTAGCTGCTGCACATCTTGTGAGATAAAGTCTCTCCTTTGAACTTTGTTCTTTACATGCAGTGGCTGTTGCACACTGCATAATGCATACTATAAGCACGCAGTAATTGAATGAAACTTGCACATGTGCTTACTAAACTCTAGTAACCATTAATTATTAAGTTAGTCATTCAAAACTGTAATTGTAATTGAGAATGAGGCATTGTGGTGGTAGATGATTTCTGCACCACAGGTCTTATCATGGAAAACTTGAGAATGATAGCTGGAAGTCCTGTACAGGGTGAGAAAAAAGTTCTGATGGGAAAAGGATCACCAAGCTTGTAATTGGGGCTCTTGTAGCTCAGGTAGTGAGTGTTTGTAGGCAGTGCTGTAGAAGTGAGTTTTGAAGAATGTGTGCAAGCCCTGCAGATCTGTGGTTAGGGGTTGTTTTTTTTTAATATTTACATAAATGGTCTCTTCAGTTTTACTGTTGCTTGATTTTTTTTTTTCTTTTAATCATGCTGTATGACTGAATTTCTACATGTCTTTCCCTTTTATAATGTGTAGTGTAGCACAAGAACTTGTCATATGGGTATCATTTCCATGGGCTAAAATGTCTGGGTTTTTCAATGCAAAAGATGGCTGGTGCACAGTAACTCTTTAAACTTGCCTTTGACAGGAGTGGCAAGAATTACAGCAAAGTATACAGAGAAAGGAACGAGCCCTTCTTGAAACGAAGTCAAAGATAACGCATCCTGTTTACAGTCTTTTTTTTCCTGAGGTCAGTAATAGAAAACATTACAGTTGTGAAACATGAGAGTTAATATAATACAAATTAATTGCTCTTTGTATATTTTGACTGCAAATACTAGGCTTTTAAAGTAAGCCTAATACTTGAGAAAATTGCTAAACTTCATTTTAAAATTATAAAATCCTCTTAAACTCTGATACTTTCCTACAAACTTTTAATGTATTCTGCTTTCTATCCAGTCCCCAGAGACTTGCAGACTTGTATAGAATTTAAGGTTCCTTTTTGATGGCAATAATGCTAAAGTTTTTTTTTTCTGCTGATCTGCTACATGATAGATAGATTCAGAATGAAACCTTTCATATATATAGGGATCTAATTTATAGTCCTTTTCTCTCTCTTTTTTTTTTTTTTTACTGCAGAACGTGAAAGCACAGCAGTGGCTCTAATATAGAGTTAAGGGTAGAGTATTACATGCTCTTTATCTAACTGCATGCGCCTGGGAGTGGCGGAGGTCCTGACCCCTCCTGTGTTAGCAGTAGTGACAGGAGAGTTTGAGGGTCAAATTTGCATCAGCACATTGTTCTGGCTTGCTGCTTGGCTTCAAGTCTCAACGCCAAATGTGGTGGCAGCAGAGCGTGGAGCTGAGTAAGAAAGAGAGGACTGGCAACGCTGTCTCTTTTTACCACAGTGTAGTCTGGGGGTGGCAGAAGCCAAGCTTTCCTGTAGAGCTCAAAAATACAAGGTCAGGTATGGATGGGCATCAGAAAGGGACATATTTGAGAGTGGTGACTCAGTATAGTAGTTTGGTTGAGGTGTCTCCACAGCAGCCTTTGTTGTTGACCGTATGTTCCGATATATCAGTTGTTACTTACACAAATTGCTAACCACTCAACAGGTGTCTGAAAACCTATTGCGGCCATGAAATCTTGAAAAAGATGGGAAATTTCAAAGCGTGGGTTTTGTGTTATTAGCAAAGTAGTTAGGTCTTTGGGAGGTGACCAGACTGGAGTGAGGAGGAAGGAGTATTTGATCACAGTTTCTTTCCAGGCCAGTGTTTCAGAGGGTTTGCTTAGTTCCATAGTCAGACAGCAAGGAAGCAAATTCAGGACCTCTACTGTATTGTCGTGCCATCTCCAATAACAGGGAGGCGGGACACAAGGCTTGTGCTTTCTCTTATGGTTTAAAGGAGACAACTGAGACGGGGAAGAACAAACATGAGAAAAAAGCAAGACACTGTGTATATTTGCTCCCCCTTCTCAGTCCCCCAGGCTCTTTATGTCTATATGCTGTACAGCTTATTGCATGTGCAAAACATACTCCACTGTCCCCTTACTTGCGATCATAGAATGGTTTGGGTTGGAAGGGACCTTAATGATCATCTGGTTCCACCCCCTCTGCCATGGGCAGGGATATCTTCCACTAGACCAGGCTGCTCAGAGCTCCATCCAACCTGGCCTTGGACATTGCCAGGGAGGGGGCAGCCACAGCTTCTCTGGGCAACCTGGGCCAGTGTTTCACCACCCTCATGGTGAAGAATTTCTTCCTAATATCTAATTTAAATCTGCCTTCTTTTAGTTTACAGCCATTCCCCCTTGTCCTATCACAACACACCCTTGTGAAAAGCCCCTCTCTGTCCTTCCTGTAGGCCCCTTCAGGTACTGGAAGGCTGCTGTAAAGTCACCCTGGAGCCTTCTCTTCTCCAGGCTGAACAGCCCCAACTCTCTCAGCCTGTTTTCATAGGAGAGGTACTCCAGCCATCTGATCATCTTCGTGGCCCTCCTCATACTCTTCCTCCTGTTTTTACCTGATTCTGCCATTGTTAGAAAGCAAAGTATAGGAAGCAAGACCTGTTGCCTAGGAGCCAGACAAGATGTACCAATAAACCAAAGGAATTGTTTTCCTGAAGGCCTGGGAGTTGTGTGGCCTCACAACATCTAGTTTTGTGATGGCTGATCTTAAGGCTGTATTTTGCTGACGTTGTTAGGTACCCTCCAATCTCTCCATAGAGCTGCCAGCAGTGCACCAGCATAACAGAAAAAGGTGTACTGGCATTCTGCTCTTCTGGCTGCCTTGGATCACATCAAATATGCAACAGAGTCTTAATACCTCCTTGCTGTGAAGGCAGCTGGCTTTGATCGTCAGTCTAAGCGGAGACAGTGAGTTCGTGCTATGCCCAGTGCCATGGGGGTGCTAAGTATTCACACTTCTTTTTTACTGCACTGAAGGTTCCTTTGGAGGCTTGCTTATACCTACCCTGTACAAAGCTGCTTAAGCTTCAGCTGTGTAGTCAAGCTGATGATGGTAAGACCTAAATACAGCACTGTGCTAAAAAAAAAAAAAAGTCTAGGGCTGAACTCGGTGCTTGAAGTTGAATGATACACATGTATTATCTCATGGTACTGCAGATGTAAATTCTCCAGCCTCTCTTCGCTGATTTTCTGAAAGTTGAATGCAGCTGTACTTGGTACTGTAGCTGCAGTTGGAGTTTGTTCAGATGGAGTTGATTTGCAGTGTCTGAAGATCAAAACCCATAGTACTCTGGGTGGTTTTTTTCATCTGTGATTTAGAGTATTATGTGTATTGTGATTATGGTCAGTTCTGAGATGCAGAGTTAAGGATGAAGTGCTGTAGTTAAAATTTCCAGAATTTACAGATGTTTGAGTGTAGCTGAGCCTAATATACTCGTTCTCAGGAGGTAGCCCTAACACTGTTTCATCTAAGTTTTGGGGCAGTTGATTACTCTGCCAGAGATGCATCTTTAATCTGTGCAGGTTCCTAAATAATTATCTTCTGCTCCTGCATCCATGGATCCAGAAACTGCACAGATTGTAGTTTTGACATTTTTAGGTAGAAACCGGCGCTGGTGTTCCAATTTCATGAACATACTGGTTCCCTGGCACGCCAAACCTTGCACCCATCTGTTAAAGGGCATTTTGCCCACTTGCCTGTTAGCTTGCCAGATTCTCACAGCCATAAACTTTAAATTCCACCCAATAAGAGAGAGTAAAATGACACTCCTGCGCAGTTGTCTTTTCTATAAAAAAGCATTGGTACTTTGGGGTCAGGAGCTTTACTTCTAAAGAGTTTACTTTGTAGATTCCTTTGAGCATTAGAGCAATGAATGTCACTTGTTCTGGTATTGCTTTCACCCTTTGGCTGTTATTTTTACCAGTTTTTGTGGAAATCCATTTGACGGTTTTAATCATTGTTCTAAAAAAAAATGATTCCTTGCCATTGAGAGTGATGGAAACATACATAATGTATAGTAAGTCATCACAGTGTTTTGGTAACATCAAAAATAAGGTATTGATACAAATGCAGATCCTTTTTTCTATAGTCAGAGTCCTTATAGGCCCAGAATGGTGAGTAGCCATTTCTGTAACAGATCTAGCTTCTGTAGTTCTTGTTCGTCTGTACTATTTATACTGTTTATCCTTCTATTCCTAGAGGCCCCTTGGCTAGGAAATAAACACTTTGACTACATAAGATTCTTCTTTGCTATAGCTGTCAAGCAGATTGACAGTATATTTATTGTTGAAACTTGCAGATAAAATAACTTATGCCTTGTAATCACATGGGACAGTTTTTTCGTAAAGAACATAACTTGGAATAGATGTAAAAAGGACTTCTTATAATTCTATAAATTCTGGTCTTAAATTGTATATGAATAGGTTTTTGTCCTGTTCTCAGTGTATTATTCTAGATCTGTGAAGAAATGCTGTTGTTTTACTGTGATGCAGTTGCTTTTACTTTTATACGCTATAAAATGGGTATTAACATACTGTTAATAACATAACATTAATTTTACACTCCTCTGCTCTGGGACTCAACAGTGGTAATTGGGGTGCCTTGGTTGCTGGTGTGTCTTGCCATTGTAAATCTGTAGTTTGTTAGCTGAATATTTCAGTGAGATGGTGATGATTATTACTAGGATAACAACTAGTCACTTCAAAAGAGAAAATGAGTTAATTTAGCTTTTGTAATTTTTCAGCTTGTATTATTTAAATTTCAGATCACCAAACATTGGCTTCTGAAGTGTTTAACAGAAAACAAAATGGCACACCAAAACTACTGAACTTCTGACTCTTTTAGTAGAGACAGAAGTGCTTCAAATTCTAGATGTTAATAGCATTTGCTTCCCACCTGTGGAATTTGGAAGGGGCTCAGTGGTGGTGTTGAAGTCCACTGGATCCTTTCATTCAGTCTTTCTAATGCTGTTAGATTAAAAGTGAAACAAAACGAAACCGCCACTTTCATGTGGCTCTGAAGCAATTACCCGATTCTTGTTGGTGTAAATACATAGAAATTGGCCTCCTGATTTGGAACTCGACTTGTAACTAAGATGCACTTTTTAGGGCTCCAGTCCATTATAAACGTGATCAGTTACCAGACCATCAGGGGTGAGTGTAAAAATTTTGCAACACAGTTCAACAGTGTAACATTTGGGTTGTGTGAAAGGTGTGGGTTTTTCCCTAAGAGGAGGATTATGTTGTTATGACTATTACCTATCTACTAAAATACTTCTTGATAAATAAATATGAAGTTGTCTTGTCTTTCCCCCTTACCCCCCCTTTTTTTAAGAAAAGACTTAAGAAGGTAAAGGAACGGAAACTTGCTTTGCAGTTCTAAACTAACTTCTTTGCATTAGAAAGGTTTCAGCTTCCACTAAAACAAAGTGGATTTTGCCTAAAACGTGTGCCAGAGGGTTAAGCAAAAGGAATAGTAGTTAAAGGAAGAGCAGCTGATGTTGAAGAGCTGTGGTCTTTTCCCATTTGAGAATGGTTCTGTCTATGCTGCTGAACTGTGCTGCAGCCTGAATCTGATTCCAGTTGAGGGATAAACTTATTTTTGTGCAGTGTTTTTGCCTTTTCTGAAGGACTGCACTCATTTAATTTCATTTAGTTTAGGAACTCTGCTTTAGTGCTTGCAGTGGCAAGACCTTTGAGACCTGTAGCTATTTGGAAAGCTCCGTGTGATAGGCAGCAGTTGTTGGCTGTGCTTTAAAAATACCAGTATTTGCCTGCGGTTCATGCTCCCGTGAAGTGAAATCTCGCTTGGTATGTCCAAATTCCAACATTAAGGAGATTCCCACTTTCTGGAGGGGGAGAGAAGTGAGGCAAAACATACTTTCCTGAAAAAGATTGTTTACTGGGGAGAGTACTTTGTCTGTCTCGTGGCATGCCTTGCTTTATATGCTGACCTTTTTATCCAGGCTGGATTTCTGTTGAAGGACCTAAGCTAGTATTATATTCCATGAAGTTGCTCATTAATCCTCAGTGGACACAATTCTTCTGAATTATTCCATGTCTCTCATGGTAGCTTCGGCTGAATATACGGAATGAAGCCTTTGGAGACCAACAGCTACTTGTGATAACCTGTTTGTGTTCAACATGTAGTATGTACTATATATTTCATACACATCCAAGAATTTAAAAAAAAAAAGGCACACCAAAAGCCCCACAAACCACCTCCTTTGTATTATAAGGACCAGTGAATCATAATTACCTGTTACGAAGTGTAGGGACATCATTTTATATGACTTTAATAATCCTGTTGTTTTTTTTCTTTTTATGAAAGGAAAAACAAGAATGGTGGTGGCTGTATATTGCAGATCGGAAGGAGCAGATGCTAATATGTATGCCATATCACGTTTGTACACTAAAAGATAAAGAAGAGGTAAAGTACTTGAAGCATTTTCTTTTGGGGTGTTACAAAGCTGTACTGAAGTATCTCACGGTATGCAAATAAATTTTGATTTTAATTTTTTCATACTTATCTCTTAAGATGGAAAACAAATTTTATGGTCTTGATAAAAGTAGAGAAGAGCATTTTAACTGTGAAAATTGATAATGGAGACAGAAAAAATGATTCAAGAAGACTTTTCAAGTTTCTTTGCTGAATGTGTGTTTTTCCCCTGATATCAAAAGATGATGAAAACCAGTATTCATACACAATGATCATTCTTAAAGTTATTCAAATGTGTGAGAAATACTAAGTGTTCTTTTTCTGTAAAGCAGAGGCTGTGACAAGTTAATTAGTCTCAGCTCATATGAACCTTTCTGAGACTGTAACCTTTGGCTGTGTTCTTTGCTTTTCTGAAAAATGGAGATTTGATGTATTTTGTTCTTTCAAAGCAGATTTTATGTTCAATTTCAAATAACAGTAGAGTTAAACCAGTATTTTCAGCGGACTAAATATTTTAACCTGTTTGGGCTTTTGAGATTTCGGAAGCATACAACAGGGTGAATTGTGTACTTAATGTAGAATGACTTTGGTCTAATTCACAGTAAAATGCAACTCCATGATTATTCGTCTTTCATGGAAGGTATTGTGCTTGGGTATTCTGTCTCTTTTCTGTGGGTATTTTATTCTTTTTAAATCTCTAAAACAAAACAAACTTTTCAAGAAAAAAAACCCTTTATTCTGTAGTAGTATTTATTGCTCATAAGAGTGCTCAGGTACTTGTTTTAATGTCTCACTTGAAAGCGGTAAGAACTTATGTTATGAATTCTGTTTTGTAGGTAGAGCTGAAGTTCCCAGCACCAGGCAAGCCTGGAAACTATCAGTACACAGTTTATTTAAGATCGGATTCATATATGGGATTGGACCAGATTAAACCATTGAAGGTGATGTTTAATTGCGTTATATATTTGTATTATATTGAAAGCTACTTCATATGACTATTAAAACCCCAAAATTCGTGTTCTCTTTAAGAATTCAAGCTGTCCTAATTTTAAAACAGTGGCAAGGAGGGACTTAGAAGTAGTTTCTGCGTGATGACAGTAGTGACAATTTTATGATGGATTACATGGGACTGAAGCTTGCGATGCTTTCCACTGCCTGCATATTTTGATACATGTTTTCTCATAGTTATTCAGTTTCTGCAGTGTGGTTGGCTCTGGCTTTATACCTTGAGGTCTGGCATGCCATTTCCCTGCCCTTGGTCCTAGATACATCCAGTTAATGAGAAAAATCTGGTGTACTTTATTTCTGGAAGCAGTTGTTGGTTTTGTTTTCTTCTGTTTTTATACTGTCAGTTCCGTGTGGTGTCACTGTTTTTTTTTTGTTGTGGTTTTTTTTCCCCCCCAAATTGGTGGGTATTGTCTGTAACCCTTTTGCCCCTTCTTTTCTTTCTTTTTCTTTATCCAATTACAGCTGGAAGTTCATGAAGCAAAACCAGTGCCAGAAAATCATCCACAATGGGATACAGCAATAGAAGGTGATGAGGACCAGGAAGACAGTGAGGGCTTTGAAGACAGTTTTGAGGAGGAAGAGGAAGAGGAGGAAGATGATGATTAAACAATACTATTGATTGACTACAGTATCTGCACACACTGCAAAGTCTTGGTCTGACTGTGGAACTGTACAGTAATCAAGAAACACAGTACAGAAGCTTTGAGAAGGCAGAGTTTAATTTTTCTTTACCAATTAAGAGTGCATTATATAACTTCTCAGTGGAGGTGAAACAAATCTGTTGCCATTGATACACCTTGGAATATGCTTATGGCTCATTATAGCCTTCAAGTGCAGGATGGTGCGTTTGTTTCAATTGAAAATAAAAGCTTTTTTATTATAAATGTCTGAAAGTGTGGGCTATGTATTGTCTGATCAGTTTAGGGTCCAATTTAAATAAAAGGTACTATTAGCTAGGAGCAAACTTTAAATCAATTTTTCTGCATTAGGAATTTATTTTAGAAAACATTTTGATATATTTGACATTACAAATCTCTGTTGATTGAAACAACATCTGCTCAACTTTTAAACTTGATTGGTTCTGTGGTATTCATTAAATATTTTGCTGTGATACTGCTCACATCATTCATAGCTTTAAAAATCTGTTTTACTTAACGAAATCATTATGAATTGGCATCATATCCATTGCCACATTCCATATATTCTGGAGGGCTGCTTTTTTAGGACTGTTGCCTTTTTATGCCCAAGATTATACTGGAAATCATAAACTTTCTTGACTCTGCCATAGGATATTTATTAATGGCTTAAAACATTTTTAAGCCTGTATTTCATCAGATCAGTGGAAGATCTGAGTCTTTTGATAAACAAAACGTCTGAAAGCAATTTTGGGACCATCTGTTACATAAGTTGGTGGCTTTTGCGTAATGCCTTTATGAAAGGTACACGTTGAAAGCTGAAGTATATTCTTAATTCTCAATCTACCTGACACTGTCGGAAACATTTAAGGGTAAAGTACGACATGCAAAGAGGGCATGTTTTGTATCAGTTTTGAATTCCCATCAATAAACTGGACAATTTGGCTGTTTGCGTTTGTAATAGTGTGCATCTCTGAGTGTGGGTTGTTTTTTTTTTTACCTCAGTCTCCTGCAGGGCTGTAAACAAGACAGTGATTCTATCCCTACTCCTGTTTTTAAATAAACAAGTCTATTTAGAGAATAATTCCAGGGAGGAGAGAATCAGGGCTGTTAGTGTATTGCATGACTTGACAAAAGCCATGGGTGAATTCTTCCTTTTCTTCCTCTCAATAAAACAAATGAAAGTGATTTAATTAAAAGTTGTATTTCCATATTTCAGAAATGCTTACGAACATTCTGCAAGTTAGGAGCAGATGTATTTCTGTTCCTATATATTGAACTATGAAAATGCAATGCTGTAAAACATGACAAATTGTCATGTGGGAAAATTTCCATCTTATGAGAATTGCCCAAAGCCCAGAATAGTTGCACACTAATTTGTGACCTTGTTTATTAGAAAGGGTTGTCACTTTCAATGCAAATTTACATTGTTATATTCTTTGTAATGACAATAGTTGCGAATAAAATTTGAAAATGTTCTAAATGAGATTATGGTATCTTTCGAAGTACTTCTGAAGTTCATGTCATCCAGGAAAAGCTCTTGTAAAGCATAAGCAGGGTCAGGCGTTCAAACTCAAGAATGAAGACTAGTTTTAAATTAAACAGCTTGTACACTTGACGCCTTTTAACTCCAGTTGCTGTTTGCAAACTACAGTAGAGAAACAACACTAAAAAAAGCACTAGTTGCATTCCGTAGGCTTTCAAGCCAAATACTGCGCCGATGAGAGAAATGCTTGAGGAAGAGTCACCAACTCCTTATTATCAGGTAGACAAAATGAATGCTAAAGTTTTAATTGTTCTGACAGAACAATTCATAGTGAACTTCCGAGGTTGTTAAAAGTTGGGAAGTGATTATAGTTAGGAGATAGAATTGGTAATAAGAGTATGGGAGGGGTGGGGGGAGTGCTCTGACTACTGATCCCTGAATTTTATGTTGAAAGTCGAGGTGTGTACTTGCAAGATGTGACTGCATTGAAGTGATTTAAAAAAAAAAAAAAAAAAAAGAATCATGTCCATGTCCCTGGTCTGAACACTGAAGTGTTTTCTTTTCAAAGATGGAAGCTGACAGCTGGGATGACACTGGAAGTCTGCAATCCAAGGATAATTCTATTGAGCTAACAAAGGCTAAGTGTAACACCTCTCCTGAATAGTCAAGGTAATTTCACAGAAGATGTGAGGAAAACAATTGCAGTGGTACTGGAAATCTTCATAATCTCTCCTAAAAATATCAGCTATATGTAGGTCTGCACCATTTTACAATGCCTTCCAAGACAGATGCAGAAATGGGGCTGAGGATGTGTTTAAGAGCTTCACACAATTAAAAACACCAACTGCAGATGCACAGCTCATGAGTGTTATTACATTACTGAACTGTTAGTTGTGTGATGTGGCGATTAAAAACCGTTTTTTTGAAGAACAATTTGAACTGTCATTGACAGACTCAGTAACTGCCTCTTGAATAACAGTTACCAGGATGGGTAAAACTACAGGAAAAGGCAACATTTTGTGTTCGCTGTTGTGTATGTCTTGCTTTTTGATGGGGTTTAGGAATTAATTCAACCAATTTTACACCTAACTCCTCTGAAACTCTGGAATAGCAACTGAAGAGTAGAGAAGTCCTAGAAATAAAATCTATTTTGCTGCTGCATGCCCTATGCAGTAGTGGCCCAAGCATAATTTGGAAGCATCTAGTGTAATTTCAGTGTGAGTAGGTTTATTTTTGTGCTTCTGCTGTCATACTCTGTATGTATACTACTACATCTACTATATATGGTAGCCTTTTGTTCTAGATCAGAGTAGGTGTGTGCACAGCTGGACTGTTCACCCAAGCAGAGATGCTGCAGGTACCTTCAGGGCTTGCAGAAGCCCCTTCCAAGGGGAGAAAAATACTGAATTTGGCTAGAAGAGGCAGGAGGGTGATGCAACTGTGTATGGACACGGGATGCGGTGACTTGTAGTTACCAAATGGAACTAACCAGGAATTAGATTTAGGACAGATAAACTCCACTTGTTGAAATATGGGATGAATTTGAAGCAGACACGCGTAGGTGAAAGGAACAAGTTATAGAAGAGGGTTTGGTTTGGTTTTTGTGTGAAATCATTTAACCCTGCTGCACCTCCCCCCTAATGTTGACAGTGGTTGGTTAATATTGGAAGAAACTTCACTTTTTTTTTTCTGGTCTGCTGCAGGATGGCGAGAAAAGTTACACTCCTGGAGCACGCCGATGAGCTGTCTGAGCTGCAGGCGTCTTGCGAGGGGGGAAGGCTGGGGCCTTCTCCGGCAGAGGGAGGCACGGGCGCGCCTTGCCGCGGCGACGCCTGGCCGGCTCTCGGCTGCGGGGCTGGGCTGGGCTGCCCGCGTTCTGCAGGGGGAAGGCGGAGGCGGAGGTTTCTTTTATCGGTTGATTTTCTTCTAAAGAAACTCTGCTGTTACATATGCATTCCCCCCCCGTTTTTATATCTGTTTATCCTTGGGTTTTTCCCCCCCAAACTCTTCGCTGACTCTTCACTTAAAAACTGCAGAAAGAAACCCATTTTAAGATTGGAATTATTTAAATTATTATTACTAAATTATTTAAAAATAAAAACCTGGCAGAGAAAGGCAGATAGAGCTTCCTTTTGTAGCAGGAATTGAAGCGTTAATGAGTCCATTTTGTGCCTTAAGCGTTGCTTTGCATTAATTTTTGGAAAAGCGTTTATGTAAGGTGGACATCGTGAAAATATCTGCAATTCAGCTGTTTTTTAAGCTCTGCAAAGTGAAATGTGCTAGGTGGTTCTGCCGTGAGGATGCCCGTGCCTCGAAGAGCTGACTTTTGGGGTACCTGGGGTGCCTTGTGGGCAGCTGCCTGTATCTGCAGCGTGCCTCAAATTTTCCATTCTGGGCAGAGACATGTTTAAAGATGCCCCTGGCCGTATCATCTTTAAAATCTGCACAGGGCAATGGCGCTTGCTTTTCTTAGGGTTTGTAAGAGACTTGGTAGAGCACCCGGGTGCTGGATTAGAGGTTGAGCGTGTGCTTAAATTCATTGCTGTTCAGTAAGGTAAGCAGGTGCTTTGCTGGCTGCGCTGTGTTGGGGCCTTAGCGAGTCAGAAGAAATTACTTTGGGTGACTCGTGCTCAGTATTGAACTAGACGGGATACCAAGTTTGTACACACTGTACATCTGGGTGATGTTCACAGCTTGCAATTCATTTCTTTCCTGTCAATGTTTTGTTTTGCGATGCAATTTGAGCCCACACAGACACTATTTAGTTGGTAGAAATAATCTTCTGCCAAAATTGTTTGTATTTATCATTCAGTTTAATAATGGAACAGTTACTGGCAATGAAAATTATTAATAAATCTAATTAGCACAATAGATTGTACTCTAACTAGAATTTAATTTCAGATGTGTGCTGAATTAAGAAGCATTTTCAAATTTTCACTGTGTATAACCGTTCCACATATATGCTGTAATAATTAGATAGGGAGGACGTTACAGTTACATTGCATGTGTGGAATGTGATGGCACAAAGCAGACGACGTGGATCACCTTAAGCAATTGTTTTTAACTCGTCCACCTTTACTTCAAAATAGAGTGTGAGTGCTTTCGTTTTTATGCAAGCTACATAGCTAGATGCTTCATGGCACAAAGCTGGAGGCATTTATATACTCTGGGGAGAAATCCTAGAAAAGCTGGACATCTTGTGGGTGTCTCCTGCAGGGCAGTCCCTGGGCTGGGAGAGCCCTGATGCTGCTGGGACATTCCCGGTCTCACACGGGCCAGTGAGGATCCCAGGCATTGCTTTTGGCTTTGCTTGGGCACAGTTGTTAGATGGTCCAAAGGCTAGGCTGGTATGAGGCTACTGTTAAGGTTGCTGAAAATAAAATGCTGTTCTTGCTGTGAAAGGTTGTCCTGGCTTTTAGGCATGGTTTTCCATAACTGGAGTTGTTCACATGTATGCCACAGATACAGCATCTTTTGTAGCCTTCATACCTTGTACCATTATACCTTGCCAACCCACTCTGCTCTCTCTGATCGAAACACAGCCCAAGCGTACACAGGGATTGGAATCTGGCCATACCCACTAACACTCCGGGCTGATGTTTCCCACAGCTGGGAAATAGGATAGCAGTGGCAGCCAGGACTTTGCCTTCATCCCTCCAAGCATCCATACTGAGATGCCTGGATTTACATGCGTGCCATCGAGGGGACCCTTCGTGAGAGCGGGAGGTGTGGAAGGCCAGTGGTGTATTATTGGGCGTTTTATTTTTTCCTTCCCAGCGCGCAGCCCTTTCTCCATGCCCAGATCACAGCTATGGAATTTGTGCTTTCTAATATATGCGTGTGCAGTAAATTAAACTCAAATCGAATGACTAATTTCCTTACAGCTGAAGCTCCATTAATTACTATGTGTAAATCACATTAGCTGAGATTAGGTTATAATGGCTGTAAAATATACACTGTCCATGACAGGGTGGTGAGATTTGGAGGCCCAGGTGACAATCACTTTGGTCGCTTAAAGTGAACAAATGAAATGTGATAGTTCTTGCTTTGTTTTGCACTGGGCATTTCGTCCGCTCGAGATGCCCAGATGTGCAGATCCTTCCAGATCAATTCAGATGCAGGAGAGCCCGTGGCTCTCTTGGGCCCATGTACAGTACATCACAGAATCACTGAATGGTAGGGGTTGGAAGGGACCTCTGTGGGTCATCTAGTCCAACCCCCCTGCCGAAGCAGGGTCACCTACAGCAGGCTGCACAGGACCTTGTCCAGG
>Ga0065711_1033532_pt1 | contig 25333 bp, 14 predicted proteins | sample Hoacrofraction12_FD_59098 | JGI IMG/M metagenome (GOLD analysis project Ga0065711, IMG submission 59098) | Hoatzin crop microbial communities from Cojedes, Venezuela - Epithelial fraction 12 v2 (version 2) | ecosystem: Host-associated > Birds > Digestive system > Esophagus > Crop | place...
TTTTTTTTTTTTTTTTTTTTTTTATAAAAACTGTTCTTGGAAATGGCTGAGCCATTTTTGCTGACTTTGGTATGTAATGCTATCCCTTCCAGCTGCAAAAGTATGCATGTGACTAAGGACCCTCAGCAGTGGAAGGCAAGGTCATGAGTTTGTGCTGATTTGATTTAGTTGCTTGAACCATGTGCAGCAAGACAATAGTATCTAATTCCTAATTAGTTCCTGTTATTTGAAAATCTCAGCTTCACCAAGTTTAGTCACAGACTACTTAGAAAAAACACCTAAGTGCTGAATTGTACATTTTGTGAGAGAATGTTATGTACACTATTTTCTCTTTCATATTTCTTTGTATTGTGTTAATCACTATGGTACTTAAGTGTTTTATCAGCAGTATGTGGAACAACATGACTTAGCCCCTGGCATACATGCATGTTCTCCCTATGGGAGTGGTTGTGGTACGGAGCTTCTTCTGTTGGGAGTCTTATCGTACACATGCACACGTGAAACAGCAGCACAGTGCACATTGCCTTATACTGAAAATACAGTTTTGGAAAGCAAAATAGGATGGTCTTTTAATTTCTGTGAATATACATTTCATCATCTTGTATCAGTCCCTAGAAGGTTCTATTCATCCCGTCTTCTATATAAATGAGGATGTTTTTTCCTGGGGGAGTTAACTGTGGCTCCAATGACTGTTCCTTCTTATGGCTGTCGTGGACCCAGACATGTACTTCTGTAAAGATTAGGTCTGAGATTGTCTAGTGTAATTCAGAACGTTTTTGGTAAAGTGGTGTTATGAGTGGCAGCCTTACTGAGGAGCTGCTCTGCAAAATTGCCTTAGTCCAGTGTGTAGGGAAACAGCACGGCTTTGACCCATCTGCTTTTGTGTTGTCAAGAGCTGACAGAGGCTTGAGTAACGTGGTTTGTCTTCTGGCAGAGTGGAAAGGGATTTTCTCACAAACTTGAGAAATGTCACTGAAGAGCCAACAGGGACGCAAGCATAGCTTTAAATTACAGGTTAGATTGATCAGCTGTGACATATATACTTTGAATCAAACAAGACTGCACTGTGACAACTAACTACCCAAAGCGCACTTCCCCCCCGCCCATTGCTAACTACAGTTTTAGCTTCGTGTAGTTCTTGGTCTGCAAACTGAATTTGCCGAAGTGCTGGACCATCCTGGTTGTCAGTGGTCACCTGAACATACCAATAGCATAGAGCTGTCATTTCACTATAGTTTGGTATGTAGTCTCATGTGGTCTGGTGAGTTAACCTCACGGCTGCTGGCGGATACTGAAAATGCTTGATTTAGATTGACTTACGGAGGGAATCTGCAGAGGTACAGTTTCTGTGTATGAGACCTTAATATGAGTTCAGGAGGCATCCTAAACTTCTGCCACCTATGCTAGTGGAACAAAGTGGTTTACGGTTGACAATGCAGAAAGATGAGAAATGAAATTTGCCTTCTGTAGATAATTACCCGTCAGTGCCAGTAAGGTAGCTGTAGTTCAGTACCAAACTCAAATTTGTCATGTCTAAAAGCTGTGAACTGCTGTACAAGCTTGTAATTGGCTTTCCTTCACCTCTCCATGAGTTTCCTCAGAAAATGGGGCTCAGCCTTGTGTGGTAGCATGGTGAGGACCGATGCATACAGGGAAGCTTTCTTCAGTGTGTTTTTGACAAAAATAATTAATATCCCTTTGATGCTTTAACTGTTTTGGTCAAACATCATACCTTTTCTTGCTTGTGGAAGTGTAAGTCTTTACGTGGATTGTCCCAGTAATTATGTGGATGCCCATTATTCTGATGAGCAAATCAGCTCTTGCATGTATGTCATCTTTGGGGGCTGTGTGTGATAAAGTGTTTCCCAAGCCTTCATGTCTTGTGTTGTCTGAAGTTATCTACTACTTAAGACTGATAAAATGGCATGCTCTTTTGGATGGTTTCTTGGGATGGGGTTTGAAATTTCACTGAAGACTGTGATAACTTTATTATCAGTTGAATTTTATCACAAGATTTTGGAGTTTGTCATTTTGTTACTGCTTGTTTTCCAGTGCTGATGGTTCTTCTGTAACCTACATCCTTATTTTTCTTGATTACTAGGTAGAAAACTAATGAGAACTGGTTACTTTGGGAAGGAAAGGAACATGAAGGCTGGTAGATCAGGGAGCCAGCTGCATGACTGGGATGCTGAGGTGAAGGGATGCTTGTCCCGTGCATGAGTTTCCCAGTACAAAGACAGATGGGAAGTTCTTTAATAGATACCGGTTGATGATACTGACTTTGTTGCTATTTTCAGTCTTGGTGGTACTAACTTTGCTACTGTCTTCAGTCTCTCACATGGGTAAATCTGTTGGGGTTTAGGTTTCTCTTGGCTTTGATAGTAACTCTTACTTAGGAGCATTAAGCTGGCACCATGCTGTGGTTAGAGGTATTAACAACAAAGTACAATTTTTGTGATAGAAGTATGTTGCCCTTTTTTTTCTTTTCAAGTTGGTAGTCTGTCTGGTTTAGTTCTGTGTTGTACTGAAGCTTTTTGGATAGTGACTTTTCCAAGTAGAGCGGGAACGTGATTATTCACCCTTACACATATGAATAACATATGATGAATAAAGTATTCTTCAGTTACATTTAGTAATTGTAGAATACTAAAGAAACTTGTGGATCAGCATGACCTGTCAAGGCACAGATACATGAAATGGTACTGCTGACATTGTCTGGCTACCTTCTTTTACTGTCCAGTAAACTGGAGCGTTTTAAATGCTAGACACTGGAGTTCAGTCTGATTTGTAGCAACACTTCAATGCGTAACATGCTGTAAAGACATAGTGTGTTCCTCACAGTTTATAGAATATTCTCAAATATGTGAGGTCTTATAAAATGGCATCTTTCTTACTGCCCTGATGTTTTGCCTATGTCTTGCAGGTGCTCTTTTGTTAAACTTCAGTGAGGAACAGTGTCTTCCCCCCTGACTTAACATGAAGAGGTCTCTATGGCAGGTTTAAAGCTGGTTTATGATTACAGGCTTTATGGAGGAAGGAGATTAGCTTGTGTGTGTGCCCACTGTAAGTTCTAAATCTTTCTTGAACTTCTTGGTTCTTTGGATAGTCAGACAGGTTGCTAAATGATAATTACTGCTCCTGAGCCACTGCAGCAGTTCCTCAAGCTGTATTTGCACATTTCCATAGAGTTCTGTGTGCCTTCCTTGCTTAGGAGACCATTATGATGTTGTCCCATATATTTCAGAGTGCTGACTAGTCATGAGCGTTGAGTGTCCATAGCTGCTCTTCAGTTTGTTATTGTTGAGGTGGCCACAAAAATGAAAGCCCTTTATTTAGCAGGGACATAGCTGTAGCCCCAGCAGTGTAAGTGTGCTTTATCAAAGTCTTGCTGCTAGACAGTGGAAAAAGAAGTGCTGAGGAGGGTATCCAATGTGGTGTTCTGGGGACGTTTTACTTCTTCTGTGTAAGGAAGGGGAAAGTCAGCGGAAGGCAGTGTATTGTTTAGGATGGTATAATTCTAGCCATTTCTCTTGTGACTCTCTTGAGTAGTTGCATCCTTAGAGGGACTGGAAGGAGTCTTTAAATCAGCAGTGTCTCCTTGCCTAAAGAGCACTGGATAAAGACCTGGCTGAATGGCCGAGTGCAGAGGGTGGTGGTGGTGAATGGAGTTCAATCCAGCTAGCAGCCAGACACGAGTGGCGTCCTCCAGGGCTCAGTTTTGGGTCCGGTCTTGTTTAACATCTTCATCGATGATCTGGATGAGGGGATTGAGAGCTCCCTCAGGAAGGTTGCAGATGACATCAAGCTGGGTGGGAGTGTCAATCTGCTTGAGCATAGGAAGGCTCTGTAGAGGGATCTGGACATGCTGGATCGATGGGCTAAGGCCAATTGTATGAGGTTTAACAAGGCCAAATGCCGGCTCCTGCACTTTGGTCACAACCACCCCATGCAGCGCTACAGGCTTGGGGAGGAGTGGCTGGAGAGCTGCCCAGCAGAAAAGGACCTGGGAATACTGGTCGACAGTTGGCTGAACTTGAGCCAGCAGTGTGCCCAGGTGGCCAAGAAGGCCAATGGCATCCTGGCTTGGATCAGGAATAGTGTGGCCAGCAGGAGTAGGGAGGTGATCGTGCCCCTGTACTCGGCCCTGGTGAGGCTGCACCTGGAATACTGTGTTCAGTTTTGGGCCCCTCAGTACAGGAAGGACATTGAGGTGCTGGAGAGTGTCCAGAGAAGGGTAGTGTGGCTGGTGAGGGGTCTGGAGAACGAGTCTTATGAGGAGCAGCGTCAGAGGAGGTTTAGGCTGGGTGCTAGGAAAAATTTCTTTACTGAAAGAGTGGTCAGGCATTGGAACAGGCTGCCCAGGGAGGTGGTGGAGTCCCCATCCCTGGAGGTGTTTAGAAAACATGTAGCTGTGGCACTTTGGGATGTGGTTTAGCTGGCATGGTGTTGTTGGGTGGATGGTTGGACTTGATGATCTTAGAGGTCTTTTCCAACCTATGATTCTTTCCAAGACACTGGATCTACGTGAATGGGCTTAAACCACCTATAGAAAAAGGTTTCTCTTTCTATCCCCAAAAGCATAGCACTAGTCCCTTTCTTTCTCTTCATCTTTGTTGGTTCTATGGCATTCCACTTGGGAATGCAGACAAGGTGCCATCTGAGCATGCAAAGAGTAAAGATCCTCTTCAAAAGCCCTCTTTTGAGTGTGCTTGTTCTGTTCTCACTAATGTTCTGGCCTGTGAGATTTTACTACACAAAGGAGCAAATCCAGGATAAGTGCTTGCAGATCCTCAGTTCAGCCCTCATTTATTGGAGGGCAAACCACGTAACTGAATTGTCACTTGAAACAAGTCTACCTTCCAGGCTTTTCAGACAACTGAGAAGTTTTTCCAAATAAAAAGAACTGTAGATGTTCTTGATGTGCTTTTGCAAATACCCAGTAGCATCTTTTGTTTTTTTTCTTTTCTCAGAGTATGTGTTGTGTTAGACTTAACCGTGCAAGTAGGTAAAAAGCTTTTCAGATATTCAACTGCCATTGGAAATACTAAGTGTTTCCTCAGCCGATCTCCAAGATAACAAACGAGTTCTGGGAAAAGTTTTCAAAATTTTCATCAGCAGCTGGACATATGCCCAGTAATGGTCCAGAGGTTATGGTAAGCCCATAGGGGGAACTCCAGAGGACACTTCATGTTCTGCCATTAATTACAAAAATAATCTCTGTTTTTGTAAATGTGGCTAATTATTGAGATCCGTTTTTCTTAAAAATGTACTTGGTGAAGGAGAATCTTAAACCTCCTTACAAGGTTCCTTAAATCAATATGAATAGGACAAAATAGAGTCCTACTTATTGCTGCTTAAAATTTTTATGGGAGTAAAAGGTGTCATTGTTGTTTCATATTTGAAACTGATTGGTTCCTGCATTAGTAAAGAAATCAAAACACAACTAGGAGTGCCACAAATCCTTTCTAAAATAAAATATTTTTAGTAGAAACAGAACAGTCAAAAGAAGTTGCTACTATGAGTGTTGGTGCAACATGTATCTAAGAACTTGAAAGTTTAATTACAAATGTTGAAGTTAAGTCCGTTAGGGGAACAAGAATAGGCCAGTCTTGGACATAATTTTGCACTTGCTTACTGGAGGTCTTGTTGGATACGTTCTCAATTTCCAACCCCCTTTCGAACTGAACAAGTGTACTTCTGTGTGGATAGGTCTCTAGACCCTTACTGTATTGGATGAAGACTTCTTTTAGTTAGTCAAAAAGGTGTGTGCTAGTTTCAAGTGTTACTTATAATTAGGCTACTACAGTTTTTCATCTGATGATTTTTCCATTCCTATTTGATTTTAAGTTTCTAAAGATTTTTTTAAGTAATAGGTTTTAGTTTAGTAAGAAATTCAGTTGCAGAACTTTGAACAGACCGAGTGTTCCCTTCTGCGTGCACAGTGAATTAGTGTTGAAATACATATGTATTTTTAGGTTATTAATCGTATGAAGTAGTTTGTGTTAATATAAAAGGTAAATCACACTTATATTTCCATGATACAGAAAATGGTTTAGTGTGTAAATGACACTTGTATCAGTCTGCTTTATGGAGTTGTTTTAAGTACATCATGAAGCTCAGACAGACAGTGATATTCCCACGTTCTACAGTTAACTCTGTTTAAGCACTTCTGTTGGCAGATGTCTTTGGCATCTGCCTTCCATGAAGACAAGAACAGGAATTTTCTTTGAAGAATAACCTAGAAACCTAGATGTTTAACTCCTGTAAAAATAATGGGGGGTGGAGTGGTGGTGTGTACTTGTGATAATGTCCTTGTTCACTATTTTCAGTTTAATATATGAGAATATTCTTGCTTCTATCTCAAATATGAAATTAAATAAGGTATTTCTCGTGCAAAGTAATACCATTGAAAACTTACAAGCACCAGAAAAGTACACTTGTGGCTGTAGTGCTATGCTGTCTTTAGGCAGTATTAGGAAGTATTTCATCTATAGAGTTGAGGGAGTGGTGTGATTTTGTTTCTGTCAGCAGTAACACAGTACAGTGCTTGTTGCTGTCAGTTGCCTTGCATGTGTGGGTCTTGGGGTATTTTCTAACATTTCACATCCACAACTGAATGATTGTAACTAGAACATGCTGGTCATGGGTCAGTGGAATCTGGTAGAAGTACTCTTTGGATATTAGCATTCTTCAGATGCGCAGTAGCCTGATCGGACAGGGTTAGCCAAGGATGTGGACATAATTTGATCTTCATGTGAGCTCATACAATTGGGTAACTGGGAGAATGACAAAAACTTATCTCACTTCTTTCACCGTCTGCCCCCCACCCATGACTACAGATTTCATGTATGGCATGCAGCTGGAGTGCCAAAGTCTGAGAAATACTTCCAAATCTCCTTGAAGTCTGAAGAATCTAAAGGAATATGTCACATTTTGGGACAAATGAGAGTTCTGTTTTCTGTGATGTCTGCTCCTCCTAAACCACTATATTCTCTTTTCCTAACTCTGTTTTTGATTTTATAAATTTAACAGCAGTCTTCAGTGTTAACCCTTCTGCTATTTCAATGCCTGTGATGCCCCTTGTAATATAGTGAAATAAACAGTCTTTCCAAAGTTAATCTGTTAAAATAGTAGATAAATTTTGATGATGTCTTTTACTTTAGTTATGAATATATATGTTTTAGTATTATTAAATTCCTCTGCTGTGTTGTGCGAAATGCAGTGCCAAACTGGCAAGGTGTGCTGTGCAAAGTGATCTGTGAAATGCGTTAGCGGCACTCAGTATCTGTTTAAATAATAGGTTTGTGAGACGAACGATGTAACACTGCATAAATATTTTCAGTTGCTGCACATCTTGGATTTACTGATATTCTGTCAAAATCTTAGGATCTCTGTTTTCCTAATTATTGTAACTGTGCAAGGATTTCTGGGACATCTTTGAGTCTTAGAGTATTAATGGAGAAAGGGTTACCTTTTCTGGGGGAAAAACAAATAAAAGGAGCTTCTGTAGATTCTGTTTCTGCACTCTTAGTCAACTCAAGATCTGTGTTATAATAAGCATGAACTCCACAGCTACTGCTAAAGTTAAGATTTGGTGTCTAGATTGTGTCTATTTAAAACCTTTTCTGTGGATGGATTCAGGGTGCAGAATTCTTGATCTTCCCTTTAAATGGTCTCAGCTGTGATGTGTCCTGGGACTTTACAGGTTTGAGAGAGGTTTGAGCACAGCTTATGGGTTTTTCTGCTTCTGTAAAGCATTCCTGAGGCTTTGTTAAGACACAGAAAAGAAGGAATGTTCTGTTTTATACATAAAAGCATGTATACCACATAACACCACATGATTTAAACTTTTTGGGACCAAAGCCACTTGAAAGCCCTTTTGCAAATCAGTGAAAACAACAGACCTCCATCTTGTATTTTAAATTCAGATGTGTTTTTGGTGGTCTTACTTGTCCTAATTTGATGCAGATTTTTCTTGTTTAAGGCATTAAATTTTCGAGTAGCAGTTTGGCCTTTTGTTGGATTTCATCTTGTCTAGCCTGCAAAGGATAATAGGTGGTGTTCTGATCAGTGGTTGTTCTGTGAAGAGAACTTGTATACAACTTACGGCATTCACTGCAACACAGTCTGTATTAATATTAGTGCTACTACCTGCTCTACAGTTGATGGCATTTATCCTAATGATATCTTTAAGTCATTTATATATCAAAATAGGATAGCAATGTGGGGGGAAAATTCCTCTATAGCTAGGTTTTTGTTATGTTCTTCCTTCCCTTTCCCCACACTCAGCTGACTTGATTCGTATGTACCTTTGGGGGGGATTAAAAAGTAGTTTCTAATGGGAACATTGAAGCCATTGAGCATTCTCATTACCTATTTCTAATTAGTTTCACAGTTTTGACTATTTCTTTAATAAAGTTTCTGTGTTCAAGACTCAGATCAGAATCCTGCTTTCCTGGATTGCCGAAGAAAATGAGAAGTGTGTTATGTGATGGGTATCTGCGGGAGCATTTTTCTCAGTAAAAAGAAATGATAGTTAAAACACTTCCTGCTGCCAAGATTGAGCAATAAAGACTTGATCAGAAGATAAGCTTTGGGAGGCAAATTCTGGCTTTCCCTCTCCTGGATATCCAGGTGGTAAAGGGAAACCAGTGTAGTTTGTAAGTGAAATAGGAGGAAGTTTAGCTGAGTGTGATTGTGGTATTCTCGGCTCTGTTCTGCTGCTTTTTCTAGCAAAGGCGCTAAAGAGTGAGGGGTTTGAAACCTGAGTTGGTTTGATTCAGGTTGGAATGCTTAAGTAGCGGATATTGGTAATTTCTGGTTTCTTCAATCTCTTGTGAAGTTTTAATTTGTCCTTTTAAATAATAAGAATTTTTAAAGCTTTATGTAGTTCTGAAGAAAACTGCTGGTCCCTCTAGGGCTATTGGGTTGGAGCTTTAGGTGCTTACACCATCTCTGATGTGGCTACAGAAGTTTGAAATACAGGAGATTCAATCCTTGGGGTAGCTACTTTTTTTTTTTTTCCCCCAAGCATTTCATTCTGCATGTAGTAGATAAGCCTCCAATGAACATACACTTGCTCTTTCTTGTGGGAGATCAGATTCTTTCAACCTGTATGATGTGGATCACAAGAATATTCTCTATCCATGTTATTCTTACTTCATACGGCTCCTTTGGAGAACAGTTAAAAGGTGCATCCTCCCCATTCATGAGACTCCACTGCACCCCTGCTTGTCACCTGTCCCTTGTTTGATGTGACTTTCCCTGAATTTTTTTTTTTCTGAGTGCCAGTAGTTCTAATCGTATGACAAAAGCAAGCAGCAAGCAAATGTCAGATGCTTTCATTTTTCTCACTTGCCACTGCTATGGTGATGCTAGGTGTGGAAAACAACTAACTCTTCTAGTGCTTGTGTGTTTAGTTTTGTTGCTCCAACCATTTGTGAAGGGCAATTTGCAGATGTTAGTTACTTCAGTGTTACCTGAAGTGGCTTGCATGGAAACTTAGCAATGCATTAAACTTTTAATAATAAAAGCACCATTGGTGGTCTTAAAACACTGCAAAAACTTTGCATTTGTTGAACAAAAACAATTTTCAAGTTGGAAGTATCGGTTTCTAGACAACATTAATGGTGCTCATAAATTGAAAACAGATTGTGAATGATCTATATCTAACTCTTAGTGTCGTGTGTTTCTACTCTACAAAAGTATAATGAAATGGAAAGCACTGGAGAGCACTCATTAAACCCATAATAGTCATTTTTATTTTCAAGTTGCAGTCTAAATGAACTGTGCAAACTGTTTCTGTGTTTTCTAGACTGCATTTCATAAGAAGATGAAGAACAGGAAACAATATATTCAAGATACTGAGGGTCAAAAGCATGAAGGCATGGAAGGTAAAGTCTGTGTGTGTGAAAATATTCAAGTATATTATTCAGATTTAAGCTGTGAAGGTCAGATTTCACATTTACTCTCTCAATTAGTATGCTGCTTGTTTTGAAAGAAGTTGTGTAAACATAACCACTATCTCAGCATATTTTTCTTTGGCCTGTGGGGTCCCCAAATCCTTTCCTGTCTCTTCTGTTTTTCACTTGTTGACTTCTAGTAGCAGAACAGAAATGGAGATAGCAATTGTTATTCAGAAAAAAAATAATTTAGAGTAAAATTCCTTGAAGACAAGGTCTTACATTTTTATATTCTGAAAACAATGTCTAGCGTTAACAAAATTTGGGGCATTTTTTATTTAATGTACATAATTAGGTAAATATTTGAGGATGTTCAGATTAAAATAGTCTGCAAAACTAAAATAAAGGAAGACCATGTGTATATAAGATAATGAATATAGAATATGCTGGTCTAATTTATTTCATGGAGAGAGAGTGCAAACATCTGAGGAGAAAGAACTCGGGAGAACGATGTCTACGTGGCCAATAGGAAACACTGTGTGATGCTTACTTTATTTAAATAGCACTAGAGCTAACTTTCCTTTGTTCTAATGGCAAATATTGGTACAGTGGTCTATGAAATGTGTTGTGTAGTATTTTTCACCTGAATTACATTCTTTAACTATTCCTCTGGCCAGCGTCTTGACTGCATTAGACCTGAAAACTTGATTAATTTGCTCTTAACTACATAAAATTGTATCTTATTGCCTTATTATTTGAATCTAGAAGGACTGAGTTTCAAAAACTGTCAAATATTTTAAGTGTCAATGTTAATAATACCAGGTGAAGAAAATGAAGAAAGCTGTTCCTGTTCTACGCGATTATATGATGGTGACACATGCCCTATCTGTCTGAACTGCCTTCTAGAACAAGAGATTGGTTTTCCTGAGAGCTGCAGTCATACCTTCTGCATCACTTGTATTCTTAAATGGGCTGAGGTAAGACTGAGAACCAAGGTGTGTGTTTATTTTTCAGTGAAATCTATTGCATCTAATACCTACGGATTTTTTTTTTTAATAAAATAGGTTATGCATTCTGACTTTGCACAGAAGCGTTTCAATGACCAGTTTGTAAATAGATCATAGGAAAATTTCTCCTTAGTGCAATAAAGTACTTTGTTTTCTTTCACTAGGCATCCTGACTTACTATGTGCCTGTTGTAATACGGCAGTGTTGTTAGCTTAATCTTATTTTGTTATCCCTTACGCTGTTTGTCATACTGTCAACTCTTACAGCTGGGACGAGTATGTTTTCATGTTAGTCTACAACATGAGTCTGATAAAACCTTAGTTTTCTAACTCTGAAGAAAATTAATCTAGAAGGTTTAGTGTTATTCTGAATTAAAAATTTTTGTTTTAATTATGGCTATTACTTGATCTGTGTCAATACCTTTGTGATAGTTCTGGAACCTTGAAGAAAAATGACTTGTTGAGGATATTCTTGATGATCTTATTCTGTGTAATCCCTGTTTGCCCACGTATGTCCTGTATGTATCTTTATCTTTCCTGTAACTTTCAGTTGTCAACATAAAACACCAAATTAGAATTGCTTTATGCTGGGGGGGGGCTGTGCTCAAATGAGATGCTGCTTTTTATCCTGCTTCTGTGCACTTGAATTGGTTGCTCATTGTAGTAGAGATCACTACTTGATTTCTTTGCGATAACTTTCTTTTGAAGTAAATGGTGATTTTGGTTTCAGTAAATCGTTTAGAATGTTGGTATCACTCATATGTGTGTATATATACATATGTATTACCTATTATTTTTTACTTACTATATTTTAACTTTAATTTTTATGTTGTTGATTACTGAAGGCAGACAGTAACATAAATCAGTTCTTTATGAAGGTTTTGTATGAACTTCAGAGTATTAAAAAAGGTTATTAGATGAAACTTGCTTTAGATTCACAAACCAGATAGTGTACTAAGTCTCCTGTTGCCAGATTTTCTGCTCTGCAAATGATTAATTGCAGTACTCTTATAAATAAGGGAGAAGGAAATTCTCATCCACAATTTTATCCTGGCTTCCTTAGCTGGTTGTTGAAAGGTAATGAATAGTGACATGCACAGGGAAGCAGTACAGTGGGTGGAGGGCTTGCTGCTGGATTTGAGTTTGGTCACATTGTCTTAACAGATGCTTTTAAACCCAATGAGGAAGGGAAATTTTCTTGTTTTAGAGGTGAGTGATACAACATTTTTTTTGCCATGTCAGGTTTTTTTTGGCAGAAAGTACTATCCAAATAGAATAAAAGCAACTGCTGCTCTTAAGAGTTTACAGGTGATGTAGATGGAATGCCGTAAAAATGGTGGGGGGTTGTTTTTAAAGCTACGTAAGGCTTCTACTGCTTCTTTCCATTAATGACATCTGATGGGTAAAACCAGCCAACCTGCCTTTTCTGAGGGTACTGGGCAGTTGGACCTGTTGAGTTCATGAAACTCCATTTCCTATTCTAGTAGCTTTAATTAAAAGTAAAGGAAGAAAAAAAAAAAGTGGTGAAAACTGGCTGACAGGATGTTCAGAGGCTTCAGCTGTGTGAAGCAGATGAAGTTTTATAGCTTGGAATGATGGAGACGTATTATAAGCATGTGGCCATGTGAAGCATGCTGATGCCCTGTGGGGTTTGTGTTGACTATTGATATTTAGTAAGTAAATGGTTTTGTTCTTTTTGAGAAGTGTTGCATAAGGTTTAGCTTTCTCTGCGAGTTCTTGGTTGATCATAACTAATGAAAACTAGATAATTGACAAGTAGCCATTTTAAGTCACTCTGAAGAATGAAGATACAAAAATTATCTGCTCTTTAAAAAATACGCTACCAGATTCTGTTCAGCGATTAAGTATTTTTATTGGGTAGAAATAAATAGGTTTTATAAACACTATTTTTCTGTTTAAGCACTGGAGAATAATAAAATTAAGAGTAAGATTATTGAGAAAAATCTTTAAAAAAAAAAAAACACACACACAAAAAACACATGTTCACATTCCGTGAAGTGCTCTTTCGTGTGTCTACAGTTACACCACGTACACTTACAGGCTTTGCCAGCAGTCTGTGTTCAAGTTGGGTATTTCCTCTAACTTTCTGTGTTGCAGATGGGCTTCAAAATACAACAGGAGCTACTACTTCTTTAAACTGTTGTTTTCAAATTCTACAGAATCATTGTTCTTCTGAGAGTTTATGACTTTTACATATAACTGTGTAGATTCTAATTAGAACCAAGGTAGCTTAGGCAAACAGTAAGAGTTTGTTTACCATTCTGCTCCCTCTTCTATCTGTGGGAGTTTTTCAGCATTGCAACTGCAGTGAAGTGTCCTGTACCGGCAGGTTTTCTGTGTGCAAGGAGCAGCCGTAACACTTTGAAGATCTTGCTTTTTAAGAAGAGACGGAGAGAGATAATATAAATAGGTATATGTGCACTTAAAAGCAATATATAAAAATCACTTTTAAGCGAGTATGTTCTGGTTTGTTCCATGAAGGGCTACAAAGGTATAGGAAATTTGCCATAGAACATCTAATATATTATATCCTGATGGCTAAATCTGAGCATTTAGTTTCAGAATTAGGTAGCATTACAGTTGAGTTGGTGCTGTATTTTCTTTCCCTTTAAGGAAAGGTGTCCAACTTGTAAAAGAAAAATGAGAGGCAGATCAGAATCCTCACTAAAAAACTAGTCTTTGGATTAAGGGACATTTAAAAAAAAAAAAAGTTAAATTGTTCTACACTCTTTAAACTCTGCTATACTGTGAGACTGTTGTCTTGTGTGCCTTTGGTCATGCTAACCAGAGCTCTCCCAAGCATTGCTTGGCAGCACCAGGCAGGCAAACTGCTGGGGACTGTTTTTAGTGGGCATGCAAAGATTAACATAATACAGTGACAGCTGTCAACTGCTTCTGTAAACTGAATAATTTACTAATGGAGACTTTCAAGCTTGAGACTTTGTTATTTCAGTGAGGCTATGTTGGGAGATCATAAAAAGTAAAAGATGCTAAATCCGGAGCTGAGGTTATTGGACACACCCTTCAATGGGAGTGCTGAAGGATAATGTAAGTGAAGGGTTGCTTTCAGTGTAAGAACATGTACGTGATAACACTGTTCTGCCCACATAACAAAGAGGGAGTGTTGGGTATTGTTCTGTGTGTAGAAAAGGGGAGGGGTGGGGGGTGAACCAATAGAAAAACCACAAAAACCCGCCTATCTAGAGTCTTCAAACACCATCAGTATTGTTGTGTTACACCAAGGGAAGTAATTACATTATGTGTTTCTCTTGTCTGTAATACCATGAGTAGATTAAAAGTAGTTGGGTCAAAACTATATTTTTAAACTTCTTTCTGCTACGTTTGTGTTTTTTATTTCAGTTGGTAAGCACATATGTTTTAGCTTATAATAATCAGTTCTGAAAGCATTTAAGTAAAGCTAATGTGAAGGGAGGTTAGCTGAGTATCCATGGCAAGCAGATACAGGAAGTAGCCCAAACCACCTCAGCTAAGGCAGCTGCTTTAGCAGCAATAGTATCTTGCCCGCGTGCACTAGAGGAACACTCTCTACTTTTTTTTGTATTTTTTTTAAAGAAAACAATCTTAAATTAGAGGATATGGATATTTATTCTGCTTTACTGCAGGTTTTTTAACTTCCTGTCTGTTCTTCAGAGTGCTTATATCTCTCTCTGCACCTGGTTTCCCTCATTCATTTTTCCTCATCTAGAGGATTTGAAAGCGGAGTACGTTCAGCTGTAAATTATCCAAAGCGTTGGGGCAGATTGAGGTAGACCCTGTGCAGTATCAGTGGTTGACTTAAAAAACTAAGCAGTTGGCACGAAGAGCTGTCTTGTGTTACATTTCTAGCAGATGTTCTGCTCTTAGAGTAGTAGTTTCCTTTGTCCTAGTATGAGGTTTGGTTCATTGATCGTGTAGATTATACTGCACATGTATATTCTTCTGAGGGTAGGGAGAGTTGCCTGTATGGTAAATGGAATTCTGAACCTATATTCCTTCTGATCTGGTTTTCATTTGTCCTAACGGATATAGGACGGAATCAGTTCCTGTGGCAGCAAGCTCCACAGAGATCTGCAGTACAGAGCACTGTGGGCAGGGTTAAGATTACATTCGTGAACCAAATATGCATTGTGTTCAAAGAAACGTTAAATCTAAAAATCAAAACAATAATAAAAAACCTCCTTGTTCAAGTGCATCCAAGGTAATGCATATATAGACAATGCATCGGAGAACTGCTGCACAGAAACTGTATTAATCATTCTTTCACAAAATGTAGACTTTAGATACCTTTTTTAAATTGCATGTATGTCTTTGCGGTATATAGTTCTTCTTGGCATATTTCCTTGCCAAAGCAGGGCGGTTGGACAAGATGACCTCCAGAGGTCCCTTCCAACCTTAACCATTTTGTGATTCTGTGATTTATCAAGTACATTCATGCAGCAACGTATGAATGTTCATGTTGTTAAAGCACAGTGCAAAAGTCTGTGTGAGTTTTTTGAGTTTGACTTCAATTCTTCCGATAATACGGTGTCAAAGGAAGTACAATGACACGTACAGTATCTCTCTTAGCATAGAGTTCACAGATCCTTACAAATAATGGATCATTTCACCTGTTCCTAAAGACAACCACCATTCCAACAGAACTTGTCAACACTGTATGGCAATTTTGGATTGGAAAGTAAGGATTAGCCAGCTGTGTGATGTAGGTAGAGAGAAGATTGGAATTATAACTAGGTAGTTTGTTGATTAACTGTTGAGACTAGAATCTCTGTTCTTATGCACTTTGTATCTTTACTATCCATGAATATTTAAAAAAAAAAAAAAAAACCAAAATTTAACATCTCTTGTCAGAAATAGTGCTTTCCTAAAGCATAACTACAAAAACTTCAAATGCCTTTCTTAAGCGGACTGAAAAAAACAAACATCCTGAGTTTCTCCATTTTTCTAGAGAACAGTGTGTTTCCTCCTGTCTTCCTTCTTTCATCGAAGTGTGGAGAAGGATTTCTCATTACATGTGTTGCCATCGTCTCCCTTTTCACTGAAGTTGGAGGCGGAATTGTGGTGAGCTTTTTAGTGTACTATTATTACTAGGTGGAGTGAAATACAGAGATGTTTCTTTACAATCTAAACCTCACCTTTAAGCCTGAATTTAGTTATGAGAATTTGGTGTTATTTGTATTGCTTAACAAGTTGTCTAATAAAGAAGCAGTGAAGAGTGCAGGACCATGTTTCTTTTTTGGATCAGCAAAACACATTATAGGGGAAGGGACTTAATGCAGTGACTTTAATTTTATACTCACATCTTGTTACTACTTGTTATGAAACCTCAAAACATGGAACTTGATGAGATGGGGATGTCTGTCAGAGTTATTTTATCAGCCAAATACATTTTGGGGTTAGCTTGCAGCTATTCGTGTAGCTTCCTGAAAATTCCCCGCTAGAATATAGTCACTGCTTCAGCCCTTTCTCTGCTTCACTTTGTTCAAATGCTGTTTGAAGTGACACAGTTGACATAAGGGACACTTACTACTTGAGCTTAGAAATCACAGTTTTGTGGTGCTGTAGCCGTTACAAGAATATTGAACATTATGCCTGTGGAGCTAAAGCAAGATTTTTCTAGAGGGTCATCAAAACCAAATAAAATATTATGAAATGAGTTTTTGGGAAACTTGAGAACTTACACACACATGCTCATGGATAGTTTTTCAGGGTTCCTGAACACTTATGTATTTTTATGAAGAGAATTCTCCAGATATCACAGGATAGGTGAAAGAATGAATCACTGTAGAGTTACCAGTTTTAACATGAAAACTAGGAGTAGTTTTGTGTGGAGAGTATAACAGTCGGAAGATAGTTTGAAGTGTGCTGAGCTACTATTCTGTGTTTGTCAAAGAAAAGCACTGTTGGGAAGAAAAGCAAACCAACTCACAAATACCATCTGTGAGGTTCTAGTGATTTTGATGGTTGCGTTAAATACTACATGATCTGATTGTTAAACAGTTGTATTGAAGGAAGATACTGTATGAAGCTGTGGTGGTTCTGCCATTGTGAAGCGTCCCACGCTCCTCCTCCCTGTGCACAATAAAAGTGATAGCTGCTGCTTGGAGTCATTCCATCTCAGTGACTTTTTTCTTGTTTTAAATTTTTGCCTCCCAAAAGGATAGTGTACATTCACTATTACTTACGATGCTACCTGAACAGAAGCCTCTGAAGGAGAGGAATTGCTAACTTGCCTTCAATGAAAGAAGACTCAATACTTTCTTAGGTTACTGAACCATATTCTCAAAAAAAATGGAGATGCGTAAAAGGCCACCATGCCTCATAATTGCTTCTTGTAAAAATGTAGTCAACTTTTACCCTCATTCCTTTCTATAGCAGCACAAATTCAGTCTTGCTGTTGGGAAAAGGGACAGGGGAAACTTTTTTTTCTTCCATTTCCATTTAAAAGGCATTTTCTTATTTGTCTGCTGACACATAAGAGCTGATGCATGTTTAGACAAAAGTGTTATATAGATGAAATAACCTCTAGTTTACCTCAGGGCTACCCAGCAATTGTACTGTGCTGGGGAGCAGGAGACTGCGCATGGGGCTGTCCTGTTTTTGTTAGAATTTCACTTGAGAACTGTCAGATAATGCTGGGGCTGTGAAAAGCAAATGAATAGGGGTGAAAGGAGCATCTGCTGTTCCTGAACATAATGGTAGCTTTGGATTCTTCCAGAACATTTTCCTCTTTTTCTACTCCTGTGTATAGCTGTATGTAATTGTTAAATATTTGTCCAGAAGAACTGAATGTGTAACAGTAACATTTTTCTAGTGGAGCAAAAACACTTGTCATTTGGATTGCTGTTAATCTCACTTAGTATTCTATGGTACTTCATTGCAATGAATAAACATAACTTACTGTGACTTAAACTTGGGAAGATAATCTAATATTCATGTGTAAATTTAATGTTAGAAACATTGTATTCTTGAAAAAACTCCCTTTTCAGCTAATTTAAATACTGAAATAAGACTGAAAATGACTTAAGAAAATGAACTTCCTTCTACCTGTCTCTGACAATGTAGTATGTCTAAGAATCGAAGTATTAACCTTGACGTTTGCAGCTGACTCAGCAGTTACAGTACACTGCATACTGTCAGATATCCCAAATGAACAATATACTGTTATGTTAATGTGGGTTAGCTTTACGTTGACTACAGGACAAAACTGTCTGCATGATCTGAGTCCTTGGCGAACTGGCTGAATTACCTGATGTGCTTTTCTTAACCAAGGCCATGACACTGCAGGGAGCGATGGTATCCCCCCACAGAGGGAAGTTTTTAGTTAGGACAAAGTACCAGATCATCAAAAGGAGAGTTAACGGCTTTAACTTATATTCTTGTTCAACAACTTGTTCATGAAACTACCCCTGGCTTTTTTTTTGTTTTGTTTGGTGTTTTTTTTTAGTCAGTCTAACTTTGTTCTGTCTACTTCAGTTGAAATCAGAAGCTGCCTGAATGCTTGAGGTTTGGAGGCTGTGTAGGTGAAAAAGAGCGCTCTTTGAAACTGAGAAAAGATCAGAATGAACTGGAAAATGCAAAGCCCCAGTGAAAAGACAAGAAGGAGGTTGACCACTGAATTTCAGGGCAGAGTTCATATGCAGGTTTCTTGTCGCTGCTTATGCAATTCTAATACTGCATCTTGCTTGCATAAATAAAAAGTGCAATACCCTCATAGTTGTCTTAGGGTCAGAAATTGCATGCCTCTTAGGGATGGTTCAGTGGATGAGTTAGGGCTCGAGGCTGGCTGTGAGCCCGTGAAGGCCATTGGAAAGAAGGAGGGTGAGGATGATGACAAAAAACCAAACCAAACAAACAAACAAAACCCACTAATCCCCCACACAAACACTTATATGGAATTAAAATGAATAAACAATTCTCTAGAAGCAAAAAATAATATCTAATATGGATTTCTCTGAAAGTTTATTTGCTACGTGATCCAGTTGGGTGGAACTTCAGCTGAAGCTTCCCTGTTCCATGCTTAATAACATTTTATTGTCTTCTCTGTGTGTGTGCGTGTTATCTGATCTAATGCAGCCTCAATAAGAGGACATTTAGGTGATTGGGGAAAGAACAATAAATCTGTATTTCCATTAAACTGTAGGGTAAAGTAACCTTCAGTTCCATTCTCTTGCAAGTGATTTGTAAAGCTTTAGCTGTCTTACATGTGGGAAATACGTTCTCTCTGCTGACTGCAAAAAAAAGATGTAGTATAGTCAAATAGGTGTGCAGGATGAGGGGAGGCGTCCCGCGTTTGCTGTTGGCCTTCCCAGTTTTATGTTTAGGGGGGCCACATGACCCAACACACTTTCTGTTGAACATTAAGACATAAAATATCAGTAAGAAGTGAAAAGGACATTTGCATATGGGTATAAAATCAATTCTCTAACAGGGATTAAAAAATTTCAAAAAATGTAGCGAACTTGATGCAAAATGCTTTTCCTCTTTTGAATGCAGCTTCTGAATTGCAGTCTTGTTTCCTTTAGATTTTCCCCTTAGGAGAAATCTAATTATACGAAACAAAATACTGAGTGTATGGATAATGTGTGCAAATACATTCATATTGTAAACAAGTAGTGATTTTGTGTTGGTTTTTTGTTTAAGCTACAGTGATAGCGAATAAAATGTACATGTAGAAATGATAGAGAAAACAGATTTGTCCTAACTTATTACAGATTTTGTAATAAGTAAAATAATTTTTCAGACGCAGGCTTCGTGTCCTATTGATCGCAGACCATTTCAAGCAGTATGCAGGCTTGATGCAGTGGAAGAGCAGATAAAGGTAAGTTCCAGACTTATTTTCTGAAAGAATTTCAGTTGTAGGAACACCCCAGTGATGCTGCAGCCTTTTATTCATACATCTCTGTTAGGTAAGCTTTCCTAATAAAATAATTACTGCTTTAATGTTTCTGTTAAGTATTTGAAGCTAGGAATTTTTTAAAATTATTTTTTCAATGCCAGTTTTTATAGTAATAATAATCACAAAGCTGCTGTTGCTGCTTTATAGTATCTTTGAGTGTTCCTGATATATCCAAGAACATTAGTATAGTAATTGATCTCAAAGTGTTTTTTGACTAGGTTTTGTAAGCAGTTGCTATATCAATCAACATGCAGTCTGGGCTTTTAAGCTGAGGTGAATCTTTTATGTGTTCACAGTCCCCAATTCACAGACAAAATCACACGAAGGCAAGAGGAGTCAATTAACGCTAAGCCTTGTTCAACCTAAATTTCTGAATTTTTTTGAGCTTTCTGTTTTTCTGAATAGTACTTCTGTGGAGAGTAGTTTATCAAGTAGGAAAATAAAATGATTCTGATAGTTGATCTTGAAAATGTATGTAGAAAGCTGCTGATAATTCTGTGTACAGTTTTGAAATTATGTGGTGAAATTATGGTTATAAATAATTCCAAAGATGTGGGGTTTGCATTTTGCTATGTTTAGAAAACAGGCTCCCACTACCCAGTTTTTGTGCTTCTCAAGGCCCAGGTAGTCAACTGCAAAGGCACCATACTGAGAGCCGCAGATACTTCCTCCTCATAGGAAACCGTGCTAGCATATTGTATCTTCTTTATTTCTAAAGAATCAAGGAAGCAGCTGAAAAAAGATAACTTTTCATTTTGCACACTATTTCAAAATACAGTTTGAAAGGTTCTGCAGTATAAGCGGGTGGGCAGAGAACAAGGGTTGTGCTCTGAAAAAAAGCCCCTGGAGCAGCAGGGATAGATGGAATGCGTACCAAGAAATGCTGATGTGGGGGTCAGTATTAGCAGGGTTGCCACTGGGACATCAGCAGCTTTCAATTTGTGGTATTCGGAACAAGAATGCTAATAGCTTAAGGAGTTGCATATAAAGCCAGCATTCTGGAATGAGGAAGTACAAAATATCTGGTGCGAACAATTGCAATGTAGCCATTGAAGTAACTTCATAGTGTGTACCAAAAATTGTATTGCTTTCTTAGAATTTTGAAGATGTGGAAAAACCCCAATGTTATATAAAATCCGTAAGTTATTTTACTCTAGAGGAAAAGCGGGTGTATTTTAATTAGGAGGAAGCACTTGACATTGAGTGGTAGTTCAGCATTTTCCCAAACTGAACCTCGTGTATTTACATCAACCAACTTAGTTTAAAAAAACCTAGCTTCCAAATTTTCAATGGAAGATAGTGCAGAGCTTTGAGGTACTGGAGACGGCAGTCTGAATATTCAGGGATTTTTGGTCTTGTGAATTGATATGCATCTCTGACATGGCCAGTATACGTATCGAAGTGAGTTTTCTTCCATTTCATGAAAAACAAATGAAAAAAAGTTTCAAATCTTCAAACTGTGAGATTAAAGAAATAATGATGTGAAACGGTTTCGAGTCCTTCTGTTCGAGCTTATTTTCTCTGTAGACCTTAAGAGTCTTTGAATGTATTTGAAGCCCACATGTATTGAGATTCTAGAGTGGATTGACTTTATTTTCAATACAGGTTCAGGTTAAAAAACAACTAAGGAGGAAGGAAGAAGAGGAGAACTGTGCATGCAATAAGGGAAAATATAGCCATGTGAAGATGAGAAGTTTTGTGAGGTTGGTTATCCACTTAATTTCAAGTGTTCTAATTGGACTATTGAAAATATAAATTCAACTGTTTTAAAAATACACCTGGAATTTTTTTAAAAAATAAGTTTCTTTTAAAATAAACTATTTCCCATCAGTGGTGGTTTAGCTTTACTTCTGTCACTGATGTAATTCCCACTTGAATACTTACAAAAGCAAGCAAGAAGTAAGAAGCAACGTGTTTCCTGCATTGAGCTCTGTGAAAGCTGCATTTTTCAGGCAGTTCTGGTAAATTTCCTATTTAAATTAAGACTTTGTGGCTAGATCATATTTTAACAATATGAGTCTTTTTCTTTCGTTATCTAAACAGACATCCCCTTTCTTGTGTGTTATAAACTTTGGTGGTGGTCTTTTATAGTAGGACCTAGTTTTAGTCAAGAAGTTATTTTATTCTAGTGAGTTTGAGGGGGAACTGTGGAAATACCATTCCTAATGTGGGAAGCTTTATTATTTGCTGCATTGTATAAGGGGAAGCTCAGGATTACACAGACAAATTTCACTAAAAAGTGATAATTTAAAGGCAATGTTTAATGGAATATATGATACATACGGAGATCATGAGATTGAATTTGAAGGAGACTTTACTGCAGAAAAGGTACCTGGAAGTAAATCACCTTTTTTGCTGTTACCAGAACATAGATAAGATTAATCTTTGCACCTCACCATTCTGAATCACTTTTGACTTTGATATTCTTCAAAGCAGGTTATAACATCTTTCACATGTTGCCATGAAATGAAGCAAAATTAAGCATTCAGGTTACAGTTAATAGAGGATATTAACTTTTATTGTGTATGTGGATTTTCCTTTTTTTTTCCCATCTGTAAGCTTTTTGAAGCACTGTGACTTTTAATATATGGAAGATGATATACATGATGCAAGTTCAGGTTTTAATAGCTGTCAGAACTTGGTTTAGGTGCATGAAATAAAAATTCCTTAAAATAGGAGCTGATTTTTTGGGGGTGTGTATACTGTTGGCTTAAATATGCCCAGAAATTACTTTTGTAATAACTTTTGTGAATCTTGCAGAAGAGCTGTATGTCCAGACAGAGGGCCGTTAACAGCAAAATTAAGCAAAGTTTTGAAGAAAAAATACAGTAAGTGGTATTTGGCCTCCATTTGCTAGAATTACTGCTTTTTATTATTAAGGAACTCTATAATTTCTTTTCTTGATAAACCAATTTAATATTTTTTTTAATTTCTTACATTTGCATGTGAAAACCAAGTACCAAGGAATAGAAACGTGGAACTTAAGGGAACAAAATAGCAGTATGTGAAACTACTGTTCTTACTTTACTGGAAAGACTGCCTCTTCAATTTCAGTCACAAGTGAAATGGATTTGGTTTCAGCTTAAAGTCATTTTCTGCATCAGACAGCTGGTGCACAGCTAATGGCTAGCTTTTATTCACAGGAAGTTTTCTGGTGAGAGTTCAGACACAAGAAGCACTTAGCTGTATTTTATGGCTGCCATTTTGAGAGGCTTGTTTAGTAGATATCGTTCAGTAAGTGTGTTCATAACTTGGGAAGCTAAGCAAATACCTGAAGAGGTGAAAACTGCTTGACATATAAAAAGCTATTATGAAGGTGCATGCATTTTAATTTTATTCAGTTTGTATGTAACATTGTAAATACACTTGAGATACATTTTCATTAACCTCTCATAGCATTAATGATTTTGACAAACAATTAAAAACTAATATGCCAAAGTTAAGATGAAAGTTTTGTTTCTTATTCCTCACAGGTAGTATTTTGTATGACAAACAAAACAAGAAAGCATTGTCTGTGAAGATAAACAAGGTTGGTTCTGATAAGGAAACATTTATAAACCATTTTTCATTAAAGCATTTTTAAAACTGCGTTTCTGCTTATTTTTAAGGTTAACTGCTTCTATTTGTAATTTTACTATGATCCAAACTTTGTTGTTTTGTCTCTTTTTGTGTTGAAGGAAGTAGTTAGAATATAGTGCTAGGTTATATGAGCGTTTCTTTCAGATTAAACATAGTTTTGTGGTGGTAAGTATTTTCATTTAGATTAGGATGTTACATTATAGGATACTGTAACTACCCTGTTTGTGTCTGCCTTCACCAAAAGAAGGTGGTATCAGCTGCAAGATGCTAGCCAAGGAACATATATGAAGGATATTAAGGTTTAAATTATTTTCATGAAAATACATAGTTGTAAGGAACCAAGTAGTATATTATGTGAAAAAGCCAGGGACATCATAGTTTGCATCAAGCTGGTTTTTTTAATGGGAGATTAACCCCTGAAATGTTTGTGTTTCCAGGTTTCTTGTTTAGTTCATAAATTTTAGCCTGTAAACACTGGCTTATAACGTGCAGAGTTTATAAGGAGCTATAAAAGCTCTGTTTGATTTCTGCCTTCCCTCCTTTCGAAAGTATTTCATGTCTCTGGGACACAAGTTTGTGATCAGTGCTTTCTTACTCATGTACATGTAGATGTATTTGCATGAAATCATTTTAGGCTGTAAATTTCATTCTGAAGTGTAAATGTCATCATTCTCCATCATTCTCTTACCTGAAGTTTTAAAATTTGGAGGAAAAACTGTCTTCCAGTCCCTGTCTTGCCTGCTACCTTGCTTCATGTAGTATATGTACACGTACTACATCATGTGTCTTTTCAGTAGCTGGTGGCCTGAGTTGTCACTTTTATTTGGTGCTTATAGACCATAGATCTCCGGGATATCTTTAGCTCGAGGCTTCCCCTTCTAAGTCAGGTATTTAGAAATTTTGATTCTGTTACCATGTAAAGTTAAAGGTACCTTTCATTGAATTGGTTTTGAATTGGAAGGATAGGGCTTAATGATAGGTCAACTTCTAATTTGACTTCAGGGTTGGTGAATGCTTTCATATCTAGTTTAACTGATTTACTGTGCACTATTTAATGGCATTGATGTCTCAAATGGTACCTATTGCAAAAAAGGTACATAAACAAAACTAGATCCATTAAAAACCTTTAGGAGGAGGTACAGGGCTCAATTATCCCATAAACATTCAAAATCTAAAAGAATTTAAAAGAAAGCACTAATTTACTGACAGCCACATCATAAGGATATTTGTGGAACATCTGGATAGCTTTTTTAGATGGAGGGAGAAATGTTAATATTCAAAATGATAGTATTTTTAAAATAGAACTTAAAAACAACAGCTTTTTGGGAGAAACTTACAATTTGCACACTGATGAAATAGGGCATGTTCCCACCAAAACCAGCTCTCAGTGCCAAAGTTTGAGGGAGTGTATGGATAATGACTGCCTACTGGAGACATGTATTTATGTACGTCCTATTACAAAGTTTATTTTTCATCAGAGTAAATATATTCTGAAAAAAAGATGGGGAGACCCTGTAAGTTCCCATTTTAAAATACCAGTCATAGGGAATGAACAGGAATGTTTCAGTCAGATTCAAGGTGGCATTAACCCTGAAATATAAAAGGTGAAAGGATATAAATGGTAAAAATGGGTCAGCGTAGGTAAGTGTTGTCAGTCTGGTAGTCTGGGAAAAGTGTCTGGAGGAATATTGTTTGGGCTTTTTTCCCCTGCAGCCAGCCCAGTGCACAGCAAGAGAGTTTACACAGAATCACAGAATCACAGAATGGTAGGGATTGGAAGGGACCTCTGTGGGACATCTAGTCCAACCCTCCTGCCGAAGCAGGGTCACCTACAGTAGGTTGTAGAGGACCTTGTCCAGGCAGGTCTTGAATATCTCCAGAGAAGGAGACTCCACAACCTCCCTGGGCAGCCTGTTCCAGTGCTGTGTC
>Ga0065711_1004018_pt1 | contig 25332 bp, 15 predicted proteins | sample Hoacrofraction12_FD_59098 | JGI IMG/M metagenome (GOLD analysis project Ga0065711, IMG submission 59098) | Hoatzin crop microbial communities from Cojedes, Venezuela - Epithelial fraction 12 v2 (version 2) | ecosystem: Host-associated > Birds > Digestive system > Esophagus > Crop | place...
GCTCCCTCAGCCTCTCCTCGTAGGAGAGATGCTCCAGTCCCCTCACCATCCTCGTAGCCCTCCACTGGACTCTCTCCAGTAGCTCTTCATCTTTCTTGAACTGGGGAGCCTAGAACTGGACAGAGTGCTCCAGATGAGGCCTCACTAGGGCAGTGTAGAGGAGAAGGATAACATAGTGGTTGCTTTGATTCACATCCTGAATTTTCAAGCCTGCCCCGCAGTGATCACAACGTCTAGGACTCATTTCATCATCTTCAGGCATGCAGCTACAGAGCAGAACGCTTTCTGAAAAAAGACCCAGATTGTGCTATTCTTTATTCTAATTTTGATTATGGTAACTGAGCAGGGCTAAAAAGACTACTGGAGTCCTATTTAAAGGGTTTTCTGGAGCACGCAGGAGTCCATGAGATCAGCCTCCTAATATAGCATCTTCTGTTGATGTTACACCACAAAGTCTAATCTCTGCTATCCCATTCATTTGGACAGCTGAAGGGACTTCAAGATATGTCAGAACTGGACATAATATTTTGCACTCCTGTAGAATAATTGGGCTTGTGGCTTTGTGGCATACTGAACTTTAGAACCTTGGGCGGGCAGAGCAAACTGGGTACCTTTTCTGAAACTCCATGCATATATGCACCTTGAACATCACCTGGTCACCTAAGTGGCACTGGAAACCTATGTAGACAAGCTCAACAGTGGTTGTGGTGGGGGGCACATTTTTAAGCATGCATGTGATTTCCAATAAAAGGACACAGATGACATCCCTAAACATAGGAGATGGCTCTGCACATTTATGGAATTATTGAAAAGTACTCTATAGATTATACTTTTATTGTCATTTCCTATAAAACAAATTATGAAGATATGTATCTGATCATGGACATACTTCAAAAATGCTGAAGTCATGCAATTTTTCCCCATGTGTTTAAAACAAATGATACAAAAATCTTAATCATATTTAACTCTAAATAGCATTTAATTAGCAACTCAGCAGCATTTACAATGGCAACACATGAATAATTCTGGAGGGGAAAAAAAGAGGAAATAGGGTACGTCAGTGTCAGTCTCAACAGAATTTGTAGATTGGGAAAAAAAAGTGTTAAAACCAGTGAAAAGCCTTACAATGCTGTCATGTCAGGTTCTTGAACTTGCAGTTAGTGGGCTGCATATGGCCTGTAACCTCATTTCACATGTCCATTTTGAGGGGAGAGATAGGAGGAAGTGGAAAGCATAACTCTGGACTTCCACTGAGCGATGTGCCACCAATGGCAGGAGCAAAAGGTTTGTTTTGCCTCCAGCAAAGGAAGCATTTTGTCATCCCTGCCTGGAGTCAGCCTATGTTTCAAGAAGATGAAGGGTGCCCAGCTAGACAGTGGCTGTCCTATTTGCACACTGCACACATAAATGCATATACCTACCTTTATGTACATTTTCTTTCCAGCATGTGCATGCACACAGACACACAGCTTTAGAGACACAGGCAAAGAAAAAGCTCTGACTTCTTATCTGACGACTTCTGGCCTTTTCCACCCAGAAATGCTAGTAGCAAGGATGCTCAAAAGCTCTCCAAGGCTTGTCACAGAAAAGGATGCTCTGAAACCACGAGTGCTGCAGGCAAGTGCACACCTCTGGCTTGTAACTGTGGATACTCACCCACAAATGAGTCTTGCTCAAGCATCTCCCAAGCCAGAAGGGCTTTTTAAGGTTGCCAGATGAAGTACAGTGCCTACGTCTGAATAAACTTGTCTACCTTTTTACAAGATTTGTGGAAAAACTGGAACTTTAAATTTGCTAAGAAATGCTAGCAGATTCCAAACTCCAGTTGGAATGAAACATGGAAATTACCTATGAAGTTTTTTGAATACAGTACTACAGAAATATCAAACTAACCTTGCTGAAGTCAACATTTGCCAGTTGAGGTCATACGTTTAAATAGACAAGCCAGGTGTAGTTGGAAAAAAACAGAAAATATTTCCATTCTTAAAAACTTTTCGTTATGTTTGACACACTTCAAAGCAAAAAACAACTTCTCTGAGCCAAATCAGATATGTATCTGTTAGACCATCTCTGACAGAAAAGTTAGTTGCAAACTATAAACTTTCTTTTGTTTATGTCTTGAGACTAATGCAGCTGCAGTAAAGCTACCTCTCCTTATGTGAATGCTTCTTTTTGGTCTTACTGCTTTGACCCTACCAATCTGTGATTCTGTGATTCTGATTCTGTGACCGCTACAAAGACAGCTAGCTTTTTTCAAAACATTTAATGAAATCTGTCAAGTTTGTCATGGCAACATCTTACAAATTGAAAATAATTCTAATGCAAAATCATCAAGTGATTATGGTCTTTTTCTTTTAGAAAGGTTTAAATTATTACATCAGTAATCTACTGTGAGGCAGATACATTAATAATCTATCGCTTTTAACAATGGGTGGTTAAATCAGCTTCTACTGGTGTGTCTCATACTTGTAATTTATTACATTCATTGTTATTTCTGTTACAGCTGCACCTGGAGACAGATGTCTCTATTGATCCATAAAACTTAAGAAAAAAGTTTGTTACAGTTTGGTGTTCTGAAAGAAGGTGTCACGGTGGTTTGCTTTATCCTGAAAACAGGAATTGGTACACATCGGTGCTTGTAAAAGCGTAACACACAGCAAACAATTAAATGGATATATTCTGTGGAGAACTTATGAAACTCGCTGCCATAAGATGTTAAAGACAGAAGTGGCTTTTCAAGGAAGACTTACCTTCCATCCTTATTCAGGACAGAAGAGCACAGTAAGGATGACTAAACCTCAGGCCTTCAGCCAGGGTCCAGATCTTTCTTTTCATGTTGTGGTATATCTTACGTGCAGGCAAATTGTTCAAGACAAGGTGGTGATAATTCAGCGTCATAAAAAACCATAAATTGTCAGATAGACAATGCTGGGATGAAAGGAACACTATCTTTTACAGCATGCCAAGACTCTGAACTTCTATGTCTTTCTACAAGAACTAATCAGAAACCACGTAACTGTTCTTGCACTTTTCTAATTTCTATTCCAATTTACTGTAAGCCCAGCGTGATAAGACCAAAAATGTATTTTCGCTCTAGGCAGGTTTTAAGACCACATTGTTCCTAAGCCCTGAAAATTGGGGTCCTTCATAGAAACAGTGATAAACCCCAAAGTCTCCCTGTATTAGTAGGAGATGCTATCATATGGTGATTTAATACAGATTTCAAATGCTCCCTCTGTGTCCTAAAGCCATGATTCATTGCTGAAGGACTGTAAATCACAAAAAGTCTCAGAAAGCTTTAATTTGAGATATATATATATGTATGTAATATATATATATAGCTCTAAACTGACCAAGAAATATAACACCAGAAATGAAATTGCCTCTGTCTTTAGCCTGTCCCTTGCTTTAAATATAAAACTTACTTAAATAAGAGTTGTGGCTGCTTAAACACATTTGCCATCTGCCGTACTGGAGCAGTAGATCAAGTCCTCTATGCAAAGCAAACAAGAGGTGCTGTCCATTACAGAAGATATGGTCCAGCGACTCAATAAATAGAGGCAGGAGGGGGAGGATCTGTTCCTGGTCTCACAGCTAGCTCATGGAGTGGTGTAGTGTGGTAGCAAATTAATTTGCCTCTTTTTCCTCCTTCCACTTTGTTGTGAACTCCTTGGGACAAGGCAATGCCTCTGGGCTCAGCTGTGGAGGAAGAAACCTACCAGCTGCTTGGAAATCCTGGAGCAGAAATGGGAGGTCTCTGCACTCGCTTGCATCAGCCACTTTGATACTGCTCTCCCACTGTGCCTTTTCCCCCTCCTACTCTGCTGGCTTTCTTGTGAGCACCACAGAAAGGTGGTGGTGGTGGTGACATGAGGCATCTGCTTATCTGGCTTCGAGGTAGAAATTGCTAATAGGAAAAAAATCCCAGTGACTGTGATTTCTACAGGTTCAGGTTTAATGCCATAAGATTTCAGCTGTAGGGATCGCCCCCGCTTGGGAAAAAGCCCTGCACCAAGTACTCCAGTCCTATGGTAATATTTTCAAAGGACAAAAGAGGAAAGAATTTCATCCCAGGAAAGCTGCCCTGGTGGACTGCAGCCATGTCACCACAAACACAAGGAAAAATGGGGTGGATGCAAAGAAAATCAGATAGCTTTCTCTCTGGTTTTAGCCTACAACAGGCCTTTCTACCAAGTAAGAGAAATAATGATGCCAAAAAAAGGAAAAGCTGAAATACAGAAAGAAAACCAACCAGAAACTCAGCAACCTGGGTACGTTTCAAGAGTTCAAGAATCAGACTCCCACAGCTTAGCGGCCCTGGTAGGATAAGTTAATAAATGGGCTGTTTTATACCAAATGCCACTTGAATGAGTGTCAGCAACTCCAGGCTTGTCTGTGTGGCGGAAGTTAATTTGATGCTCCTAGCTTTTTTCGTACAGGTCAAGAATTTATTTTATGAAACATCCTCCCCTTTCTCCTCGTCAGATGATATCGGTGGTTGCTCCTCAGGAGAAGCGCGGGACAGACCAAGTTCTCAGGCTGCTTCCTCCTCAGCACAGAGTGGCAGAAGCAGCCATCGCCCAGGCAGTCACTACAGCCTTGCCTGCTGCCTCTCACGCCGCAACTCATGAGCAGCAGCTGGGAAGGGAAAACAACCTCCAACACAGGTGAGACCCTCTGGCTCCAAGTGATTTCCACCACATGAGGATTTGGCCCACCCGACCCAGTGCAGAGGGACAAACCAAAACACACGTCCCTCAGAGGACTATAGCTCATGTCGCCATTTGCCTGTCTGGAGCAGGATAATCTGTCACACACCAGCTGCTGTGAGCTCCGTCCTCTTGGGCACACTTGTTATTGTGTTACAGCCTGCCTGAAGAATGTGGGATGTCATGGAAGGGAAAACGATTGCAACCTCGTTTGCACAAATAATCTGAGGACTTCTTTATGTGAGAGCTTCTATCGTGTGCAGTGTGTCTGTAAAGCAACAGCCAGCATGAGGAGGGAAAAGGGCGGGGGGGTGGAATCCAGGAGAGTGAGAAGAAGGAGAAGAGCTAAAAACCAGGCTGGCAATGCTGGGGAAGTGCTTTTGTGACCCCACAATGAGATTTAAGACCGGATGGAAGTGGTCCCCCCGCTTGCCTGCTCCCTCGCCACTTCTCCTCCGTCTCTGAAAGAGTTACTCGGAGGATTTCAAGGGTAGGTTTCTAGAGCGACACCATGTCTAATTATGTACAAGACGGAATGAAAAGGTGTAGGCCTGTCTTTCCAGCTCAGAAAAAAATGTGGTGTCCTGCGAATAAGAAATGAACAGACTGACCTTTTCAGAGCTGCTGAAAGAGAAAACCAGATGTATTCCTCAAGAGTCACTATGACTGAAGGGTGATAAAGGCTTGCATTGTGCACTTGAATAAAAGGAAAGCTAACCAGAAAACAGCGGCTGATAATAGTCAGGCCAGGCTGTGCTATTGTCCAAGGCACAAATGTTCAGCATTGGCCTAGACCACACTGCTGGTATATGCAGCACAGACGTGGGGGAGAAAAAAACAGGGGGAAAAAAAAGGCAGCTTTTTTATTCCTCTTACCTACATGAGATTGTGTGAAAGTGCTAGCAGTTACAAGACCACAGAGGAAGAAAATGATCTGGGATCCTTTCCCCATCACGCACAAACACAAACATACACATGCTCCATTTCTAACATTATGTTCCTGTAAGATCTGAATCTAACCATCTGCCAAATGAATAGACAAAACCCAGCTTGTCTTCCAGGGTTCAGATGTAAGGGGGTGGGTAAAGAGGAAACATCACGCTGGTGAAGAGGCTGGAGCTTTCTGCACTGCAAAACAGCGGTCTCCAGAGCTCAGGACAACCAGTGAGAGGCAACAATAGCTTTAATTTACCCAAGGACCAGAGGCTGGGTGGGGAATGCTTGGAATGCATGACCATCCCCCATACCGGCCAGGTCTCTGATACCACAAAACCCCCAGAAAAGGCAGAGGATGTAAAAGGGGGAGGAAAGGAGCAACTGGGGGGTGAGAGGAACCCGAAAAACCAGAAAGCAAACCCTAGCCCTCAGCACTTCCCACTCTTTGGGAGCAAAGTGGCTTCTCTCCAGGCAGGAGCCACTTGCTTCAAGGCTTGCTGCTGTGACCTCTCTGAATTCTTCAGCATCAGAGACCTGCCAAAGAGTCTCTCTGCCACTTTTGAATGTCATGTCACTGTTTGGGAACCAAGGCTTCGTCGGAGTGAGCAGATCTTGCCCACTGGAGATTGTTATTTTTAGAATGGGCCTGATAAGGTTCTGCCAGGCTGCATCTACAGCCAACCATGTCCATGCAGAAGCGTAAATCAACCTCAGTACTCGCTGGGAGACTTTGCCTTTTCTTATTTAAATACGTTCTTCAAAATAGCCCTTCGAGGCTGTTATTTGTAAATGTGGTGGGAGAGGGGTTCCCTGCTCCTCGCTGCCCTTCCAGAAACAACAGACGGTGCAAAGAAGCTATGCGCCTTTTTGTTCTTGCACAGGATTGGCTTTGTCCTTCACAAAGTTAGTTCAAGGAGATTTATTGCTGGCAACAGCCACTGAGGGCCGGACTGGTGCTTGTCTGCAGAAGACGGAACAGGGTGTTCCCACCGCAAAGTGCCTCACTTTGTCTGTCGGAAGACGAGGTGGATTTTGCTCCCTGGCTACTGGCTGCATGACCTTCGGTGTATCCCTTCACCTCTCCCTGCCTGCCCCAGTTGTGTGAGGGTCATGCACTCCTAAGCTTCCACAAGGACTCCACAAGTCCTCCAGAGCTGGAGCTGGCTGTCATAGTGCATACAGCTCCTAGCACAGCGAAATGCATCACTCAGCAGGGGATGGAGCAGCTGTTTGTATAAGGAATTAATTATACCGTCGCTACCAGATACAAGTCCTCTACTGATCAGTGGAGCAAAGAAACGTGGGCTCAAAGCAGAAGCACCAGGAGAGGACACAGCTATCTGCCAGCTGTGCAGTCAGACAGCAGTGAGTCCATTTCCCACCGCTCTGCCTTCCCAATGTGTTTCAGCCCAAACCTGGGAAAATGACCCCAGGGAGCAGGCTATTTTGAGGCTCCTGGGCCATGGATTTTCTGCTGTGATTACCCCGGAGGCATCTAATTAGTAGCAATAGGGCTGCCTTTTCTTTCTCATCTCTGCAAGGAACCATACTGAGAAGCTACCAGCTCATCTCATGGTGTACCCATTAGATCTGTGCAAGATCCCTAGCCAGTTAGCTTTATTTTTCCTATGTCAAAAAAAGTAGGAAAGATTTGGGGGGTGGAGTAGATGGACAGGAGCAGAGAGAAAGTGATTCCCAGGGAAATAATATATTCCTGCCATACATTCAGAGAACTGAGCAGCACATGCATACACACACGCACACACTCATGAGGCTGAGGAAGCAGGCTGAATAACTTTCAAAAGCCTTGCTGCATCTTGCTCCATGAGTGGGTATTGCTTGGCTATTTCTAAAAGACAGACATTAAAATCCGCAGCACAGTCATTTAGAATTTCAAAGGATTCTTCTTCAGGGGGTGGAATACAAAAGACACCACAGTTATTCAGATAATACAAGCAAGGTTGGGGAAACAGCAGCATGCCATTAGGTAAGACCGAGCAGAAAACCTTTCTGGAGAAGGCTAAGATCTATTCATTCAAAGTAAAGCAGTGACCCTAATCATTTCTTATTTATGCATTTATCAGTGTATACATGTGTAAGTGTACGTGTATGTATATAGAGCTATCTCTGTGCAGCTATGTTTTCTACACCAGTTAGAGAAGAGCTTGAGAGAGGATCTGAAATGTGTACTGTGGTGCAGAAAAGAAAAGGAGGGGGAGATACATATATATATTCAAAATACATCACACATCATCCACGCATCTACACAAACATGCTTGCACTCCTTTCACCGTGAGCTTTGGGTGTCAATCAGCAGAGAACAAACAGCAAAATGAAAACCAGGAGCTCCTTCTGTTGAGGTTTTATGATAATGTTCTCCAACATTTCCCTGTTTTTTTTTTTAATGTGCTAAACTAACTGTATGGCTGGAGCAGCAAAGAATGCAAAGCTCACACGTGTAAAGCATTGTGTCCTCTGACATACTATTACACAGAAGGCTCACACAATTCCCCCCTCCCTCCCCTTCCTGGTGTTGATGAATTACATGAGATGAATATCACAGATCTGGATTTTTTAAACCATGAGTTTAGGCAGCAACAACGACTGCAAAGCAGACATCGTTGTCTGAACCTCTATTGTTTCTATTTTGGGAGCACATTGAGTGATTAGTTTGGGTAACAGTAACATCACATTACCTTCTACAGGCTGGGAATGTCTTTTAAAACTGAGGCAATGCTGAAGCAGTGTGATACAATACTGTAGACAGAGCCAAGTGGAATACATCAAAGAGTGCCTTGATGCAGATGTTTCATGCAGAAGAAAATTAGGTCAGAGACCACTTCAATTTCAGCTTCTGCCAGGCTTGTTTGAGAGCTTCCAGTGAATTGCTAATGAATAGCTTCTAGGGCACTTTTCTCTCATTCAGTCACAAACTGCCACAGCCAGATGAGCTTTCCATGTGGAATCTTTTCTCATTATTTAAAATACTGTTACTTGGTGTTCACAGATTCCAGAATCTTCCTTACAACAATAGCAACAACTCCCCCTCCTCCATCACCCCCCCCACAATAAAATATAACGGAAAAAGAGAAGGTAAGAAGAATAATCAATTGATACACAGTGTATGTTACTGGGGGGGAAGGGGGAGGGGGACAAAAAAAAAACCCATCAGCTGTCTTTTACCAATTTTACATGGTAAATAAATACTTGCTAAGGGTCCTGCTCAAATGCAGGGGTTTCGAATCTCAGATGCTCAGACTTGTGGAGGCAAAGCAGTCTGCAGAAAGCCAAGTGTTTTGCTGATGTTTTTCCTTTTTTCCTTTTTTCCCTTTTTTCCTTTTTTTTTTCGTAAATACAAGGAAGCTTTTCAGTGAAAGGACTTTAGAAGAGAAACAGCTTTCCACCAATGATAAAGATGTCACATCTTGTTCTTCTTGCTCTTTAACAACAAGGATATTTTTTTTCTTTTTTTTTAGTGGCAAAGAGTGAGATGCTTTAAAGATGTTTTTACAGCCTATGGACATTATCAGCTGGCACTGCCTGCTGCAGCCATTGGCCCATTGCACTTCCAACAGGAGACCAGAGTCTGCTTCAGACCTGTGCACAAAGAGACTAGACAAAGCCTTCTGAACTTGTGTTGAGCCACAGTGCCCACCTACCTCTCTCCTGAGCTCATTCCCCTTTTGTGAGTAGCTCTGGGGGCCGGGCCTCTTTTGAACCTCACAACTAAAATCAAGTAGCAAGTATGTTCACTAAGCAGTTTAGATCAGGCTCTTCTTTCAAGCCAAATACAAGTTGAGCAGAGGAGCTTGCAATTCCACACATGGCATACATTGGAGAGTGCAAGATTATGGCACTTAGAAATATAAACAGTAGCCTAGCACCTTCTTCATCAGGAAGAAGTCTCAAGTACCTGTAATGCAGGTGCTTTTAGTGTGGTCCACCTTCACCCTGGCGTATAAAAGCAGTTCAGCAAGCTGTATACCAGAGTCCAAAATGCCAGTCCAGGCCCCAGACTAGCTAAAGGCGACCTTCTGGGTCTCGGGTACGTCATTTAATCCATGCTGTCCCTGATTCTTTTTTAATTCCTGTGGTTGGCAAGGGGCCAAATCTGAAGGTGGATTGAAATCTGTAATGACTGGGACCAACTATGGAGCTAAGCAGGTGTTGGAACATGACATATTTGTGAGGTAAAGATATAAATCTGATTGTTGAGATGAGAAAAACCTGCACTGGTTACCACCCAGACATGCAGGGAGGAAATCTTGACGTAGCAGCAAGATCCTCTCTGGCACAGATCTCAGGATCATCTCTGAACAATTCTACCTTGCAATCCTGAGCCTCCTGTATGCCACCCACATGTTGCACAGGATCAAATCGAGACCAATGACTCAGACTGTCATCGGAGAGGATCCAGAAACTGACATCAGCGTCTTGTCCAGCTGTTGTTGTTTGCTGAGTTGCAGACTCATGACAGAACAGTGTGAACTCCTTTGTGTTCCCAAGGGCTTAGGTGGAACAAAAGCATAACGTGAATTTGCAGCAGAACTGCCTCCGTTTTGCCTCTCCATTTTCCTGTGCAGAACTCCAAATCCTATAGAAGTTCACAGATGTCCACTCCAAGCAGAACAACCAAGACCTTCACCCGTCAAAAGCTAGAATTTCAGAGGTGGTTTGATGTTTAGGATGCTTCCAAATTCACAGCATCATATTCAAGTACCGGGACCTGATGTTTTAGACATTTTTCAGATATCTACAGCCGGAATTTTCTGTTTCATACTACACCCAGCCATGTGCACTCAGAAATGAAGGACCACAAAGCCAAAGGTCATATTTGGCTTTCTAAACCCAAATTTCTTGACATGACTACACAGAGTCAAGGTCAATAATTTGTCTTATCTCATTAACTTCTCCAAGGCCTAACAGATCTCATAGGCTTTTGTAACCTCCAACTTGGCTTAAAAACACCAACATTTGAACACCACCACACAATACTTGCATAAGGGCAAACTTTGTAAAATAATTTTGAACTCGATTCATCATTCATCAGTGGCTGCTAATGCACATAGGATAATGAGATGGAAAACTGCTTACAAAATTAAAACATACCAAAGTAATCCACTTAAAAGAATTTAGTTTTTCAAAGTGAACAATAATAGCTGTCTTATATCTACCACCTGTTTCACACAGGGGACAACAGCAGGTGATCCTGCTGGCTTTAAAAGCAATGAAGGTCTTTCTTTTCTGGCTCCTAAATGTACAACTTGGCAACATCTACGACCTCTTCTCATCAGTGTCCTGCCTGGAGTTCCAGATACGGTTGCTCTCCTTACCCATTCAGCCACTGGCTGAATGAACTCTAGGGATGATATCAGCTGCTGCAGAATGGGTCTCTGTTGTGGATACTTTTTGATCCAGATCTGGATGGTGGCGATCACATTTATATTTTACACAGACAACTGGACAGACTTATATAGGAACAAAAATGCCTGCTGTTTCCTAAGCAGTTACTTTTCTGTTCCTGGAGGAGCTGAAATTCTTGGCCATACACAGCCTCTGTTGCTTTGAGTTCTCCTGTCCATCAGGCAGGATCCAGGCAGTATGTCTGCCTTTTCCCACAGAAGCAATAGCCAGACCATCTCTCACTGCAGGCCTGGATGGAGCTGGAGTGAGGGGAAAATCTTTATTCCACATAGTGTTATCCACATAGAAAGAAAACTAGAGCACAAATATTACTGACAAAACTTTGGCCCACAGGTGTCACCTTAATATCAGAGGGCTTAGCCATCACTGTGTGTGAAGCCAAAGGGAACTGATATTTTTGAAACAGCCAATGTTCAACAATTATTTTGATCACTTGATTTCCAAACAATCCCCTCTCTTCCATGGATACTCACCCATGCAGCCTGATTCTCAATGCTGGGGCTCAGATGATTAAAAGAATGCCTACCATACCAATTATTTCTAGGCAAGGTTAAAAGAATTTGCGCAAAGAAGGGGAGAATCTCAAAGGTGGTAGACACATCACCCATCCCACCACCAGCATAAATGGCAGAAGTTATGCTGTATGAATGAATTCATCTGCACAACCTATTGAATCAGGAGTGTTTTTCAAATAGCCTCTTGACTAAGAATTGATGTCTCATTAATCTAAAGTATATCACAGTGAGAGCCCTAGTAACACCAAATAGACTAACTCTGCATATTGCAGGGACTGCAGCAGACCTGTAACAATAGAGGCCTTTACATTTATTTAAGACTGCAACAAGCTTCTGCTGTAAGACTCTGAAGGGCTGGTGAATATGATAGCTCACCAGGTTTACAAAGGTGTGGGCATGCTGTACGGGACTGGCATATACTGCCTCAAAAGAATGTCACAAGAGTTGCGCAGCCAAATGCTTTCAGTGTCACCCCTGGAAGAAGTGTGACCGGTGGTCAGAGAGGAAAATGATGCCTCGGTGACTGGTTCAATATCTGACTGCAGCTGTCTTGTGGTATGAGGCAGGCCTTTGCTGTCCCATTTTCCAGCAGTGAGCTGTAAGGGAGGTAATGCTAGTTCCCCTCCAAAAGTAGATGGGCATGGAAAATTCCGAAGTTGTACTCAGAAGGTCCTAGACAAAAGCTACTCAAAAAGCAAACCTAGAGCTTGGCAATAAGTAGCATTATTTTCTTTTATCCTTCCTTTCAATAATCACACTTAGATGCTTTGTTTTCTCCAAAAACCTGCTTCCTCCTCTTTTTCCTGCTCCTCTACCAGCCCTGGGTGTCTGCAGAATTTCACTCAGGATCAGATATTTAAAGTTAGTATATGTGGACTTTATGTTTCAGAAACTTAAATTTAGTTACATGCTGAAACAGAACATTATCTCAAAATGCTGATTATAGAAATTTTGAACCAAAATATTTGAACTTTTTCTCAGTTCTTTATTCCTTTTCTTGCCTTGGGAATGGCAGTAGGCTGGAGAAACAAATCTGCTAATAATTTGAAACTGTCATTTGACAAATAAGTGAACTTTAAAATGTTCCCATATCTAAGGATGTCTGTGTGTAGCTGGTATCAAGGCCTGTTCACCAAAACATATGGAGATTTAAGGCGTCACAGGGACTGACAGAACTGGCTGAAGTGCTTGGAAAAGAAGGAATGGTAGCAGCAGCAGGGACTCTAGACACACCACAGATCTAGAGAAGCCTCTTTGCCAGCCAAGATAACTGCAGAAATGTCCCAGTGCCTGTGCAGGAGCCTGCTGACCATCACATGTGTTGTTTTGCCCTTCTGTCATGCTTTTCCCTGCCTTCACCTGCCTCCTTCTCCCACCAGCTGCCAGGTGCTGGCATTTGCTCCAGGTGCTGGGACATCTTCTGGTGTCTTCTTTCCAAACCACAGAGTGGCCTAGGGTTTCACATCCAATAGACCTCCCCCCCCGGGCCTGATTTTGGAAAGGCCTCTTAGTGTCGATCACATTGGCATGGGAGCCTCTGTGGCTCATGAAAGGCAGGAAAAGTCCTGCTTAGAACAGGGTTGAGGTGGGCACTTATCAAGTCTAGGCACTAATTCTTTTTAAGTCCCTGATGGAGCATGCTATAGGAGTTCCTAGCGTTGCATGAATACCAACCAAAGGGAATACTAATACAACTTCAATGAAGGGATCACCCAGGCTTTTACCTGGCTTTTGCTCTAATTCTTCCTTCACCTTAGTGTGTATCAGCTTTGAATCTGGGCATAGGCGATTCTTTAGTGCCTTTTTGTGCAGGGTCCAGCAGACATTATTTTCATGATTTTTCTACGAGTTGCAGTGCTTGGGGTCCTGGGATATGCTGAGGCCCATACACAGCTTGCCTGGGCATGGCTGAAGGGCTGTTTAGAATTTTGGCAGTCATAACTGCATTTGCGTAATCTTTTGAGGAGGTGGATAAACTCTGAGTAAAAGACATATTCTATATAGGCTAGAAGTGAGCGGTCAAGAAAAATCTCGCTGAGTCTTCTCTTTCATAAGTAACTGCCCAGTTCACTACTTTTGCCTACTTTTATTGAGACGGAACTGTTGGGTTGCTTGCCACAGTAACAGTTGAGAAGAATATCAGTAAAATGACATCAGGGAAGAACTTTGATGTCCCTCAGACATGTAAGGCATAGAAACATGGGCACACTATCACAGACAATCTGACGTTGTAACTCTGGCTGAGGTGAATTTTTGGAGAGCCAGAGAGGAACCAGGCCTCCCACCTTGCCAAGCAGCAACAGCTGCAGTGCTTTCTTGGTCGCTGACTAAAGATAAACCTAAGCCTTTGGCTGAAACCAGGAAAAGCAGTGAGAGGGACAAAAGCACATTTCCAGAGGTTGATGATCTTCTTGCAAAGAGCAGCAATCTTCCCACTCCTGCAGCAATCTTCTCGGTGCCCTTCCATACACTGAACTACTGACTGCCTCTTTTTATCCCTACAGATTCCTCATGGAGTGAACTTTAAAAAGTCAAGTCATAGGACATACTTAAGTCATAACAGATGCCAACAATTTCATCATACTGTCACTGCCAAGTATCCAAGGTCTAGCTATAATGCAGACACACTTTTCAAAACTCCCAACTAAGTCAGCTGCTCCAAAGGCAGGACACATTCCCTCCAAGCACTAACTCGTTGCTAAGTACTGTAAGTCAACAGTTGGCATTCTGCCGTCCTCTTAAGCTATCTACCATCAAAACATGTCAGAATGGAGGAACATAAATTGTTGTCTGATAAACAAAAGCAGATTTTTTTCCTTATCCTTTCCTGTTGGTCATCTTCTTTGCATCAGCTCCTCACTGTGCTGTTATCAAACACGTGTTGGATGATACTTTATAAGGGGAGGGATTCTAAATGGGAAGGTGCACTTTAATCACTTTTCAGCAAACCTGTCAAACAAAAAGCTGAGGTATCCCAGAAATTCCTGCCCCATCTTGTTTTGGACTATGCGAACCCTGCTGCATAAGTGCCTAGTGTTGATCCTTCAAGTACATGTGAAAACATCAGTAGCTGTAGTGTATTGCAATGATTTATCATCACTATTTGTCATCATATTCTTGACAACAACAGGGAGACTGGAGTAATATCCTATAAGGTACAAGGCTAGCCAGTACATGAGACCTTTTCCTGTGTCACTAGGTCACTGAGAAATAGGACATCATTGTTCTTGATATCCAGGAACAATCTCACAGGAACTGAGAGAATAGTTGAGTAGAGGAAGAGGTGCAACTTTACAAAGGAGAATGTTTTTCCTGGACTTATAGTAGTTAATATACGCTGATCCCTGCTTCTAAGTACTAGCAGGTACTTTGGAAGTAGTTGTAACAGTGTCCTTATTACTCCAAGAAAAAGGAGGTTTTTTTGATTTCCATGAAGAAAATACCAGAAAGGACCAAGAAAAAGTTAAGAACTGTTGAGGTGGCTACTTTCAGTTGTCTTTGAAAGTCTATAAATGAGCAGATTATACACATAGCAGGAAATGGTTCAGTCATTACTGATAATCCAGGGCTTACAAAATGAACAACAGGACCTATGGGCAGTAATAGCAAAGACTGACCAGGTAAAAAGTAAGAAATAGAAACTGATAAAAGGTAGCATTCAATCTTTGATGATACCCTAAGTCATCTCATTCAACTCCAGACTCCATTTGTGAGCCAGAATTTGTTTTGTAAAAGATAAATTGGTAGAGGCGACTAGGAAGGAGAGGGAGACATCAGCATGTTGATCTCTAGCAGTTTGTACGAACACTTCTGCAGCTGACTAGCTACAGTCTTCTGTTCACAATATATTATAAATACAGTTAGGTGTAGGAGGACTAGGAAAATGTTTACGGTGTTGGTAACATAATGCAAACGTCCATTAAAGACAGTAAATGCAGATACAAACACAGACAGTTTAAGTTCCAGCTCTGTCTCCCGTATGTACCAGGGACCACACACAACTTAGATTTTTACAAAGCCCACAGAGAAAGTTAGTACCTGAATAATACATTGCAAGTAAACAGTTTGGTACAAACACCAAATTCTAGTTCCAGGCATATCCTTTTGAACTTGTACAAGTTTCTCGGAAGTCAGAAGAGTTTTTAAAATGTATTTAATTTGATCTGTCCTTTGGAATATGGAGCTTTTTTAACCCCAAATTTCAGGCCAATTTACCCAGGAAATCTGGCTTTCATCACGATTTGGAAGACACTAGGCAGCCTTGGTAGTGAAAAATGAGAAAGAACTTGGTCAGCCTCTCTGATTACCTGTGTGGGCTGGTCCTGCTATGTTGCAGACAAAATACCCATTCACTTCATTGCTTTGGCACAGGCTAGTCATCTTGGTTTCAAAGTACCTCATGAAGCCAGGTCAACAAATGAGCCCTGGCACTGAAACAAGTCTACCACAATGCAGTAGCTTCCGGGTGTAGTCATGGACACTGACTGAGCCATGTACAAAATATTTTCCCTATTCCTTGATGACATTGCACTTGGAGGAGGTTGTGAGAGGGAAAGGTATCAAAGGCTCTCTGGAACATCCCTGGCCCACTCAGCCACGTGGCTGAAGAAGGTTTTCCAATCCCACAGCCCAAAAGAGACTGATGCTATCACAGTAATGTTGTCTGCCTTTGACTCCCACAGGTGGAATGAGTGCGTATGTATTTGTAGCTGAGTCAGTTCAGAGAAGTCCTCTGCATGAGTCTGTAGCAATGCTAAGCTTCATGCCTCTGGACCCAGAAGAACATGCGTTAAACCTGTGGCCATCCAGCTTATGTCTTACTTGCACAACAAAACCACTTATTCCTTTAAAGCATGTAAATTCTTTCTTGTCATGTTTGTAGTCTTGAAGTCAGAAGGGAACTGAAGATGTCTCGCTCTGAAAGACATCAAGCTGCCTTGCAAACTACCATACCATCCTGTCATCTCCTCTACCAGAAGAAATGAAATACAAGGCCAGCTAGTGCTTTACCAAAGGGATTCTTGGTAAGATCCCATAACAATGAATGGTCAGATGTCTCATCTCTTCATTCCATTGGAGAGAAGAAGTAGAAAGGCTGCTGCGCAGGGCAGCTTACTTCTGCTCAGCTCTGGCTTCTTAGGCCTTTCTGGTCTTTGAAAGCAGTGACTGCAGGGGCAAAAATCACAACTCACCCCAGCCAGAGTGATCAAAGCAGCACCAGGCTGAAGGACCACGATAAAAAAATACTGGAAAGCCATAATCTAAAGACTTGAAGGAAGTGAGTTTCAGTCACTACTGGTGTCCACAAATGTGTTTAAAAGGAGAAATTATAATCTTTTTTGTATTATTTTGTATTCTTTTTTCTCCAGAGGGGCTTCTCTAAATTTTTATTTTCCTTTATATGTCTCCACCTCTCAACAAAGCTGATTCTTTTCCTGATGTATCTGTTACTCTTCTTATACTTCAGGCTAGTGAGGCTCTCGTTTACTGTTTTCTTGACTTTCCCCATGCAATAATTGGTGATGTCATAAAGAATTCTTACTTTGTTCACTCTTGCCTCTTTCTTTGCAGCTTCTTAAAGACACACTCTAAATTATGCAGTCCCCTCTCAGAGGTGAGACTACTTTCTCCACTGCCAGTTTTCAGATGCTATGTCCTTATCCTTGGCAATCTCCGTATAGTAAACCACAGCCTCTATGTGAATTATTCCCAGATTAACCACACTGATTGCTGTCTTCTCTTCAATCTCAATGTCTGAGAACATTTCCTGAGTATTCTGCCATCAAGTAAAATGTAGCCTTTCCAAAACCACCATTGACAATACCCTACATTTCCAGAACATAAGAAGTATACATCCTCTGGTCCTACTGCTGTCTTACAAACCCATTCATTTCCTTACTGTTTCATAGCTTTTCCCCCTCCAGGCATAAGGGATAGATTAACATCTGTAAGGATTTTACTATTTGTGTCTGTGTAGTAATCTGAAAGGCGCTAATGATGAGATGATCGCAGCTTATATATAGCCTTGGTGTCTTCCCAATGCTTTTTATTTTGTCTGTTGACACAGTTATGACTTAGAATTGCAGCATAGATCTGTCAGCCCAAAGACAAGTTGGATAAAACACGGATCATCTTTTGTCTCTCCCAGCCTTCATTTTTTTCTAGGGGCCTCTGACACCTTAGTACGGGTAAGTACTGCCAACTTTATGGCTATCTATCTGGGTTGTCCAAGAGGTTGAAACATTTTAGCAGTGCTGTGAAACTGATTCCTGCCTTTCCTCTTTTTCTTTCTTTCCATTTTTCCCTTTATTTATTATATTTTCAGGTGATTCCTTCTAGCTGGACTTTTCCTCTTGGTGGATCTAAAGCTTCTGAAACCCTTTCACTTGTACCAAGCTAGTCATGATTTGCAAAATATGACTTACTCTTACATAATCAAACACATCTGAACTTCCTGCGTACATTGCAATGTACGATTGTGGTGAACTGTGACCTTCAACTACACATACGGAAGATAAATATTCAACTCTTGTTATCTGTTCAAAAGCACTTATGAGTTGAAAGCCTCAGGAAAAACAAACATCTCCCCTGCCAAGAGACGGAAAGCACATGTAAACCTATGGAGAACAGACCATTCTACTAGCAAAGGAAGTGGAGACCGCATATTCCATAAGGCAGCTAAATAGCATCCCTGTGCCGTCATTGCAATGAAGTTCTATAATTGGGCCTGCAGTTAATGAAATTCCTGTAGGAGACTGTCAGAAGATTCAATTTCACTGTTTACGGAATTATCAGCACTGTAGTGAATTCTGTATGCCAGCTCTTCATGCCAAAGAAGGAAAATTGCCAGTCTAGAGACCAAGATTCATCCAGGGGGAGGCCTCCTGCAACACAGAGGGGTCGAATGTCATTATACCCACTGGTGAAACTCCTTGAAGTTGTATGAAACCATAGCTCTGTTCTCCAAAAAGAGAGAATGAGTGAGGTTGGGGATAATATTCTGTTATAATATCAAGTGATGCTCTGTGGACTAGCAGATCAGGCTGTTTAGTAGAAAATGCCACCATGAGTATTGGGCCCACAAGTCGTCCGCAGTGCAAGGGGAATACGCAAAATGAAAATGTAGGCAGTGAGGGGGAGACATAAAATAACAGTCCACATTTCACGTGAGACTGCTAAAGAAACATCCTTCTGCAGTGCAATAACAGCAGGACTGGGGCTCACGATAGAAACAAATTTAATTTAACACACCTAATATTTTATTTTAACATGTCCATCCACTCTGATATTTCAGCAAAACACATTTACATAAAGAAATTACGCAATCATGATTCCCAGTTGCTCTGCACCTGCTGTTACCTACACCTTTGCAAAGTGAGCGTAAAAATGCCAGTGTGTCAGAATGGCAGAGTTATCTCCTTACTTTGTAAAGGCAGTTGATGAAAGAACCAAAGGCAATGCTGGATGTGGAGCCTGGACTAATCAACTGTATTCTTCAGCTTGCTTTATCTCATATTACAAGTGTGCAGGTATCTTGTTTGTTTTGATTCTATTGACTAACTGAGGAAAACTGAAATTAATTGTGCAAGGGAAGTCAATATTTTGTTTAGTAAGGAACACATAGTTGGCTATCTAAAGCTGAGTGTAAGATGCCAAAGAAAAATTTCATGTTAAATTTCATGTTTAAATTTAATCTGAATTTTTATCCCAGTGGTATGGAAACTTAAATTTAGTTCCCTTTTTCTTTTTGAAAAAGAACAGAAAAATGTTACATTTTTCTGTTTTCATTGTAGTTATTTGTATGCTGCTGTCATGATCTCAAAAAAGAAGTATTTTCCCTAGAAAAAAACCCAATTTTAATGGATAAGTAAGCTTTATTTTATTGGAAGCTCATATTTGAGAACAAAATCACCAAATAATCTTAGCTATAATAGCAAAAAAGGAGGTCTAGAGGACAGGACAATATGCAGAACATGCAATTTTCTGCAGTCAATATACAGTCAACACTGATATCCTTGGCTAATACATGTTTCGGAGCCAGTAACAGCGAACATAGGCAGAGATGATCCATGAACTTAGCAAAGGACAGGCTAGCACAGATGAGAAGTGGACAGTGTCTTTGTGGTAAGTTCACTAGCTCCAAGTGGTGAACATGGTGTGTTACATGCCCAGGCTTCAGTTATTCTGCTTAAGAAAGCTTATGTTGGCTTTCATACAGCACTGTGAGACGAGAAACTCTCCCATATGGACTCCAAATGTTTTAGGTCAGATGCAAAAGCACATTGTTAAATTATGATTTCAAATTAGGGATGATAATTTCCATAAGAAATGATGTAATTCAGGCTTCTGAGGTATGGACAAATTGTACAGGGCTTCAATGTTAGAAAGAGTATTAATGGGGAAAAGAGATCTTCTCGACTCCTTTTAAAGCAGAAAAAATACCATGTTTTTTTTGTTTGGGTATAGTCAACTCTGACACCTGCTTCAATGTATTTTAACCCCTAAGCTTTTGCAACAAGGTATTTAATGTCAATCTATCATGTCCTCTAACCAAGAGGACATCTACAAATACCCTTTCAAGAATTCTGTGTAGGTAAGACATACAGAAATATTCAGTGATAACAATATTAAAAAATCGGACAGACTATCTTCAGCAAGGAGCTCAGCATGGGCACACTGTTAAGTTTCACTGTTCAGTTTCTCCATAAGACTATGTTATATACATCAGAGTAAAATTTAACCAGATTTTTAACATACTGCAAGCCATCACTACTTACAGGTCAGCAGCTATTTGTGTTTCTATGGGTTTCATTCTCAGTATTTCTTAAGTGAAAATACGAAGTAGGAATAAAGTCACATAAGAAGAGGAGCACTGCTATTATGTCCAATGTTTCCTAGCTTTGAGACAAAGATGCTACAATACTTAGTTATAGTTTTATTCCATATTTTGTGATTTAATTGATGATTTTCTCTTTTTAATCCAATCTCTATGTGCCGTTCAACACTATCAAATGCTTTCCCCAAAGGCAATCAGGTAATGAAAGTAAATAAAGTAAACCGTAAATAATAAACAATAATGCACTGAAACTGACAATCGAGAAAAATCAATTTGGTTTAGGGGTGGAAGAAAGGAGATATGACATTCTAGTCTAGATAATTCCAGTTTCTAGGAAATACGTCCATCTTTTGATATCAATATATGATGAAATAGTTACACAGCACCAATATCAACAGGATACCACAGTACTTAATAGGAAGTTAAACTCTGGAAGTCTTCTGTTCTGCATTAGAAGTTCTGATTTCACTGCATTCAAGACCCTTTCAGGGGCTGGAACACATGACTCAATACGTAGAGACTGGAAGACCTAGTATTTTGATCAGCGTACTTTAATGTAAACTAATACGGTTATTTCTGTTTTTCTGTTTTCCTGTTCCACTTCATTACACTTAGTACAGCAAATGCCATGAAAGTTGAGAGCATCCAGTACACTCACCATAGTAGCCCTATAGACAAATCCAGCTGTCCTATCAGTAACACCATCAGGGAGAACGAAATGAACTTGTTCAACAGGATGTGCCTGTTGCACAATGATATTGACAAATTCATGTGAAATGGCAAATTATGGGGCACATTTCCAAATGCAGAATAGTCTTTTTTTTATTTATTTTTTTGACTCAAGATATAGACTATTTGGAGCAGAAAGCATGAAGAAATAGGTCATTTTTTTTCCATACTGAAGATGAACTTGTAGTTGAGTTGCAGGCATATTTCTAAACACAATTCTCTTCACCTGATTTAGATACCTGGTGAGAGAAATACTCAAATTTAATCTCACGATCCTTCTGCTTGAGCAAATCTTGCAGTTACAGTTGCATCTTCCATACCAAAGTACTGTGGCCAAATCCTTAGAATATTTTATCCTGTGTACTTCACCTAAATGTTTTGTGGAAGTAAAGAGTAGTGGATGGAAAATTACCAATATTTAATGACAAAACAATATGGAAACTGGGCAGAGTACTTCACCAATAGGACTAATTCCTGAAAGGGAAATTGATTTTGGGATAGCAGAACATAAGCAGTCAAAAATGAGACAGTAAGAATTCAAATACATTCAAAGACCAATCAGAATTTTAACCACACCTAAGTAATTTCCAAGAAATGTCCATCCAAACTCCAGTGAGAGACATTCCAGGTTCACATTTTAGAAAGTTAACAAGAAGAAATAAGATCAAATGTGGGCCTGCCTAGTTCCTACAACTCTGAAGAAAGACAGCGTTATTTTAAACCTAACAAACCAGTTGGAGATAAAATTGCTCAAATGTTAGCTGATATGCCTCAGTATTGACAGGTTAGCTTAGACAGCAAGTTACTTGTGCGGAGCACTTTAAATACCCAGTGGGAAAAATTCAAATTCCACAGCTTAACTCTTGGAATCACAGTTTGCTAGAGAATTGTTCCAGCTGAAAAATGGTGTTTTTTTCAGTCTTAGCAGGTGTCCACAGCATTGCAGACAGTATGATAATAGAGGCATACACTCAGCAGGGACATGATCAGAAGCTAGAAGAGGTCACAAAATGAGCATAAGCAGAGAGCATCAAGTTTAATCAAGAGAAAAAATGCAATTCAAGCCAAAAAGATGGAGAAGAAGGACTTGTGGCACACTCTTTCATATTAAAGAATCAGGACAGTCAAGATCACTCTATAAGAATTATTGAACACAGAGTTTGTTTAAAATAGAGAACATAGGGATTGTTAGGAGCTTTACGGCAGATCCTAAAAGTGGCAGGGTGGGAACTGATTGTAGTCTACATTCTTACCGAATCCTAAACATTTCTGAGTAGCCCAGAGATACTTAAGATGAAATTTACAACAACAACAACAATAAATTCTCACAGAGTACAACACCACAAAAGTCTATCATGATCTTCTGGTCAGATTATCAATCCAGCAAGCAATCACCTTGCAATCAGATGTAGTGATGAGCAGCATACTGGACTGTGCCATGTAAGACAATATGTCTGTTTCCATTCGTAACGCATGGCTTCACTGTGCTAATATACTTGAAAAAGACCCTCCTTGCTCTAATGAATTTTCAAGACCAGCAGGGGTGAAAAAAACATCCAAGAGTAAAATCCAAATTATGTACATATGTCAGAGACATTCCTTGCTGTCCTAATCAAGGAAGTTCTATCCTGGTCTCCCTGGGTGAAGCATTCATATGTGAAATGATTGTTAAATGATTGTTATCCCGACACCATCTAAATGTTTCCAAGAACAGCTGAAGTAACATAAGGAAGTCACCTACATGCCTTTTTGTAGCCTAGCTGGGGTACACAACAATGAAGTGCATACAGAGACACAATACAGCAGCTTCTAAAATCCCTAAAACAGCAGCTTCAGATTAAGTTAATTTGCTTTCCAATAGCAAAGAACCTTCACAGTGAAATTTGTTTCCAGAGGGCACTGTGAAGAAAAAGTGACTAAAGCACAAGATACTGTAACGAAGAGATATATAGATGTAAAATGACTTGTCAGGTATCATTGCAATAGGCATGCTGGAAAATCCTTTAAACCAGCTAGTTCTATGAACTTCAGATTTATCTGTAGAGGACCAAGTTGTCTTCTTGTACTTAGAAAAGTGGGGTTAAACTCTCTCATCAGGTTTCAGATATCAGAGCAGGAGACTGGACTAGATGAGCTCCTGAGATCCCTTCCATCCTAAACTTGTCTTTGATCCTGTGATCATCACAAAGAGTCTGAACACCAGCTACAACAGAAAGCAATCATTCACCAAGCAGCAAAACCAAGAGGCAGGTGATCTCTGTGAAAACCATGTGAGACACCAACAAACTCGCTAGGGTGGGAAGGGCATGGCTGCATTTGAGCACTTCCTTCATTCAGTCAAGACACTGTGAAGGACACAGGGCTGCTCCCTCACCTGTAATAGGAGCCTCACCTCAGGTCAACCAGAGAGAAACTCAGAGTCTCCTTCCCGACTTTTAGAAGCCAGGCTGCTGAAGAGGTCTGAGAGCTATGTCAGGCAAATGCCCTTCCTGAAGGCCCTGAGCCATGCTGGTAAGGGCCAGCTATGTTTCCAAGAGGGGTCCTTGTGGGAGGTAGATTATGAAGTAGTTCAGCCAAGGTCTGACCAGCTTTTGCTCTCTTTGTTTGGATTTGTTTCTGTGTGAAAGTGTGATCTTCTGGCCGTTTCTTGCCTGTCCACTTTCAACAGAGCAGAGATCAGCAGTACTGTAATCAAATAAACAAAAATCTGTGAGCACAAATAGGAAGGGCGTAATGCTCTGCTGACATCTGCAGGGTAAACCTCAATTAGTTGTGTCCACCTACAACTAAACAAAATTAACTCACTGACTTACGCTTTAATTACATTGAAACCATTTGTTCTCATTCTGGTCACTTCAGTGCTTACAGTTCACTTGTTTATATATGTCCCTAATTCAATACTGCGGAGTCCCTAAGTTCCAGTGAGACTATTTTATCGATACAACCTTTGAGAAAAACTAAGTACATCAGAAAGCACAAGTTTCCTGATATGAGCAGATTGTCCTTATTATGTTGGTCATCTATAGGGAGGATAGGATGTGGCAAAAGAGGAAATGAAGGACCCTTTACCTACTTTTCAGTCCTTGGTGTGAAGGTGATGCAGAGATTGTTTCTTTCTTTGGGGGCATTTTTCTGTTCACCTTGGGGGTTTGTTTTTTCGTTTGTTCTTTTACACTAAATCTGTTCCTTCTGTCAAGTTTGGCTCAAAACTGGGGCAGGGAAGAGGGAAAATGAAGCAAGAAAAAGAAACAGAAGAAACAAATTCTCTACTATGAGACACTAGCACAGCTTGCCCAGAGAAATTGTGGATGCCCTCTCCCTGGCAGTGTTCAAGGCCAGGCTCGACGGGGCTTTGAGCAACCTGGTCTAGTGGAAGGTGTCCCTGCCCATGGCAAGGGTGTTGGAAGTAGATGATCTTTAAGGTCGCTTCCAACCCAAACCATTCTATGAAAAACTGAAGATGTGCTTTAAGAGCAGAGGTAAGTCAACAACAGCAGCAACACAAGTATAGTAAAGAAGGATTCTGTTGCATGACATGCTTCTGTAATGAGGCATTAGAAAGCACAGCAGTCTGCTCTGCCCGTTTCCAGCCTTGGAAGAACTGACAAAATGGCATAGTTTTAAGATACGGAATGCTCAGATGCAGCAAAGTTACTATACCTGCTTGGGACTCTGGCACCAATACATTCACACCAGTAAAACATCCTGCAGAAATACAGCCGCACTGACGTAAAATGTTTGTCACAGTGAAGATCCCTCTAGCAAAAATCGTGCTAAACTAGACAAATTTAAGCCACCACTGGATCCTCAAAAATGGCTGTAACAGCACTAAGATGAATACAATGGTCCAAGTCGCTCTCATTAAGAGAAGTCTACAAGTGAACAAGCTGATGTATATCATCCCTTGCAGCAAGAATATACGTTCCTTCAGTCACGATGGTTAGAACACAGAATCACAGAATCACAGCATCACAGAATCACAGAATCACAGAATGGTAGGGGTTCAAAGGGACCTCTGTGGGTCATCTAGTCCAACCCTCCTGTCGAAGTAGGGTCACCTAGAGCAGGATGCACAGGACCTTGTCCAGGTGGATCTTGAATATCTCCAGAGAAGCAGACTCCACAACCTCCCTGGGCAGCCTGTTCCAGTGCTCTGTCACCCTCAGAGGGAAGAAGTTCTTCC
>Ga0065711_1006562_pt1 | contig 25332 bp, 18 predicted proteins | sample Hoacrofraction12_FD_59098 | JGI IMG/M metagenome (GOLD analysis project Ga0065711, IMG submission 59098) | Hoatzin crop microbial communities from Cojedes, Venezuela - Epithelial fraction 12 v2 (version 2) | ecosystem: Host-associated > Birds > Digestive system > Esophagus > Crop | place...
ACCATAGTTCTCAATCTGCAAGGAGTTTAAACAAAAGAAAAATAAAGGAATCGTTTTGATGGAATCCATGTTGCTTAAATGTAACAGTTGCTAAACAGTGTTGACACCAGTATTACGCTTACATGATTGACTGTTAATGCAGCACATGGATGACAATGTTCAATGATAAAATCACTGCCCTTTGGAGAACACACATACTTTTCCAAATCATTGTATCTTTCCTCATACAAGACTGTGAAGAGACAAAAATGCTGTCATGATGCACTTGGTTGTTCTATAAAGCAAGCACTGCAAGGTTTATTTTTATTTAAAAGAAAAACCAAAACAAATACACCTAAGTTCACACACCGTGATTAAAGTTTTTGCAGAAATAAAACTAAAATTTATTTTAGTTACAAAATATTCTGATACACACCTAGTCTAACACGATATGATTTCTTTTGTTCTTGTACTTTACATTTCACTTTACATTTTCCTGTACAGTTCTTTTCAGAGTTTTTAGAGCTTCTCTCTATTGTCTTCCCAGCACGTTGCCAATACCTTTTCACAGATTGTAACCACCTACAGTGAAAGAATAAAATAAAAATGAGCATTGTAGAAAATATTTTAAGAAAATTGCTACAGCTATAATAGATTAATTACCACAATCTGCTCAACCTGTTCTGTAGAATTTCCAGTCCCCCTCCAACCTTCTTTAGTGTAATTTTCTCCAGCTTATCCCAGGGTGCAGATAAAAAATGTGAAATAGCACCATTATATATATATAAATACAGTGCAGGTGTCTTCTCTGATTGATGATGGACAAGTGTGCGTATTAGGGTCTGGCAATTCAAATAGACATAAAAGCCTTCTAAATTCCTCTGCACAGCTCAGTTATAGGGTCTGAAGGAAGAGTAGTGCCTCTTCTCATTACAGAGTTAGGAGTTACAGTATTGTTTTGTGTCAATTGGGGGAGTAATGGTAGCATTATACATACAACAATATAACTCCAAATCAGTTGCCTCCCAGTAGTCATTGACCTCTCTATCTGAAACAGCTCTTATCCAATTTAAATATGCTCTTGTGAGCAAGAAAATTCCACACGTACTCAGTTAGGTGTTCCGGGTTACTGACAGTAGCAGAGAGCGCCAAAAACGGGCACCGAATTGTTACCAGAAGATGCTCCCAAACCTCTGCTCCAATTTCACCGCCAAGACAATGGCCCTATGTTTTTGGAAAAAAGGATTAAAAGAAAAGAAAAAAAAAAAACCTGCACCCATAACAGGAGCTGTTTTGTGTCTTGCAAAAATCAAGTTTAGCAAGATCAGTACTGAAAAATTCTTATGTTGAAGCAAATGACCACAAGATCCAAATCAAATGTCCAGTAAATCCCTCTCCAGACTACACTAGATAGCAAACTTGTCTAAATTTCAATACTACATTCACTGTTTGTACCCTAGATACACTGGCATCATTAGCAATTAATTGTATATAAAAGAAAGAGTACAGTAGGAATTTTAAATTTAGCAAGATTAATCATTGACTTTTTCCCTGGAAAGACTGACAAATACTATATGATGTGAAAAGTATACAATCCCTGTCTGGAATGCTCTATTTGTGCCACTGAGACTACAGTGGTGGCTTTTAGTTTTTCAGTTGACTCGCTTGAGAGAAATAAGGACTCTTCTGGTAGCTTTGACTGAAATGTACGTCCTCTTGAAGACTAATAGAGTTTTAAGTTCTTTCACTGGAGTACGTAAACACAATCAGTAAACAGGAAAACACAAATAAGTCTGAAATAATATTTCTGAAAGCTGCTTTTTTTACCAGCAGTAACATATATAATGAAAAACTGAGTCACCAGAATTTTTCCTCTAAATTTTTCATATATATGTTAAATTGGTTACTATTAAAAGATGCCTACCTCATCAAATATAACATATTGTATCCGTTTGGTCCATTTCTGGGAACGAGGAGACAGCATCAAGATTTCTAGACACTGAGGCACAGTCACTAGTATCTAAGAAGAAAGGTTTGTAAAGAATTATTTTCAAGTAAACCAACTAAACAACTACAAGTAGATTCTATATTTAGAAAGCATTTAAAAATATATATGTATTTGATTTCAAGGTAAGCAAGAATGAATAGCAACTGGTATCTTCAAGAAGGGCAAGACAGAGGACCCAGGAAACTACAGAATGATCAGCCTCACCTCAGTCCCTGGGAAGGGGATGGAGCAACTACCCTGGAAATAATTTCCAGGCACATGGAGAACAAGAAAATCATCAGGAGCATCCAGCATGAATTCACCGAGGGAAAGCCAGGCTTGACCAACCTTGACCAACTTCTATGACAAAATGAGTGGCTTGGTAGATGAGGGGAGAGCAGTGGATATTGTCTTCACTAAGGCTTTCAGCAACATCTCCCATAATATCCTCACAGACAAGCTGTTGAAGTATGGGTCAGATGAGCAGATAGTGAGGTGGACTGAAAACTGGTTGTAAGGCTGGGCCCAGAGGTTGGTGATTAGCGGTATGAAGCCTAGCTGGAGGCCAGGAACTAGCGGTGTACCCCAGGGGTCAATAGTGGGTCTGATCCTGTTTAATGATCCGGATGATGGGGAATACTGTACCCTCAGCAGTTTTGCTGATGATGCCAAACTGGGAGGAGTAGCTGATATGCTAGAGGGTTGGTCATGCTGCCCTCCAGAGGGACCTGGACAGGCTGGAGAAATGGGCTGACAGGAACCTCATGAAGTTCAACAGGGAGGTGTGCAAAGTCCTGCACATAGGGAAGAACAACCCCATGCACCAGTGTATGCTGGGGGGAAGCAGCTCTGCAGAAAAAGACCTGAGGGTCCCGGGGAATACCAAGTTGAACAGGAGGCCGCAATGTGCCCTTGTGGCAAAGGCAGCTAATGGTGTCCTGGGCTGCATTAGGAGGAGTGTTGCCAGCAAATGAAGGCAGGGGATCTTTCCCCTCTACTCAGCACTGATGAGGCCACACCTGGAGGCCTGTGTACAGTTCTGGGCTCCCCACTACAAGAGAGACCAACCTAGTGGCCTTCTGTGATGGAGTGACTACATCAGTGGATGAGGGAAGAGCTACTGAGATACTGTATCTGGACTTATGAAAGGCATCTGCTGTATGCTAGCAACCAAAGGATTTTAACGCTTTTTCAATTAACCAGAGCAAGTAATCAACTGCATGTCTCCTAAGGATGAATAGGCAAGGTTGTATGCCATAGACTGAAAGTTTCTGGTAAGCAGCACAGGTATGCTTAGATTTTTCCCAAACTTTGTATTTAGCAATGGTACAATTGTTATAATTAGAATTAACATTTTCAGAAGCCAGATGGAATACAGAAGTCATTATTATCATATGTTAAAACACCCATAAAAAAATACCTGAGAATTCATTACATCATTGCGATAATCTCGTGTGAACACTCCACACATTACCACTCCATCAGGAAGTTTCTTGGTGAATCGACTGTATATAGTTCCCACCGCTTGGTTTACAAGCGCCTTAAATAAAGCAGGTTATTAACAAAACTAGACAGTGTATGTCTAAAGGCATACAATATTCAGAAACATATAAAAGCATTCCATTTTGGCACTAATATTAACATACTAGACTATAATGTACTATGTAATGTACTATTAAGTCTAGACTGTCAAGAATGTTAACTTTAAAAAGGTATGGTACTTGATTTTCAATTATACTCAAATGCTTTCAAAGGACTTTAGTGTTGTGTAAAGTGAGTTATACATTATTAATTTTGTATTTTGATTATTTTCAAAGCAGTTAAAAATAGATCACATTCTACTGCATCTGCAAGCACTTTAATGATCTCAAAGTCCTGTGGCTGCAGGTATAAAACACATTCTGCACCCAGACTGATATTCAAATTAAAAGATGATTTTGATGCCCAACCTGAGTATAACCACAAAAAAAAAGATTTTACTTATAGAAAATAATCCATAGAGATTGTTATTGAATAACAGCATACGTAATTCAATATCCAAAAACTACATTACTGAACATTAAAGGAAGTTTTGGAAGAAATCAAAACATTGTGCCTCAAAACTTAAGTCAGTTTTTAACTATTGGGATGGAACTCTCATTAAAAAATATCCTGTTTACCTAGAGTTTCAAAAATTTTCTCTCTAAACATTTCATGGTGAACTCAATTAGAAACAGACAACTTGATTTACTTGGTCATTGTTCTGTTCTAATATTACTTTCACCATGTTGGTAGGCTTTTGGTACTCTCACCATTTACTTAATATGCTACTTACAGCACTTTTGTATATATTAGTGTTTCTGACCTTAAATTACCTGTACAGATATTTATAGACAAAAACTCTAAATGAGCTTAAATATTTTGAAGATTTTTTATAAGCATGCTGTTTCTAATAAGTGTAAATGTAAAACAGAATGATTCAATCTCTAATAATAAAAATATATATATATACACCAACTAAATTTATGTAACAAGTTACCCCAAACTGTTTCAGAATAATACTGAGAAATACCACAGTCATACATACAGAATAAGTAGTAGGATGCAGCCTTACCTTTGTAGGAGCAACATACACAACTACTCCATCATTGCTCGTCTTCAGAACTTTTTCCATGCAATAGTATGATACATATGTTTTTCCTGATGAAGTGGGAGCAACGATCACCGCAGACTCATTATTATCTACAGCATCAAGAAGTTCTCGCTAAGAGAAAAGTAGTTACTTATGTCAAAATGTCGTTATGAAGTTCTTACTGAGCAAATCATCTCTTTATGTGACAACATCTCTTATTTTTGCATGTAGACTTTATGTAAAGATTATAGACTACAGAAAGTTAGTTAACGTAGTCATTTTACGACTGCATTCTTCTCTCTGTTAGTGAAGAAAAAAAAAAAAACCCTGAACTACAAATTATAACTTGTCTATTTCAATTATTTGGTCTGAGATACTGATACCACAACATTCTGAGTCCAAACCTGGACATTCTCAGATTAAAAAAATAAAACCAGTTAACTCAGCAGTGTATAACTACGCTCCAACAACTTAATTGTTTTATACAAGGCAGTATTTTTTTCTTGTATTACAATAGTTACATCAATACTGTCCAAACCTCTCTTCTGCTATTAGTATACAGTGCTTATTAATATGTTTTCATCCCTCTTATTGTCTTCCTCCATGCTCTCTCACCTAACATAGGTCTGTAAAAGGGTGGGGGAAGAGCTATAGAAGAGGAAACAGAAATAGTACTAACGCTATCTTTCTCTATCAGCACAAAGGCCAAGTTCCAAGTTGCTTTTCAAGCAAGTGACTGTTTTGCAGATATGGACATGTAAAGCAGCAAATTTATAGTCCAATAACAAAAAAAATCTGAGTTAGATTTACTCTGCTTTAGACAGAAAAGTTATTTCTCAACTCATTCTATGGATAATTCTTTAGGGACAAATGAGTAGAGGATGAACAGTGAGAGATTATCCAAATGGGGTGTTATCACCATCAGATATGATAATAAGCAGTGAAATACCATGTATTTGGCATTTCTTATATTGAATTCCTTGGGCCAAGCTCTCTGTAGAAAAGCTGTCAGTGTAGAAAGAACATGAAGTACAGTCCAAAATGATCTAGTAAATTTGTTAAACTTGTTAAAAAATTAAATTTGTTAAATAACACTATTTTTTACAAGTAGTGTAATAATGTGTATTTTTAAATGGGAAAAGAAATCAAAGATCATTTCCATTAACTTTATGCAGAAAGTTTGTGTCTCATTACCTGCCATGTGTCTGGTATGAAACGTTGCACTCGGGGATCTGGATCATTTCTCTCTTCTCTGAGTAAGTAATAATCCATGTATTGTAGCTGAAAGTGAGCTGGACCCACTTCGATAGCATAGTTGCTTACATGCTGATCCTTCCTTTCTCCTGTCTGTAAGATCAAATGAAAATTCAAATCGGTTTGAAAGCTAGCAAGAGATTAAGATAATAGGACATCTTTTACTCTGTGGAACTCTGCAAGCTTTGAAAAACATATGAAAGTGCAGGTGATTTTAAAATAATTTCTTGCAGAAACCTACACCATATAGCCTTATGTCAGGGTTACACTTGTGTCTCTTCAAAGGAGACTATGTTCTAAAAATAATGTGTCTTCCATAGCCAGTGTTGGTGGTGTTTTTGTCGTCAGAAGAGCTAATAAAACTGGCTAGCAGGCAAAGCTGATCCTCTTTAAGCTGTTGCCTGCCAGAGCCTTCTCATCCTATATTTATGTCTCTTTTCTTCAACCGGCCCTGACCCCTTGTGCAATGAATCACAGTTGCAAAAGGAAATTCAATATCGTAACTGAATGTGATCCCAAATTTTTTAAAGCACTGTAATATTAAACAATGCCCATATACCCTAAGACATTCCAAATTCCGTGTGCATGGGCACGACTGGTTACAACATCTGATCCTGAAAGCTGGTATAGGAAAGCACTACGTGTTACAACATAGAGCATAAGATCAGAAAATCACATAATAATTTAGGTTGTCAGGGATGTTTGGATGTCAATTAATCCAACTCACTGCTAGAGGCAGGGGCAATTAGATCAGGTCATTCTGGGCTGCGTTCAGCCAAGTTTTTACTGTCTCCAAGGATGAAGCTTTCACAACTTCTTCAATTTCTTGAAAGAAATATTTTCTGTTATTCCAGAAAATTTCAGTTATACCTAAAATTTCCCTGAAAGATTGGTGAGGAGGATTGTAAACATGCTCAAGTGACTTGCAGCTGGGGTGTAGAAAAACACATACACCATTGTTCAGTCTTGTGTGCTTGACAAGTAAAACATTTGTGTTTACATAACATAAGGCCTATGATAGACTCAAAGGAACCTTATCAAACATGCTTGAGATTCCTGCACCAAACATGCTTGAGATTCCTGCACCGCTGTGAGAAGGATCAAAGCACAGTGGAAAATTACACTTGTGTGAATCCCTGACACATAGAAAGCAGCTGGTTCGGTAGCTCGCACTCTCTCTTTAGCAAGGACCAAGCTCCACAGTGCATGCGTTCCCACTTCACTTGTGTGCCTCTCTCTGCCCAGGTCCTGCTTTGGAGATCTCCCGGTTCACAAGGTAATGAAAATAAATCTACTATTTGCATTTTATCTGTGGTTTTGTGGTTGTTCCTGCATCCTGCCTGTGTCAGCTCACACATCCCCAGCTTTGCAAAAGTAATAATCAGAAACAAGGAGCTGCAAAAGCAAAAGTAGGTCCAAAATGCACCGACTGATCTAGAACCCTTCTGACCAAGACATTAAACTTGCCAACATATCCCTTCTATTACCACAAACCTTTAAAACAGACTTTTTGAGATCCTTTGATCCTACAATTCTACTTCCTGAAATGTAATATACTTTATTTGTGGCACCAAACACCCTTACAATAACTATGTAGCCAAGAGCAAACAATCATTGTACACCAGTTGAATTCACATAGAAAAAGAGACAAAATGTTCCACTCTTCAAGGGATGAAAATTTCTTACAAAACAACCACTTCCTCCCCCACCTCTTAGTCCTGATAAGAAAGGATGATCAACACTTTCCAAAAGTAAGTTTCCAAAAATTCCTAACTCTACTGCGACTGAAATATGAGATACTGAAGTGACCGATACTGGTTTTACAGTTCACTGTAATCTTCCTTCCTTTTGCTACTGACTCCATATTCTTCAGGCTGTGAGTTATATCCTCTTCTGCCTGAGAGCCACTTTAGCATCCCCTCTCTCTAGTAACACCCCATCTACACACAAAGGTATGCAAACTGCTCTTGACATTAAATCAGCCAGCAGGCAGGTTGCTAGCATGCAGAAAGGCATAAGAACAGTCCTTAGACAAATTACTTCAGAGCCAAAATCAGTGTAGCTACTGATGGTCTCCGCTGTGCTAGCACGGACAAGCAAGTCAGCATCTGAAACTGTCTCCTTCAGAGGTGACCAGTAATACCATTACAACAAACAGAATAGCTTTCATCCACCTCCGCTGTCTCCAAGATTTCCTTTTCTGAAGTAGCACACTGGGGCCTGTTAGAGAGCAGGGGCTTATCACTTCACTTTTAACAGTTATTTTTAACATGCAGAGTTCAGCTGATGTGATGAATTGAACAACAGGTACCTCTCAGAGATTCTAAGTCTTCACGCAGATATAACTAGAGCAAATTAATCTTGATGCATGTTTCAGATGGTATCTTTGCAGCCATATGAAGTTCTATTTACTAAGGTGGAAGCGGCATACTGTGTCAGCTAGCCCTCACGTCAAGCAGAGAACTGTATCCAGGGCACTAAAGAAGATTAATATCTGAAGCAAAAATAGACAGTTCCTCATCTTTTGAGGATNCNNNTGGCACAATACAAAATAAAATAAGCTCAATATAGGTCTATTACACACTATTCAATGCTTAAGAAAACTGTGTTTTCAACTACAGATCCAGTTACAGTAGAATCATTACAGTCTATGAAGTTACCTGGCCAGATAGAGAGTATGCCAAATTCTCAAATCCAAGAAGTCTTAGGTATCTGGTCAGCTTTTGTAGATGTGGTTTCTCCAAGAGATCTTGGTATTTTTCAAGGAGGATATGAATTCTCCTCATTACTTGAACAGCTTTACTTAAATCTTTAGACTTTTTACCTTTAAAAAAAAAAAGTCTACATTTATTTGAGAGCCAATTGTATCACTGGGAGTCTTCTGATATTAATTTTTAGAATGGATCTTATCCATCCAACCACATTTATGACAATTTAAATATGAATTTTATTTAAAGACAACTAGAAAAAGACAACCCACATTCCTATGACCTCTACAAGGAGTGCCACTGAAGACCAAGCACCCAAATAATTCTATCTGCTTTTGCACACTCACCTATAAAATGGAGTCATACTTCTGACATTTGCACAATAACTGAGCTCCCCCATTTCACCTTCCTGACCCGCACCTATGTTAGTCAGTCTTATTAGTAACACATTCCACTCCAATGTCTACAACTCTCTTCAACACGTCTAGAGCAGCGTGTGTTTAGACTCTCCTCACTGAGGGTATGGACTGAACCAGTTAATTCTGGTGAAACAGGAGGCCACTGACCATGGTAGCACAAATTTTTGCGCAAATCATCACCATTCACACTGTGAGCTAACCACCTCAGCTAATTAAACAATCCACTGCAATATAGATACCTTTTAGTGTGCATGATACATAATCATTAAAGAAATATACAACAAAATAAAATTTTTATGTATGCAAAGTTTACAAAGCAGGAAAACAGCTACAATCTCATTTCATTGGATACTTCACGGCTGACTGAAAGGATCTTGAAATTGCAAAAGGGAACCAGAGCCTGATAATACTTACAAACACCTTCCATGCTCCTGAAACAGGGCTGTATTTACACGTCTTTATCCCAGCTGAGAATGTCCAAAGTCACGCACTCTCTTGGTTAAAGAGAGTGGAAGTTGAATACTGAGCACAAATTTGGCTATCGTACCTTGCTCTCTGCAGTGTTCCTTCCATACTTCTAAGCAGGCAGACAGTCCTGTCATTTCTACGCTGAACTTCACAGATTTAAGAGTCTTGAGGAACTTCTCCAATTTATTTATTCCAACAATCACATTTGCTTTTATTTCCTTTTCAGTCTGTATACACAAAGCTTTCCATTGCTCCTGTTCTTTCTCTTCTTCCTTAATTTTTAGTCGCCTGTTGTTTTCCTCTGCAATTTCTTCCGCTTTACTTTTCTATCCGATAAAATGAAGATATTTAGAACTAACTATCACTGTGTGCAAGCATCTTCTAAAAAAGTTAATTTTCAAGGAGACATAATTTCTGAATCTCAGTAGAAATTGCTTGAAAGAGGTTCCCTAAGCTTCATTTTTAGTCAGTATAAAGCTTCACAAGTAGTATAACAAAGCACAACTGTGGAAAAATAAAATACTAGATGTCTGAAAGTTAAATTTCAAGCTTTTATTTTATACATGGTTAACAGTAATTCTGATCACACTGAGATGCTTTTCAATAAGTTAAATACGAGTTCAACCTTACTTCAAGTTAAGAAAGTTATTTTATATACAGACTTTTACAGGTAACTCAACAGGCTATAATCTGTAATCCATAGTACAGTCTATTATGAAATATTACTCAAATTACTATTGCTCAGTATTATTCATAAGCATGCAAGTACATGCTACATACCCTGTGATGTCTGACAATGTTCACATAGTTAGGATTAACTGCAATATTTACAGGATCCTTCACAGAGAATGCTTCCAAATAGTGCAAGGAAATAAATAACTGAATAATGTTTTTTTAGTATTTCTCAATAGTTTCTTAAAGTAAAATTAAATTAATGAACTCCAGTTTCCTTCACTCCACATTATAACACTGGCCATCAGCCAAAATCTATCAGCCTTTACAGAGCTCAAATTTACTATTTTTTTTTATTTACTTGTGCCTGTTTAAATATAATCACTTATCAGTACTCCTAACTAGGCACAAAAATGCTTTTGCCAATTTGCTAACTTATTTTGAAGTACAAAGGCAATTTAAATTTCTTCAGCTGAAAACTACTAGTGTTTATATTCAGAATATAAAACTTCAGCTGTGGGACTCATATAGTAGAAATCCTTTCCTGGATAACAGAAAAACATATTTGGAAAGAGCAACTTGAATATACTTACAGGCTTTTTTTGTGTCTTTTTCACAGCAGAATTAGCATTCCTTGACACATGCTCTTGATGTACAATAAGTTTGGAAGCGTCGTCTTCCAAAGTGCTTCCATAAAAATGATGAAAAGTCTGTAACTTTTGTATCTGTCTTCTTTCTTCTGGATCTTTGGATTTTGCTGCAAACAAATATAATTGATTACAAACCACTCTGCACTCTGATAGAATTCCAGCCTCATCTATTTCCAGGAGAAGGTACCTGGGTAATGCATAAATTTCCTAAAAATTCCTCATTGACCTAAAGGCCAAAATCACATTTTGAAAGAGGCTGGCTACTAAGACTCACTGAAACCCAACAGTACTTTGCATTGTCTGAGAGACAGGCAATAGACTCAAATTCAACCTACTTTAGGCACACGTTAAAAAAACTGCAAAACTTAACAAGCAGGACATCTGGAAAGAAATTATTAGCTGTTTGACCAAAATGTCTAGGCTTCTCACATAGTCCATTCAAATAAGGAAGGTGTCTTCCAAAGGCAATTCAGATGATCAGAAAGAGACCTCTTCCCATCAAAACAAGACTCTGTCATCAGAACATAAATAAATAAAGCTGCTGGAAGAACACTTCTGCTAGCCAGTGGAAGATACTGAACTGAGCACATGGATACTTCCACACTCAAGGCTAGGTATTTCTCTCTGCCCCAATATCAAAACAATGAGTCAGTTTCTGAGTGTGAAGACCCATCTCAGAAGATCTGTTTTTCACAATGCCTAGATGACACATGCCAGCATTCAGAGTATTCATGCAAGGTACGCAAGAGAGAAGGCCCTCTCTTCAGCTGGAGTGGACAAAAACCTTGAACTCCAACATTATGGAAGGTGCTGTAGCTACTGTTCTGCAGGTTATGCTCTCCAAACTTCCCATTGAAATCACAGTGCACAGAAGAATGCAAAAAATCATCCAGTCAGAAAGATGAGCAGATGGAACCCCGGTTTCATAGGTCAAGTGGCGCAAATACCTACTCAGGAAACAACATTTCTAAGTCTCTGAATTAAAACCGTAAGCAAGACTGGAAGTACCAACAGTAATCCATGACTTCTCAACTCCTGGCAGGTTTTTCACAGTTTAATCCACTGCATGAAAGTTTTGTGTACTTGCTGGTACATACTGTATTGTATATTTCATTTAATGTGAACATGCAAATCTAAGACCAAAACTAAGTCCATGTTTTTTTTTTCCTTAGTATCTCAAACTGGAAAAAACTCAGAGGAAACTATAACGCATAATATCAAGAATTAGGATACAAACAACTTTTGTTAACTTCTGTGCTGGTTTTAGTGGGATAGAGTTAAATTTCTTCATAGTGTCTAGTACAGGGCTATATTTTGGATTTGTGCTGGAAACAGTGTTGATAGCATGGGGATGTTTTAGTTGTTGCTGAGCCGTGCTTACACAGCATCAAGGCCTTTTCTGCCTCTCACCCCACCCCACCAGCAAGTGGGCTGGGGGTGCACAAGAAGCTGGGAGGGGACACAGCTGGCACAGCTGACCCCAACTGACTGAAGGGGTATTCCATGACATACGACATCATGCTCAGCATATAAAGCTGGGGGAAAAAGAAGGAAGTAGGGGACATTTGGAGTGATGGCATTTGTCTTCCCAAGTAACTGTTATGTGTGAAGGAGCCCTGCTTTCCTGAAGCTGCCTGAACACCTGCCTGCTGATGGGAAGTAATGAATGAATTCCTCAATTTGCTTTGTTTGCGTGCACAGCTTTTGCTTTACCTATTAAACTGTCTTTATCTCAACCCATGAGCTTTCTCACTTTCACCCTTCCAATTCTCTCCCCCGTCCTGCTGGGGGGGTAGGGGAAGCAAGCAAGCAGCTGTGCGATGCTTAGCTGCCAGCTGGGATTAAACCACGACTTCTTTTACTTCTTATTTTAATTCCATTCTCAAAAGATAAGGTTGGCTATGCGTGCTCTGTGCCAACACATGAGCAGATTTTACACGTGTATGGATGTGCTTACCAAGCATTATCCAAACTATATATTTAAACATTAAACTGCACACATACATAAAGTTTGCTTATACAAACCTGTGAAGAATTTCACAAGCAAAAGGGAATGTATCATGAACATCTGACCACATGTGCTTATTCTGTTATACTCGTTGGAGCTATTTAAGATAATACACAATGCATACACATAATACACAGGCACATCAGTTTAAAGATAATTTAGCTATTGCAGTAGCTTTAGTATTTACAAAGTTGCAAATATTTTCTGAAATGAGGAGTCCGTCTTCAAAATCACGATAACCTTTACAACACTGTTCTAGCCAACACAGACACGTGGGCTTCGTGTTAGTTTTTCTTACCATCAGCATTGCACCGTACTCGCTCATATTCTTCAGTCAAAGGTCTGCAAGAATGCCAGTGAAGAAGCTCATCAAATTTCTTGTAGTTAATAAGTGAAGTAACTGCAGGATCAGTGCTGAAATATACAAACATTAAACACAGCAGAAATTAAGTGTGTTTTCAGCATCTGTAATGAAACATTCAAAAGATTAAAAAGCTGGGTATTTATCAAAACACAATTTTACTGTGGCAGAAAACCAACATAGGGTTTAATTCCACTCCAAATATAGTTTGTCAAGATAGCCTCAGTTTTTCAGAAAGAATTACTAATAAAGTAAAACTCCCTTTTTTCACTTATTTTCATACAGATTAATCACAGAATGCAAGGTAACTACATAACTTGCATACCGGCTGAAAAATATCAATTGCGCAGCACAAAACCCACTTCCACAGGTAGCAGAGCAAATGTAAAGGATAAGGCCTTCTTACTTTTTTTCAGAATTTTTATTTATTGTTTTTCTTTTCCTGAAATCAATTTGAGCTTTGTAATTTAGGATAAGGCCTTTCAAATACAAATTGTACATTTAGAAAAACAATTCCAGAATGTAGAATAAGAATCAAAGCCTATAATGCAAACAAGTAACTGTATAAGAAAATATGGATATATTGACTCTTACCCATTCTTGTTCTGAACTTTCTGTTAATATTTACACCAGTACATGTAAATGTGAAATTTTACCCAGTGACAGCAAAAGCACTTCTACATTTGTACGAATTGAGCATAATACAGATGTAAAGCAGAGGGGAGCAGAAAATAATTCCATATAATGTTTTTTCATTAGAATAAAACTCAAATATGTACCTTTCTAAAACAGGCAGGTCCTTCAAAACATCTCCAGCATATTCTTTAAAAAGATCAGATTTCACTGAGATTAGCCCAATGTTAGGAATTTTTTCTTCATAGTCTTTACAGCGCAAAAAATAATTAATATTGTTTAATTAAGAATATTTATTATTGCATATCATACTTAAAAATTCTGTCAAGTTACATTATAAATTAAATTCTATAAAGTAAAATTTGCTAAAACTAAGCATTTCACTAGTTCCCTTTTTCCTGTTTCTTCTCAAGCATGAGAAGACGAATGAAGGGGACATCATTATTGCTTCTGAGTAGATATTCTCAGAATCCATTTTTGACACCTATGCTAGCTTTCTGAATGCTACAACCCATACCATCTCACAGGCATCTAGTTTCCTGCACTGATTCCATAAAGACCACAGCCTCCTAAATATGTACTTTCAACTGCACTTACGTTAGATGACTACAGATGACATAACATTGTGCTTCCTTCCCATGTTTGAAGTCTAGCCACAATTTCAGTCTTCAAGGTCTCCAAAGGAGATACAGAAACAGGCAACACAAATGCTGTGCCAGAAGATGCCTTAATGTCCAAAAGATAACAAAGAAACTATCTTTTTTTGCCTGCTAGAGCCCACCTTGCCCATTTGACATCTTTGAAACCAGATGAAGAACACTCACAAGCTTAAGTAGAAATATATTCCAGCCTTTACTGAATTTCTTACCAACTGTCTCTTCTAAAGATTTATACAATTTGACAGGTTTAAAATGAGCATTGGAAGGTTGTAACATAACTGGTTCTCAAGAAATGTCACATATCAGGCAAAAATCTCTACCTACTAGTTTCAGATATCCAGAAGAGGTCTTGTACATGAAGGAAGAAAACAAACAATCTGAGCCAACTATGCACTTTCCCAGTTATGGGCTACTACACAGGACAATGGTGTAATTTAAGACACTTTTAGACAATTCACATTTCTACACCCTCCAAAGATTGCAATGTGAGCTACAGTGATGGCTGGACTCTCTACCACTAGGGCAAAAATTCTATATTTCACTTAATTTGCTGCTCCCATGCCCAATACGCCATGTCAACATGTGCAAAGATGTTCTTCAGAGACAGTCTCCCTGCAGCATAATCATTAATTATGAGTAATTATTGTGCGTTTTACTATTATTTGTATTGCACTAATCATAATGTTTTTTGCAATACATGCAATAGATTTGGGCTAGCAATCACAGAACTAAACCCAATTCCTACTGAAGTCAAAAACAGTACTTGTGCTGTCTATAGTGGAGTCAGAATTTCACCCATAAGGCCTGGTCAGACTTATTTTTACATTACCTGCAAGTTTTGCTAGTGGGTTGAAAGGAAGGAGGAGAGGATCCATGAAGCATGGGTTAGATTCGTGATCAGGATAAAATCAGATCACTACTCCTAGAACTTTCAGTGATAATAATGAAGATCATGCTTCTAACTCTTTAATTTATGGAGTTGTCAGTACCTCTAAATAATGTCTGTTTCTGTTCAAGAAATAGTTCGGAGGTCTTTCGTATTGGGAAGGCATCTCCAAAACTGTAATTCGCAGCCAATGTCGTCACAGTGTTCCATAAACATTGGTATTCACTCTCCATTTCTTTCCCCAATTCCTTTTTGAACTCTAATCCTGCGGAAGGAGGGAGGGAAGGAAGGAGGGATGGACGGAAGGAGGAAAGGACGGAAGGAAGGAAAAAAGAAAAAAAAGGCACTTGAAAATTAAGTTTCCTCAAACAGATCCTACCTATTCACCTATGCAGCGTCAGGCACAAAGACTTGGGTCCTATCCAAGGTCTTTGATCATTAGAACAAATTAGAACAGAACGTTGTACATTCACAGTTTTTAATAGCCCAGGGTATAAGTAACTAAATGTAATGAGAAGATGCATTTTGGAAAAAACACCAGATTTAGATGGTCTGTGGAAGTCTGCAAGCTCCACAGCTAAAGAAGAATTTCTCTCACCTTTGCCTCCTGCAGGGTAGGATCCTGAATTGGTAATTGTTTTTTTAGTGCCCAATAACAGGTATCATTATAAAAAGAACTGTTTCGTATTCCTAATTTATATTTCCTTTAAAAGTTCCTCTACACTTGCTTTACTGAGGTACATACAGGACATCTTATGACTAGATTTATGTAGAAAGGATTCTGGTTTACTATCACACTCAAGGCAGAGGATTTCAGTTAAACAGAATTACTCTGAAAAAACATTTGCTACAAATCCTCTTCCATACTTTCTTGCTCTGTCAGCTTTTGTAACTTTCTTGTGAATCTTAACACATCTGACAGTGTTCTTAAAGCTCCAGCTCCCAAATGAATGTATTTATAAGACAATACATGAATTTGTCTGAATCAATCTCATCTGAAATTAAAAATATTATCCAATATCATAGTAGGGTTAGAATCTAGTTTCCATTCTGACTGTGTTGCACTAAGACAAAATGAAATGGATAGAAAACTGACTAAAAACCAAATGGTTGAGAATACCAAATAACAGTGATCCAGAGATCTTACTACCTATGCTATATCACTCTTCCTTTGCGTAAGTACAGGTGGCACATCAAAGATATAACATGGTAAATTATTCTGAATGAGTACTGGGGAAAGACACTTTCACATGTGATTTTCTAGATTTGGCTATAGAAAAAAGTTTCCCTATTATTACATAAAATGTATCCATTATTATATGAGTAATTAGAAAATTATGTTCATTTCTGCTTGTACAAGCAGTTTCATTCTCATTTTGCAGCTTAATAAAGTTAGAAATTTAAGAAAGCAAACTGTTCAACAAATACAAAAACCTTCAGTGTATTCGACCTCATAGTAATGTGCAAGATTTATGAGCAGTGAATCATCATTTAAGTCAGGCAGGTAAGTTAAATCCAATTTCCAATCGTTTGTATTAGTTAGCTGTGTCAGAGCAAAATGTGTACACAACTGTTGCTGTTAAAATAAAGCAAAGAATTAATTCTTATGGAGAACCTTTTCATGTGGAGGGATCAAAGCATCTCCAAAGCAAGGTTAACTACCACAGATTCTACTGACATGAAAAATAACACACTGTTTACTTGACTTCTCTGTGATCAGGAAACTGCCTTCACTGTTCCCCTTCACTGTAATAACCAAATCTAAACAATAAAAAGGTCTGCCATCAAACTTCCGATACTGGATAAGACCAAAAGGTCCATGTAGCCCAGCACCCTAACCCTACACTGGGCAACCAGAGATGTCTAAGAAGAGGTCAAGTATGGAGATATTGCCCAAACATTCTCCTAACCCCACTGATTCATGGTTCACAAGATTCCTGAACCAGCTAAGTTTTGTTTCCAGCAGGTATATTACATTCTTTGATCTCATCAGATGACTAAAGTAGCATATACACAAAAATTAAGATTGAAATGCCAGTTGCACTTGATAACAGGGGAAGTAAGACAGTGCTACACATACCATTTTTATTAACGGTAGAATTTGCTTAGTCCAGTAGGATTTCATGACCCTAATCTGAGCTCTCTGTGAAAGAGGCATATGAAGAAGAAAAGCCACTGTAAGACATTGCATTCTACAGAGGTCAGCTGCTGCTTCTGGAGATAGGGGGTTACTTCTTCCCTGTTGAGAGATGACAGATAAAAAGTTGACCACGTCCTTCAGTGAAATAATTGTGTTCACTTCTACTTAATTCAGTGGTGTGTACTTCGTTAGAGCAGCTAATAATTTTGATCTATTTAAACAATTTGTGTATTGTAATTACTTGTAGATGCACTTATTTCAAAATGAACGTTCTTGTAGTGCTGGTAGATGCAGATCAGTTACAATATAAAAAAAAAATTTCTTTTCCAAAAAGAATATGACTATGAAAATCAAGACAAAACTTAAGAACAATTGTCAGTGTGTCTGGCTAGAAACGTTATTATTTTAAGAGGAAAAGTTAATATCTAGATATAGGCCTATGCTCTTCTCTCAACTGCACAGCAAAAAGTCTGTACAGAAATCCAGCTGTGCTGACCACTTGTAGTCATCCTGTAGTCCACCAAATATGTGTGTGTCCCCTATTACTGATATATTGTGTCTGTGTTAACTTGATGATAATATAAGGTTTGTAGTACGGTCACGAAAAAGATGTCATGACTGCATCTAGAAAGAAAACGTTTTTTCTGAAATGTCTTGCTAACTTCAGGGAAAGCGTATTCTTCTGCAAAAGCCAGTACGTCCCTGAACGTTAGGAAAATAAAAATAATGAGCGCAACGAAGTAATTGCTCCTAAGGTAAAACTTTCCCCAGGAACACCCACAGTGGCAGGGGGCACAGTGCCACCCACAGACAGACCGTGCTCCTTTGGAAAAGCTGTGGCTGCAGTAATCACCTGAACCAGACCACTAACGGAGTGCAGTCACAAAGAAAGCAGCCAGACCTCTCTCCAGCTTGGGATCTAGAAGAACAGCCATCTCTCCTCTTAGCAAAATGTTTATGGTCACTGTGCTAAAAAAAATATTCAAAAAATTCTTACTCTTGCTGATTTCTTTGTCTTTGTTCCCATGGAAGTACATGCATTTTTCAACATGTTGCTGTGTATTTTTAATCCCACGGCACAAGCAAGAACACAGACCACACGCCGAATGTCAGATCCTTCAGGCCATAGTCGTTTCAACAGACAGACAGTCTGGTGAACCTGCAATCACAACATTATTAATAGCACAAATGACAGCTATAATAAAAATTAGAAAAAAAGGACAAGTGTTATCCTTTACAGAGTTCTGTCAGAAAAGGGAAAAAAAGAATATGAAAACTACAGAAGGAAAAGTGGGCACAATCGTTAGCAAAAATAGCTCTTTTTTGTTTTGTCCCTGAGGGAACTAACAGCCCTGGCTGTCCATGCCCAACTCCTGGGGCCTACTCCCACCTGCCCAGGGCCCCGTTTCAGCCCCTCGGGGCCATCAGTCCCTGTCCCAGCGATGCCACAGCGGTGCCAGTCTCCAGCTCCCCACAGCCCGACAGGCTGACAACCCGGTGGGGCCTCGGGGCTGGGGCAGTGGGACAGAGCCCGGCTACCGGGCCCTGCCCTGCCGCCTCCGGGAGAGCTCCCGTGGCCCAGGCCCCAAGGGAGCAGCCACCTGCCCTCGCTGTGCCCTGACGTTTTTCTGCTCCGGGGGTATCTAATTACTGAACTTGCCTCAGGAAAGATAATCATAATAAAACAAAATATTAGCAGCAGCCAGGCAGCCATGTTTCTAATGAATTTGAAATGCTTTCTAAGTAACACCACTTTTTTCTGGATTGAAAGAAATCAGCTTACTGGACCAGTATCATCCCCACTGACAGCTGAGGAAGCCTTGCTGCTGTTCTCTGCAGGAGAGTCACATTCACAACACTGCAGTGAAACTTAACATTCAGAAAAATGGCAGGGCTATGTTAGGCACTAAAAGTATCACATACACATAAAACCACCAAATTTTTAAGGTTAAAATATTGTAAAAAAAGATTAATGAATCCATCGCTTTAATCATGCAAGCACAGAACTTGCAACTGTAATCAAGCTCTTAAAAAACAAAAATTCCCAGATGGTGAATACTTTTATAGTTAGCAGAGCGTGGAAGCCTTGGCAGCTGCAACAGAGAGGTTTAGAGTTTGAGATGTCCCCACAGAGGAGGTTGCTGCGGGCAGCAGCCGCGGCTCTTGCCAGCCACTGCTAACATGTCCTCCCTCACCCTACCCTCGGGAGGCAGCTGCTGCGGTGGGGTGAGGCGATGGCCACAGCGCGCCAGGAGGGGAGCAGCCACAGCCCCCCCGGGTGGCTAAGGGTGCGTTTATGCCACAGACGGTGTTTTCTGCTGAATAGGCTGGTTCCATCATCTGCAAGATAAAAGGCAGTCACCGAGAGGGAAACATCCCTTCAGTGGCATCCCACCGATCAGCTTCCAGCTGAACCATCCTACTTTAGTGAACTTTAAAGAAACAATCAGCTTTGAGCTGCTGTGAAGAAGAGTGGACACAGAGGAGACCTTCTCAGACTCAGGGTGTCACTTCAGGATAAGGAAGAGAGCCCCCAGTTCTGGGTAGGAAAGAATATCAGGTAAAGGATTGGAGGAAGACAGTCAACCTGAGGAGAAAAAAGAAAAAGCATCAAAGAGGTCCAACTACCTCTTTTTGTATGCTGTCCAGACTCAGCGTGAGATGTTCATATGAACACACAAATAGTTCTTTGCACCTGACTAGGTTTTCACAGGCATGTCGCAGATCTTGTTCATACTAAGAAGTGCAGAAGTCAAAGTTATATGCAAAAGTCAATAGACACAATGCAACAAAGAGAAACCGTTCAGATATATAACAATCCTCAGCATCCAATAAACATCTATTCTAAATAAAAGTCCTTTAAAAATAACATTCCTGGTCTAAATGCTAGTCTCATCTCGCATATTACAAGTCAGCTAAGACATGTGACACTGAAGATATGGGAAAGGCTGTATTTGAGACTACCATATCTTAAGTGAACAAGGATGTGAAATGAGACTACGGAGAACAGGGCAGGAATTCGCCACAAATCACAATGTTTGCCTGTAAAGGATTTCAAGACTAGTAGATTAAAGATAGATAAAATGAGCCACCTATCAGTGCTTTATAATTTTAATATATACAATAAAATATTCATATTGAGATATATTAATTAAATCTGCTCAGTAGAACTAACACCATTATTGCAAACCAACAATGAAGTTGTGTAACTTACCTTTTGAAAAAATAATCTGTGTTTATACATATTCTGAACATGATATCCATAAACTCTAAGAATATCATACTCCTGCCCTGAAGCAAGCACAATGTTGATTTTCTTTGACAATGAATGAGCAATTAAAATAGATAAATAGTCTGTCTGGAGAGAGGTCAGTCCTATGTCAGATACCATGATGAAGTAAGGATAGCTCTTCTTCAGGAAAATCTCCCATCTGGATGATAAACAATTGGAAAATTCTGTATGAACAGCGGTGCCTGTGTTATGCCTCAGGTGCTCTATTAATGCAGTACGTAAGAAAAGAAAATGAGGATATGGAAAGTACATCTGTTCTGCATCCTGTGGGAAATAAAAACAATGAAATTATTCGGTTACATTTGTTGACACAACAAACAGTTTCCTAATCCTGACTGGAATCAAGCAGTTGCTTTTGAAGGAGTGCAGTGGTTTAAACAGCAAACAAACGTTATTTGTTCAGTACCTTGAAGAAAACAATGACGTATTTGGCTCCTTTTTCAGTGAAATCCTGCAGGAAGCATTCAATTTGGTAGAAGAAGTTCAGATACTGTGTTTCCTTGTCTGAAAACATAAGTATTAAGGAATCCCCATCTATCACAAAGAATTCAGACTCAACAAAGTCTTTCAACAGACTGACATACCTGAAAGAAAAAGAAAAAGCATGTACATAACATTACTCCAAGAAAAGTTGGGGACACGGGACAGAAGAAATTTGCTCACTAATACATTTTAAAATAAATGTTTCTGTTAATTAAATCAATAGCAACTCATCTTCCTTGGATCTAAGGTTAGTCCTAAATAGCTTGCAATCCTTTCAGTTATTGAATGCACTAGCAATTGTCTCCTTTACAACTCTGGATATTTTTGTATCTGAGGCACCTGAGGCTTTGGTGACTTATGTGGCATCTCTTGTCCATCATTGCTTATGCAGAAAGTGTTATCTGTTCTGTAAGAAATACCCCACAGGAGATAACCACAAAACATATTTTGAGAGCCTTCCTGCCTGAGTTTTCAGTTAAAATTAGCAAGTAGGTTATCAACAACTATCATGACAAGGACAACTACCTCCCTCATCTAAGGAATGTCTGTGGCAGGAAAAATACCTTAACAGCAAGAGGAATCCAATCACAATACATCCCTTCAAGAGACCAAAGAATTAAAAGACTTCTTCATCCCCTTCGCATTTCAGAAAACTATGAAAGTTGGTAACATTTGCATTAATTGGTCTTAGGTCAAAACTTGAAACAAATCCTCTTCACTGAAGATGGCAAAAAGAAACAGGCAGCAACTCATTAGTTTTTAATACATCCTAGGAACTGACTGTGTTCTCCGGTTATTTAAGAATCCATGAAAGTCCAGGGACAGGATGTTTTACCCAGGACAGACCAAGATGTCAGAAGAACTTTTGCAGGTCCAGATGAAGAAGGGGCAAGCCCTTCTAGTAAGGGTTCTCTTCTTTCATGTTTGTCTATTACATACTACACTGTATATTGCATATTACAATACTAACGCATATTATAAGAACATTCATACTCTAATGGTAAGAACGTGCTTGTTTTCTTCAAGGCTGTCAAAAATGCCCAATACACATCACTTTAGATCCACATCTGGGAAGATTCCGCTTTCCCTTCTGGCTGGGATCAAGAGCCTCTGGTTTACAGGCCCAGATTTTTATCTGACGCAATGAGTAGCCCTCCATGAACAAAAACTACGTAAACTTCTAATACTTTTAAATTGTCTGCCTTTAATTAATAAAAATCTCTTTAGCATGTCAGCTCTAGAATGCAGAGTAGTAGACACTTTGTTGTCAATATGAACAGCACTATTGCTAATCTTTCTCCATACCAAACCGGGAAAGGAATCAGAATCTGAAGATGCAGAAGATCATGCATGAGAACTGACGTGCAAAACCACAGAAAGTATATATGAAAAGGAAAATTTTGTAGGAAAACTGTTTTAAACGGTGTAAAAGAGTAGCCTTAAAACGTGAGGAAACATGCTCAAAAAAAGCATGACAGTGAATTTAAAGAATAAATAACAATAGTTAAAAGAAATTGTAGATCAGTTCCTAAAACGTGCAGACAATCCCTACCCTTTGGGCAGATTTTCTATTATATTAAGAATCTTCCTTCATGTGGCTGAATGAAAACCTAAGTATCGCTTAGGTCTCCTGGTTTTCCACAAAACTAGGTGGTGAGCACACAGCTTCTTTCTCTAAGGGGCACTACACTGTGATGTCTACTTCGTTCAGATAAACTATTTTTATTATCATTTTTTACATTTCTTTCCATGAACCCCACTGTACTTACTGAGCTCTTGATAGGGATGCCCAAATGTGTAGCCTCAACTTCTTCAGAAATTCAACATGTTTCCTTATTTCTAAAATAACCACATAAACGGTTACTGACAGAACCATATAACCATAACTCATCAATTAATTACAAAAGAGCCAAAAAGTAAGATACTGCAATAAAAGCCACAGACATGAGAATAAGCTAGTAACAGCTCCTCACCAGGCCTTTGGGAATTACGTTTGTTCTGGAGAACTCTGAAATCTTTGCCTTCAGTTTGTGATGCCTGCTGTATCTCTTCTTCAGTGTCTGAGATACTGTAAGTGTTACTGTAATCTGGGTCTTCTGCTTCTTTTTCTCTATCTTTCTCTTCTTTAAGCATCTGCATAACAACTGCTTCCTCTTTGTCACTGGTCTCCTCCTCCTCATCACTGTTACTTGTAATCCCAGGCTCTTTATCTTCCTTTGTTGGAATGAAGCCCATTTTCACACTGCCGCTACACTCACTATCATTATCACCACTACTAGCATCCGCACTGGCATCATTATGAACAACTTTCTTCAAATTATATCCTGTAGAATCCATCACAGATCTTGATTCTGTCATAAAAAAAAAGAAAACTCTAAGTAATCAAGAGATAATTTTCAAGAAATATGGTATGTTCTGAGGCTTTAACCATTAAATTATCTACTTCATAATCACACTGGAATAAAACATCAAGAAAAATCAGAAAGCATTTTGCGAACATCCCTGTGAGACATATTTTCATTTAAAAATCAATAAATATTTTTATGGGCTATAAGGAAAACATCAGCTTTTGTCTTAAAATTTACTAAACAGGAGCATTACATATCTGCTTTGCGTTTTGCATGAAAGGATCCTTGGAGGGGTTAGTCATAATTTGCTATGTTAGCTGTATCTACATGGCATGCTCCAAGCAATGATCCACTTTCCCTGGCCCAGGTGACTTGTAACCACACTGTTCATGCTAGTCCAGTCACAAGTAAGCACGCCACAACATCTTCATTGCATGATGGAGATAATCATGGTTTGGTATTAATCATACTTTTAAATTCAGTTTTAGCTTTTTTCTTCTTTTTTTTCAAAGGTAGACTTCTCTACTCTTGAGTGAGTATAGAACTGTAATGGTTAGGGTAACTCCACACTTACGAGGTCACTGTGTTGAGTTCTTTTGAGCTAAAGAACAAACCAGCAGCTTGGGATAACCCTGCAGAGTCCCTGCATCAACTCAGTTCTTCTGAACTTCAATTTTGTTTCGTTTCCATTCAGGTAACAGCCTTATGCAGCATTTATTGCTGCAGTATGGACCATTGCAATATTCATATGCCTTAGATATGGTTATCCTTCATTTTCCTGAGACCATAAAAGGACTATTTCATCTTTAGATGTCATTTTTAGTCTTGTAACCTTTCTTAAAAAAAACTAACAAAAGAAACTAAAGTGCAAACTCCATTTTTCAGAATTCACAAACTCAAAACTAAGCTTCAATTTTCTTTTTGATTTTCACCTTGCATTAAATGCCTAGTAAATGAAGTTGCAGAAAAAAAACCACCAAAAATACATTTTTATTATCTACTTGTAAAATGCTGTACACAGTATGTTATATTACAGTAGTGTGATTAAAGTAACTTTACAGTTGAACTTCAACACCTATTTTCACGAAATGCAAGCTATTTACATACATATAGCTATATAAAGTCACCTTTTGTGTACCTGCATACATACCGTTTGTCAAGGCAGCAATAAACCTGGAACTCTTCTCCAACGTCTTACCTAAATTGAAAAAGATGTTATCAAAAGCTTGAGAACACCATTCTGGCATGAATCACAAATTTTTGCATGCTGAAATCGTGGCTTACCTAGAAAATGGCCGCCATTGCATCAGGAATCTCCTAGGCAAGCGTGACTTTCCACATCTGAAAATGTAAAGCCAGCCATTCTCAAAGAAAGCAAAACTATATGTACATACTCATGGACAGAATGCTATACTTCCTTTCAAAAAAAAGGCTTAAATACTTTGCTACATTGGTGCTTTTTCTGCAATGCACACGTTGACATCTGAGGTGCCTGGGGCTACAGAGTGAGCAGAGGCAGCCAGGTGGCTCTGAAACTCTGCCAGCACCCCTGTTGCCCCTCCACCCTGGAGGGTGCTCCCTTGAACCCACAAACTCCCAGATGTCTCCCTGTATGCTGCCCAGCCACCTCCTCCACCCCTAACCCAACTGCAACCCTAATGCAAACCCCAACTGCAGCTCCAGCACCGTGCCTAAACCCAGCCACAGCCCCCCCAGCCCCAGCCCCAGCCTCGGGCCCCAACCCTACTCACAGCACCTAACGCAGCCCCGGCCC
>Ga0065711_1033531_pt1 | contig 25329 bp, 15 predicted proteins | sample Hoacrofraction12_FD_59098 | JGI IMG/M metagenome (GOLD analysis project Ga0065711, IMG submission 59098) | Hoatzin crop microbial communities from Cojedes, Venezuela - Epithelial fraction 12 v2 (version 2) | ecosystem: Host-associated > Birds > Digestive system > Esophagus > Crop | place...
CAGGGAGATTGTGGAGTCTCCTTCTCTGGAGATATTCAAGACCCGCCTGGACAAGGTCCTGTGCAGCCTGCTGTAGGTGACCCTCCTTTGGCAGGGGGATTGGACTAGATGACCCACAGAGATCCCTTCCAACCCCTACCATTCTGTGATTCTGTGATTACCACCACTGGAAACACCTGGTTTTTCTAAAATAAAGCCGTTTTGTTCCTAAATACACACCAGCTTTGTTTAAACTTAATGTCCTGGGTTTTGTCGCCTCTTTTACCCAACTTAAAGGAGGACAGCTGACACCACCGACGAAGGCCGAACCTGCGTGTATAAGAAATGCTGTGCTCAATCCGCTTTTCGTGTTCACAATGCCATAAATGGTCCGGCATTAAGAACGAAGCTGTGCAGATTTTCAGAGTGATTTCTGCTGAGCTCCAGTCAATTTGCAGATTGCCACGTTAGCTTCATTTCTATTGAACTTCTCCACAGAAAGAAATTCACATTTAAACTCTGTTTTAAATTGTTCTATCAGTTCAAACCTTAACAATTCCCACGCATTAATGGCAGTGATGGTACCCATATTAAATATGAAAGCATGTTACTATTGATAATGTCATTATTGTTTCCAGAGAGTATAAATATAGAAGCTTACCATACTGCCCCTCCCACGTAAATATCTTCTCTATTTATGTTCAGGAAGCTGGGCTGTTTGGTTTTTTTTTCCAGCCTTGCCTTTACTCTGCATTTTGTCACATACTAGAACACGCACTTTCATTTCAAAGGCCACTTCGATGTCTCACCAGTAAGTGGTGAAAAGGGGTTATTCCTCGTGGTGCAGTGGGAGAGAGAGAGAGGAAAGATCACCTTTGACTGAGAATTTCTGTTTCCTAACTGAATATTCCTAAGCCTGAGAAGACGTAGCAGCAGGACAAAAGCCACATGCACATTTAGGCTGGAGACTAGGAGGTTCCTAACAACCACGGGGCTGTTGCTCTGGAGCCACCTCCACAGAGGAGCACAGAGCCCAGCCAGCATTCGGGTAGAGCTTGGCCAGCTTCCGCACGGCTGCTCCGAAACCTTGGGGCAGGCTCAGCAGGTCCCTTGCCCTTCTGTGCCTGTCCATAGGCTGTAGCTCGCCGGCACCCAGCTTGTTACGGTACGCAAGGCTGACTCAGTCATGCAGGATTTTCCTGGAAGCATGTATTTCCTTGTAAATGTTTCATTCGTGATTAAGATTCAGCCGTGTTTTCCCTCAAAGCAAGAATTAAAATTCTTTGTTACGTGTGATGAATGTGCTGCTTCCAGCAGAAGTAGGAATTATCAATGGGATCTTTAAGTATTTACCAAAAGGAGGAAATAAAACATTTAAGGCTTCAGCTGAGTAAAAACACATTCACTGCTGGGAGTTATGCAATTAGTGTAGCAAAGAAATAAAAAATGGGCTCAAGGATTAAAAACTGATTACCATTTAATTTCTTAGAACTAAATGACCTCTATTGCATTTATTTCTCAAAAAAACCCCTAAAAGCCCAGAGTTTGCTTGCAGGCACAAAGCAGCACCATTAGAGAGGTGTAATCCAGTTTCCTCCCTGCTGTGCTGAACATTGCCCAGACTGGCTTCAAACTCTGTCTGTCCACCCCCACCCCGAGCGCCGTGGGAGGAAATCCCAGCCCCTGCAGAAGGCTGGTGGTCCGGCCTGCGGGTCACTCCCACAGACAAGGTGTTAGCACTGACCATGTACGAGCCCACCAACTTCTGCTATTAAAAAAAAAATCAGACAAAAAACAGACAGTGTTTCAACGAACAACCACCAGACATTACAGGATTAAAATTACCAGGCTTGTGAATGGTAAAGTTTGCGACTGTGCAAAGGCTCCAGCTAATTGTGTGTTCCCGTTGTCACAGAATCATAGAATCGTGGAATGGTTTGGGCTGGAAGGGACATTAAAGATCATCTGGTTCCAACCCCTCTGCCATGGGCAGGGACACCTTCAACTAGACCAGGCTGCTCAAAGCCCCCTCCAACCTGGCCTTGAACACTTCCAGGGAGGAGGCAGCCACAGCTTCTCTGGGCAACCTGTGCCAGTGCCTCACCACCCTCATAGTGAAGAATTTCCTTCTTATATCTATTCTAAATCCACCGTCTTTCAGTTCAAAGCCATGACCCCTTGTCCTCTCCCTACATGCCCTTGTAAAATGTCCCTCCCCAGCTCTCTTGTAGGCCCCCTTCAGGTGCTGGAAGGCTGCACTAAGGTCTCAACAAGCTATTGTGGTCTGTGTTAAACTCTCAAAGACTCTAAGAAGTTAAGGAAACAATTTTGAGTCTCCAAAGATCAACATGTTGATAAAAGAAGCAGTGCAGAGAGTTGTATGCACACACCAGTTTTCAGCGCGCGGCCTCCTCTGCCTGGGAAATGACCGGGCACTGAAAGCACGCAGAGCTGCACCGGCCGTGCCTTGTGCAGCCGAGGAAACACCGAAAGCTGAGGATGTTGGTGGTCCATGAAACTCAGCCACCCCAAAGTGACTTTGAGAAAATGATACTCTAGTTACAAGTCTGGTCTGCTGTTTTGTTTTTTTTTCCTAAAATTTGTGCCTTGCTACACAGTAGCAATTCCTAGGTAACATTTTTAAGGAAAAAAAAAAAAATTCGATTCCATCCAAACATTTTCTTCAAAGAATTTTCAGGTTTTCTTTTTTTTTATTAAATGAGGAAACTGTTAAAACAGAGTTTTAATATTAAACACGCACTTCTATTAAAACTGCCAGTCTATTTCCTTTTGCCAAACCCTAATGAATAGAACATTTCAGTTAGCTGTTCGCTCACCCCTAGCCCTGCAGATGCAATCAGATCGTGCTTCTACCTTTATCAGTTGCCCTTCTTTCCCATCCAGTGCCGTCACGGCACAGACTGGGCTGGCACAGAAAAACGTTTGGTTCTGCAGGAAGCACGACTCCGGTAAGAGCCAAGGGAAGCCAAGGTTTCACAGACAGCTTTGCAAACAAGGTGCAAGTGTAACCAACAAGTCACTCAAACTGGGACTCTGAGAAGTATGAATTGCCCCGTTCATTTCTGGGCACCCTAACGCACCCGGCAAAGCACAGCACCTCCTGTGTCAGCCTTGGTTTGCTGCCTTTCACAGCACATATTAGAAGAGAGGCAGCATCAAACCGCATCTAAGAACAAACCAATCTAAAGTAATAGTAAGAGTTCTATAAATCTCCATTAGACTTTAAGCATCTGGAACTCGATTCATCCCCTGAGTGCTTCTGGACTTCATGAGGGAGAGAAAAGCCCCAAGAGTCTAAGACTACGATGTCATCAAATTCAACGTCTGTTCCATGCGCTCATCACATCACATGGACAGTTTATTTTGAGGGTGAAGCTTAACAGAAGTCCCACACACAATTTTTCTTCCTGATTCTCCCCCGTGTATAGTTAGCCCTTTCGAGCATCAGCCGCACGTATTAAATCGTGATAGTAGCTTAGTACAAAGCTTGGCAATCCACATAAAAGCACCAGGATTATCACTCTGGGCTCTTTCAGAAGCAATAGCAGCTGGTGCTGAGAAGTTAAGGGAATACATGCTGCCAACTCAAGTCCCTCTTTTTTCAGCAAAGGAACAAAACCCACAGACAGCAGCAGAAGTCCAGCTGCTTAGCAAACACTTTCTCCTTCAAAATCGTTTTGGGCCAGAGAAAGGCAGAAGTGACAGCTGCTGGCTGAAAAGAATAAGCGCCTTTTTCCTTCTGAGTGGAGTTAAGGACTGGCACATCAGATGGCACAGAAAGAAGCGCACATCCATACTGACTGCCCCGAGATAAGAGAGTCTACGCTGCTGTTATCCAGTTGCAAATACGCCTCTGAGTCTTGCCGCATACAAGAATTTTCAGGGAGTATCCCCTAAACTACACGAGCAGAAACCTTGCTAAGCCCCAGAGAAACCTCAGGACTTTGGTCCATCTTGCCCTCTTCTTCACTGCTGCCTTGATCCTAGAAAGGAAGAACCCCTGCCTCACCCCAGGCCATCATGGCTTAATTCTCTCCTCCTGTCAGAAAACTATTTTGCCACAGCCCACCGGTTCTGTGATGACAGCTGTAGCCACGCAGCCCTTGCTGCACATGCAGCGGATCACAGCAGTGTGCTGGGGACAGACAGGTCGGGGGAGCTCAGCAGGAGCACGACGCTCACCGTGAAGCAAGGCTTCTCATTTACTTGAAGAGGTGGCACAAAGACATCAGCTGGGAAAGCCCCTGACAGGTCATCCATAGAAAATCATCTCTGAGCTGACAGGGGCTTTGGAGCCACAGCTGCTCTTGTCATCGCTGGGAGGAATAAAGCTCCACACAGCCGGCTGCAGCTGGCAGTCCCGACCCTCACAGCAGCAGCAAGAAAGACTCATCTCTCTCTCTTTGTGTCTTTGGGGATGAATCTTTCCTGAATCTGTCCTGCTTTGAAGAGATGTGAAGACAAGCAAAGAAAACAAGATTTATAATCTCTTTTAATGACAAGTTAAGAAGAATCTCATGCAAGGTGATTTCAAAGATGGCAAAGAGGAAACCCTAATCACACCTGATTCACACTCCTGTGTATCTCTTAATCAGGCTGGGTTGTTCTTTTCTTGACTGGCACGGAGAAAGCAATGGGAAGACTGAAATGGCCTAACTGGGAGCATGACTAGGTTGTCTCTCCTATATAAATAAACATTTTAATATGGTGTTGCAGTGTCATTATTAGCTTTCAAAATGTCAACTATACTTGGAATAATAATTACCAGTGGCATATATTAGCTTAAATATCCCACGTAGTACCTACTTCGTTTTTTCAAACTTTGTTAGCTAAGCATTTTCTCAGGCTCCTGAAATTTCTCAGACTATATAAAATCCATTCAATCTGAATTTTCTTTTCATTTTGAATTTTCTTCAGCCTCCTCTATGCCACTCTTGACAGCAAACTAGCCAAGTCTCGACCTTTTGGAAAAAAGGGTGAAATAGGATGAACTGAGACAGGTCCATTCTGGTTATTACTGCAAGTCATTAACTATACTGTCTGAGGAACAAGTTTGGCAGGACATTTCTTTTTTTCACTTAAATTTAAAGGCAAGTGCAAACCCATCTATTTTAGCAGAAAAGGAAGGAAGGTGTTAAGTGTGCTCCAGTCTAGCAATATGTTCTCCAACAGTAGTACATGATACCATCTTGCATTGCTTGGGGTGACAAAGTATAGCTAGTAGACTCCCACATTTTTTCTTAAAGTTAGCTCATGTACCTTGTGGCTCATGTACTTTATAGAGAGATATTTTCTTACAGAGCTAAAATTGCAGAGCTGGCTCTGGAGTTTGGAATCTCTTGGCACACTGCACAGTGCCTTCATGTACCTTTTGCCTCCTTGCGTGAGAACAAAATTTCTTTAGATGCATTTTATTTTAGGGCTACACAGTAAGTTTCAAGCTATAGTAGGATTCCATACAGTTATTGCTGTCCACAAGAAAGAGCTGATAATTATTAAAATTACACCTCTCGGGATCAGTCACAGTTTAAACTAAGTCCACCTCCTGGGTACTGCTCATTGCATCTGTACCGTGATAAACTAGACACAACACAGCTTGCTTTTTCACATCTTTGAATTGCTCTCAAGATTCAAATTCTTTGATGATTCAAGCTGTCTCTCCTGGCTGTCTGTGTGTGTACTCTCTGGTCCCTCAGGGAATTACAATGAATATCCCTCCTGCTAGCTTGCTCATATCCTCTGCTTTGCAGTCCCAGGTGATATCTGTTGCAGCAAGGATCTGTGTTTCACATTTATTTTTGTGAAATACCATAAAATACGGCTGCAGTCTGCAGTTCCCTGATCTCCTCTGGCTTTTGAGAGATTGTATTTGGTCCCTACAGCTGCACTCTGTTGGTTCATTCATCACCTGCTCCACAGGAAAGTCTTCCTCTTGGTGAATTCACACAGGCATCATGAAATAGGGTGAGCTGGCCTGCCTTCCTACCTCAGGTGTACCTCAAGAATTGGTGTTTGCTTTGTGGATGCTCCCACTTCATTCTTGATGCGCTGTTATGAAAAGCCCCTGCCCACCCCCCCACCGCTACCATCACTGATAGATCAGGTTCCTTTGAGGTTTGCTGGTATGCTGCGTGTATCACACACTGGGAAGCCAGAGTGTTGTGCTGAAGTTGTTTTTGATTTTTTTTTCTTTTTAATTGGCTTGATGAATACATCACAGGAAATAAAGAACAGGGCAATAAAAGGGAAGCTGTCAGAATGCCACACTGAATAAGAAACGATGGCTTATTCAACCACTCTGAGTCAGGCACAGACAACCATTGTTATAGGACTTCTCTCTGTCACTGCCTTGGAAAAGTCATTGTCAGGAACCACCTGGCAGGAAAATCTAGTTTAATTTGGTGAGCTTGCTGTGTGTAAAGCTCCTGGGAGTAGCATTCAGCTCATGGAGTCAATGAACCAAGGTCAGAAAATTCAGCTACTGGTGTCATTTGAAGTAGCAAAGTTTAATAACGCTTTTTGAAGACATCAGTGTTGCCAGACTTTGTTCACACCCCATAGCCTTTGGAAGCTTCAAAATGATGTTTAAGCATTTAAAAATGGTGCCTTGCTTGTTGGCGACATATTTTTGCACTGTAACATTCAAGCTTTGCACATTTATCAGTCAAAAATTGATTATTAATACAATAAGGATTATATACACTATTTAAAAGCACCATAAACAGACAACATAATATCTTCCCTTAACACATTAATACACTATAAAACACTTGTAAGATTCTATTTCAAACAAAATAAATCACCTCCAAGTCTTACAAATCTTCAGTGAAATGATTTTACTCAGTACCTCTCTTCATCTTTAATCTTCTGGTAGGTAGAAAGTTGCAGTTTGCACCTCTTTGTTCAAGCAAAGGCAGAACTGCTTTGGACATGTGCATTGACAGAGGAGGACACTACCTGATAATAAATGTGAAAGGCAGCAGTGCTGTTCGTGACCCAAACATCTACTTCATGTCCAGATTCTTCTGGGTATCAGTTGTTTAGCCACAGCTTGCAGAAGTAAAGGAAAGAGCTTTGCACCACAGCAGCTGCCTCCAAATTCCAGCGTGATTGTACCCAGTGCAAACTGACACAGCACATGCCCAAAGACAGCTGTGACCTACTTCATCCATTTTGGAAGAAAGGTTAATAAAACGCTCATGTTGATGCCAAGTATTGCCCATCACAGGATTTCATGCTACCTGTGTTTCAAAGACATCTAATGAAATGGCCAGTGCTTGGAGCTAGATCTGCACGAATTTTCTATCCCCCAACTTCCCCTCATTCATAAAAGCACCAGCAGTGTCACATCCCAAAAAGACACATAGGCTTGTTACTGTTCCACAAACATCAACCTCAGGGGAGCATTTGACTTCATGGATGCCTGTGAATTTTGTCCAGGCTTGTGTTCCAACCACTTGATATTCTGGGCAAGATATAAAATTCCTGCATCCAAGGCTAAGCTCAAGAATAGTTATGTCTGCAGGGGTAACTGATGGCTGATTTGTACCCATGACTTGAAGCACACACTACATCCAAGAAAGTCCATCAGCTTTCATAAGAGAATTTATTAAATCTGAGGTTTTTTCAAGTCACTGATTAGTTCAGGGACTCATTTACGACATGGGGAATTTATCACATAAACTTGCTCTCTTCTGCCATGAATTTGATGAGGCCTGAGTTGCTGATGGGATTAAAATCCTTTCTCCATGGCTACACAGTTCTGTTCTTGAAATGAATATGTGCTTTGGATCCTCTGTTGCATTTCTCTGCACCTTTTTTTTGTCATCTTTCGGAAATATCAAACATTAGCTAAATTTTGCAGCTTCTGTATCATTCGGTAGTGCCAATGATCTGGTGGAGTGAACGCCTAGTTAACACTGTTAATTCTTTGGATTAAATTAATTCTTTAGCAACAGAGACAATGATGATCTCAGTAGGATTCACACTTCTAACCCATCCAATGTCACCCGTGCCGAGGGAATACACAGGGACTCCTTCATCTCTGTGTTGCACAACAATTAATATTTGTCCTGACAAATTCCTCCAACAACCTTTCCTGAGCATTTTCCAACTCCATTCTTTCTGTTGGTACTTGAAAATGTCTTCTATTTCTACTCAGACATCTAGTCATAATGTTTTTATGAAGGTGAGTAAAACAATTCCTCCTGATACCATTATGTGCTTCTTCCCTAACTTTACATACCTTAATAGGTTATCAACAACATCAGAGAGGAAACAGGCCAGCTAACAGACTGACAGCATCTGCCTCATCAGCACTGACTGCATTTATCTAGTACTCTCAAACTTTTCAAACAAAGCTTCAACACCCACCTGATATTTTAAAGTTATAGGTACTTACAGCTCCTCATGGGTTACCTTGAAATTAATCAGTTAAATCATGGCTGTCAATTGTTCTGTATGATTACTAACAACTCATTCATGCAATTACCACCTAACATAACTATTTTGAGAGTAAATTTTGGTGTACATCCTGTTCTTTGAGTATCTTCAGCTGACTACTTCTCCATAGCATGCTACACTAAGATTCTTCCAAAAGAACTAGGGATCCAATTTAAAGACACCTGGTGTCATCAATTGTCTGTAACACTCTATTCAAAACCATTTTAAACATCTGTTCTTTTGATTAAATCTTCAACTTTGTCTCTTGCACTGAGTAATCCACACATAGCGGTTTAATGCATCAACTCTGGGAACATGATAAATATCACTTCATCTTCATGAATTCCATGTTTTGGTCTTTCAGACCTGACCTCCAGCTTAGGACAGCTTCACTTCTTGGATCTTTTCTTCATTGGCTTGCTTGTAACTTCACAGATACAAGCAATCTCGCTGAGGTTGTTCATTGTTATTATCTTTGGATAAAGAAAGATATTTTCTTAATGGATGCAAATGGCTCTTAGTGTGCAATACTTTCTATTTCAGAATATTTAATTGTAGATCACAATTCTCAACATTTTCTGAAGTTTTATTTTGATCCTCTTCACATTTAATATTCACACGGTAACAATTTCTGCAAAGAAAAAAGTTTCCATGGCTACCTTTCTAGTGATGCTGGCACGGATGACAATCATTATAGATTTTGCATTGATATACCTGAACATAAGTGATTTACACTAATGCATCAGCTCATGAGTTTTCTCCTTACTTCTTCTGACATAAGGTACATTCTACCTCATATGCTGCTGATCCACGCTGATAGCTTCACTGACTTCCCAGAAGCCTCTCCTTTCTCAGTTGCTACTGCCTTGCTCTCTGGACAGCTTTTTCATCATAAGCATACTGCAGTACTTCTGTTGATACTTGGTGTGTCACAGTTTACGCTCACTCAAGTTTTCCATGATCTCCAGAAGTGGAATCTAACTGTGGATTCTGGCAGCTCTCCAAAGGTTGCTCTCTCAGTTTATGGTCTGAGGGGACACTTCATCGGCATCTGGAACTTCTGAATTTCATAGCAGAACTTCCAGTGCAAGTTATACATATGCCACGGCTTTCGGAAAGACGTCCACTCCTTTTTCACACTCACTGATATGTTCTGTTGACCAGACACAATTCAGATCTGCTAAAACCTGTGTATTTTATAAACTGCAGATAAAATTATTAGTATCACGTAAACAGGAATACTAGCAGTGGATTTATGAACATTACTGGAACCTTGGTTTTACTGACTGTATGGAGAGGTTAAAAAATACTCTCCAAGCCATACAAATAAAGCCTGTCAAAATTAATGTTTGCCAGCTCAGATTACACTAGCTACTACACCACTTCAAGCAGAAAAATCTTAAGTATGTTTATAGATTTGATGAAAACAAGGAGCTTGTGGAGTCTCCATCCTTGGAGATACTCAAAAGCTATCTGGACATGGCCTGGGCAACTGGCTCCAAGTGCCTGAGCTTGAGCAGGGAGGTTGGACCAGATGACCTCCAGAGGTTCCTTCCAACCTCAGCCCTTCTGTGATTCTCTGTGTGTGTGATTAGTAAGTATCATCAAATAAGAGAACTTAGAAGTCAAATCACAGCTATGTAACTTCTGAAGATGAGACTCCGCATTTGGTTGCCTCCATGTGAGGCAATTAGAAGGCTCTGTAATGTTTAAATCATCTTTAGTATCTTCCCTTTGTTATAACCACCTCATATAGAGTCTTCTCTTAAATAAACATTCTTTCAGATTACAACAAGTAAAAAAGTCCTAAATGGCTTTGAAAGGAAAAGGAAGAAATTAATCTCACCAAAATTGTGCAAAAAAAGGGAACAAAGATAGTCCTGTTTAAAGACACAGGACTATCACCACAGAGTGCAATGAGAACAAAGAAATGTTTCTGCAGCTCAGATCTAACTTTCCTCCTTATCCATGGGGAAGTGAGAAAAGGAAGAAAACGTGGAACAGCTGGAAGGGCTAAAAGTGTCAGGAGATGAAACAAAGGAAAGCATCCCCCCAGGTGAATAGGCTTCTCTTTGATCAAACAAAAAAAGATTTGAAATGTGTCTGTTTTAAACAGAAGAGGAAATGCAAATATGCAATATACAGCTATAACAGATTAGGAGTGAGATGAAAGGTCCGACACGAATCTCGAAAGGTATGAAGTGCTCCGATTTTTTTTTCTAATCATCTTGTACAGCTCCCTCACAGCTAGGTAATTACTTAGCTCCTGAGTGTATCCCATTAAGATTGCATATTGAAAGTTGGGCTGCTGTTGAAAAAATCAGCACTAAGTAAAGACTGCTATTTTACAATTGACAGTGATTTTGGTAGTAACGCCAATAGAAAATGGAATACGCCATTGACCAGAGAACATCAAGAACAATAACCTGTCTTGGTGAAAAAGCTCACGATCTAGCTAGTAGTTATTAAATGATACATAAAAGCTTAAGTATGCGTATAGCTGCTGTATTCTCTGTTTCTCTTTCTGCTTAAATATTGTTCCCTCACTGTCTGCACTTGTCCTTCTGACCTCTAAACCAGGCAGCATAAACAGAGGGCACCAGGCACAAGTAGCCCTTGTATTCATATAAATCACAAAAATATGATAGCACTGTTATCAAAACCAACCACAATCACATATAAAAAAGAAAAGTAAATGCTATAAGCCCTCTAAGAGCCAAGAAAATGATCACAGGAATCTTTCGAGGATATTTTCATAAAGGGTCTTGTTTCTATTTGTTTACTGCAGCCCCTGTTAATTGATAAATTTTGCATTTGCACCACCTGCCACTTCCAGGCAGGCATGTTTCAGCAGCCATCTCCCACAAACAAGCCACCTCCCCAGACCTGTTTGCTCTCCTTTCATGCCTCCTCTCTCTCAAGAGCTGGTTACTGGTCCAGTGCTCTCATTTAGTCTCATTCCTGTACTGACATGGACAGAATGTGACACAGCAAAAGAAACTTATTTACAAACTACAAGTGACTACGTGTGTTAAATTCAGCTGGCTGCACCCAGCAAAGAGGGGCCTTCCAAAAACCGTCTTCCAGAACAACAAACCAAACTGCATTGGCTCAGTTCCACAAGCAAACGAGATACAGATTGTTCTCCTGACTGAATAAGTTGCCAGTGCCATAGTCAGCAGAACCCCTCCAAATTAACACTAAGAGAGGGCAGGGAAGCTGAAGATGACTAGATCTTCAGTCAATATTATACACAAATAATGAAAGCCTGAAAATTACTGGAACCTCTATCTAAAAGGAAAGTGCGCAAATCAGCTTAGTTCACCTGTCTCCAAACTTGACAACTAATTTCATAATCTCTGCATTTTAGTAGAATTCTAATTTCACATGCAAACTGATCTAGAGCTAAGGAAGATCTCATGAAGGTTGGCAGACCCCCAGCACTCATTCCCTGAGCAGCGCTGATGCTAGAAGAGGACATTTCACAGTCGCAATGCAAAGTACTTGGACACCAGGTTGCGAATCCTCCCCCTTCTCCTCTTTCTCAGAGAACGACACTCCAGGTTCAAGCTTGGTTTAGTGTACGAATGGTGACACTGGTTCACAGTAAGAATCCATCTAAGCCCAGCATTTTGTCTCCTACAACAGCCATCTGCAGATTCCTCCAGAAGAGCGAAAACAGAGCAAATTTATATCATATTTTCCCTAATCCTCTCCCAGCCTCTGACTGTTTTCAGCTCATGAAACCGAGTGCTCCTGTTGTAGTTTGTTTAGTGTCCCAGTGGATCTCTCTTTCACACACTTTTCCAGTGTTGCTTGAATTCTTGTAAACTTCTTGTATCACAGCATCCTTTGGCAAAGGGTCTTTGGCTACATACGTCCTTGAAGAACCACCTCCTTTTGTTTGATTTCCTGCCCCACCATTATTTCACTTTATTTTTATTTCACAGTTCCTAGTTTTTCTGCAGGAAGAGACAATCAATAGACAGTCCCTACCCACCCTTCCACACTACTCCTGTTTTGGTGGCTCTCTAGCAGTCCCTTTAAGCTGTCTCTTTTCCAGGGTGAAGGGTCCTAGCCTTTGCAGTCATACAGAAGTTTTATATAATAGAGATATATAGAGAATACATATAAAAGTGGATATGTGCCCTCTGTTGCCCTTCTGTGAATCTTCTCCAGAACTCTACTTTTTCTGAGATGAGGGGACCAGTACTGCAGAGTATGCGCAATATGGTCAATTGCAGTTTTATAGTGACCCTGTATTTTCTGCTTTGCTGTCAATTCTTTTCCTAATCATTACCAATATTTTATTTTCTTCTTTCGACTGCTGCTGAGCACCAACCTGATGTTTTCAGAGAGCTATCTATCAAACTCCCCTAAGTAGTAGAGATCACTACAGGGAGATCATTGTTTTTTTCCCCATGTATATCACTTTACAGTTACCTACACTGAGTTTCACCTGCCATTTTCTTGCCAAGTTTCACAAAGACTTTCTGAGATTCTTGACAATTGGCCATTGCCCTTACTAGTTTGAGTGACTTCATATCATCAGTAAACTTTGTAGCTCAATGTTCAAACTCTTTTCAAGTCCACCCATGAATATGGTGAACAGGCAAGAATCCAGCACAGACCCTTGCAAAACTCCACTAGTAACCTGTGTTATGGGAACTCATTAGGAGGATCCATGCCAGGATTCTCTCATTTGTGCCATAGCTGAGACATTTATTATGCAAGGTAAGATACTTCACTACCTTTTTTATTTTCTCAGTCCCCAGAATGCTTATTTTAGTTAAAAAACAGAGAATGAACACTGGCCATCACAGCATTTTATTCTGTTTTAAAGATGACAGGACAGAGGAATCCCTCTTGGTAATATTAAAGTTTCTAGTATATCAATGACAAAATGAGAAGTACTACAAACCCCAAAGGTAATTTCCTCAGAAAGAAAAACAAGCAGAGGAGAAATAGCACAAGAACTGGCTGATCTCCAGGCAAACAGGAACATTATTACCACGAACTCTTTGCCATCTATCCTCCCATATGAATGACAACAAGTATGATGGGCTGGTATACGCATCAGGTTCAGTGGAACTTGCGGATACGGTTATTGAAAAGAGAAAGCATAACTGCATCTGGCTACTTCTTATTCAGGTCGTTCCAGTGCAGATTTGTCATCTGCTTTAAAAGTATTTGAGGTGCTTGACAAGATGCAGAATGCAACAAAAACAAGTCAGGAATTTTCTAGTCTGCAAAATTTTATTAAGCAACAGCTGGACAACTCTTACAACTCCAAATCATCAAGGAAAAATAGGGCAATCGGTCCATCTCTCAATCAGGTAGACAGTAAAGAATTTGGACAAACCACATTTTTATAGGGAAACCAACAATGCTTTCTAGGCACCTCCTGTAAAATCTATTACACAAGATACATAAAAGGAGAGGCAGATCAGGGTAAGTTTTGAAGTACAGTGGAAACCAGGTATACCATGGTATACTGAGGAGAAAAAAAAAAAAAGAAGAAAACTTGAGATTCCCAAAAATGTATTTAAAAAATAGTATAGGTGTGTAAAAGTACACAAAACGTGTACCAAATTTTCAAAAGTCTTAAGAAAAACATGCTGGGCTTGATAGCTTAAGAATGCATGCACCTGCATGACTATATGCTCATTAAATTAAAAAAAGGAAAAAAAATCCAAAACCATGTTCAAAGTTATAGTACCAAAATAATGCATTTATAAACAAATGCAACTCCCCTTCTTTTTCAGGAAACACTACAGTGCCTTTTCAACCAAATGCATCCCCATGCTATTCCACAACACCGTATATTTTATCTACAACAAACGACGAGATCTTGAACAGACATGCCCTTCCCCAAATGCACAACGCACAAAAACAAGAAAGAAGCCGTGTATGCAGAAATAGTGAAACAAAAGGAAACCAAAGGCATAACATGTATCAAGCAAACAAAAGAAACAAAGGGAAAATTAGCAAAGTTCCGAACAAATAGCTTGACACAACATTGGTAGGAATTACAAGCCGAGCACTACTCCAATGAAATACTTGAAACTCAGGTGTCTGCACACTGTTCAGAAATGTTTCTCTTTCACTATTACTTTAATCTTAATCCATATTTTAAGCCATCTACTTGACCAGTAAGATAAACATTCCACAAACAGACAACATTTGTCAGGATTCTGATTTGCTGAATCAGATCATATTTTTAAATTTGTAATCACGTAAACTGGAGGGCAAGGATTAAGAATAAACTGGCAGGCTTTAACATCATACTATCTAATTTCTTCATTGAATGCTTCGGATAGGTAAGCATTCGGTGCTTTCACTTATTTAATTATAAGTCTCACAAAATCATGTTGTTTTGATCCTGTAGTCAGCTCTGAGTCAGCAAACCTGTGCACTTGCACAGTGCTCCACAGCCATCCATTTGCCTTGAAGCACAAATTTCTCATTATAGATCCATTTGCAAAATCAAAAGTTGAAGGGTGAAGTTTTTAATTTTCGTAGCAAGAATTGCTTCACTGAATCCTATTTCATTCTTTTATTTGGTTAATTGCTTTTGTCTTAAAAATCTAATTTTCTAGATGCAGCAAAAATCTAACTGTCCAAAGAAATTATCTCCTGATAAATCTTCAGAGATATCAGGCAACACACAAAGCTGAGTCTTTTAATCATAAAACTTCTCTGCAGGATTTTTTTAGAAGAAAATTAAATAAACACAAAGATAAAATAATTCACATAGCCCATGGTTCATCAGGAGTAATTAATCTTATTCCTTCGAGCGCGTCGTGTATGTAAATTCCAATCCTGCAAAGAGGACCTGTGGTGCCTACCTGCAGACTACTCCTGAGGGTAGCAGGACTCTAAATTGGTATTTGCTGATGGAGGATTGTGCTTGCCTTGAAGGTGAAGGGACTTGTAAATGAAAAGAGTTGTCTACCAGAATTTTTCCATTTTTGCCTGCAGTATGATAACATATGCTGTCTTTTACTGGGAAAACCATTATGCCAGTCTCTAAATAACATTAAAGGCTTTCTCTCCTGTGATGGAATCCTAGAAATGGGAATAAAAGGCAAAAATCTGAATGACTGCTCTGTGGCCAGGATTTCACTTCTAGCGTTCTTCAAGGGGGTTATACAGAACTGTCAATATAGTTGCTGGCTAATGCTTTGTAATTTTCTTAAGTGGATATATGGGTCATATAAGTCATTCTCACTTTATAATCACACAGTAATGGGTTGGTGTAATCATGTAGTGAGGATAGAAGCCGGCCCTCTGTCAGCACGCCACACAAGTGACTCGACTATTACCAATCTCCAAGTCAGGTTTACTGGCCTGGAGTAGTTTGGTCTCTGCAGAAATGTGCAATTTCCGAACTGTTGCTCTGGGAAACACAATCTTAAAAGCCAGTGAAAACTTACTTTGTCTGCTCTATGTTTTCTTTCAATCTTCTAATCAGTTTTTGCACATGTTGCCCTCTTCATATGACAATTTAAACTGTTTCTGACAGGTAACAGGGCACCAAGATAACATAGCATCACACACATCAGGCTGCAAAAAGCAAATGCACAGAAATTGTCTGAGGCAACAATCAGGCAAGCTCCCAAATCTGTCGAAGATTTCTGACAGAACACTAAAGAGACACATCAAGGGAAGCCTGGACCTACAGAAAGTCTAGGCTCAAGGGTTCGGCAAAGTCAGATATCTTTGTCTGACACCTGTACACCTTCATGCATCTTCATAAAAACAACAGAAAACCAGAGAGAGAAATGTGGAACTGTTTTACTTGTGGTTGCATCACAAAAAGTTTACCTAACTGAGATGAACCTGTGTGCAGATTTACCGATATTCAGGCAGCCCATGGCACATGTTACTGCTACCCCTGGAACTGAGTGCAAAATTATTAACAACGCGATAATTCCTTTTTTTCCTCTTTCACCCCCCTCCTTCTCACAGTTTCTTAGGGCGTTGCAGAAATACATGATATTCCTGCTGTATTGAGCTAAAATTTGCCACTGCATGCGTGGTGCACTTCATACCAGACTTTAAGTACCAATTTTTAGACTCTGTAAGGAGCTGTATTTTGAGGATATCAGCCATATTTTTTCAAAAGAATCAGGTTTTCTGCTGCATCCCTTTACAACCCCAGTGGAGCAGATTCTGACTTCCAATGGCCACCATGGCCACCAGCTGACATCGCGGCTTTCTCTGCCTGAAGCTGCTGCAGCCCAAACCCCACGGCAGCTGCACGCTGCTCTTGGAGCAGACCCAGAAGGACGAGCGGAGGAACGCCTGTTCCACTAGGTCTCTGATGGAGCATCCTGAAGAGGCAAAGCTGCTGCAGGCAGCGTCAGGGCTCAGCTCCATCAGCTCTGTGCAGCACTAGCTCGGGTATCAGAAGCACTGTGGCTGTGTTGGAACCAGCTGAGCCCAGCTGAAGGAGGAGCGTTATCAGTCTGAGCAGAGGAAAACATATCTACTGCTGCACTATTTCTTGCGCCTCAGCCAGCTTATTCCAGGCTAGTTTGCTTGTATCTCTGCATAGCACTGCATTACGCCACTGCCAAACCCTACTAAACTACGCAATGAACTTTTAATAAACTAAGCCTATATTGTTATACCCTCTTTTATCGTGTAAGCCACCTTATTTTCTACCTCGAGAAAAAGCACTGTACTAAAAAGAGGGAAAGCAAATCAAGCCTTGCATTTTTAAAACCACTCCCAACTGAAATATGTAGTTAGAAACACAGGAGCAAAACAGTGGAGAAGGACAGATTTCTGCAGGTCCCAAAGAAGTCATCTACACTCTTTGTAGTCTACACAGTCCTCCATAGCAAACTCACTGCGTTCAGCTGCCAAAAACAGTATTTTTGCTTGCCTGCATTATGACATTTTGCATACTATCCAGCAAAAACAGGTCTTCCTATATGCATTTTTAACTTTTTGCAGCAAAACATACTGCTAGCAAACAATTACTTACAAAGACGCTCTTTAAATATAAATAAGAAAGTGTGTATAACTCACGGATAGCTAGTAATAAAATAATCCCTAAACCACTTATTCCATTATGCAAGATAAATAATTTGTCTTTTGGACATTAACAGGAAATCTGCATTAAATTATCTTTAAAAAAACACTCAAAACTCCCTCAAAAAAACAAACAAACCCCAACAAAAAAACCCATAAAACCCCTAGACTGTCACAATTATTGCACAACTAAAAAAAAAGCTTTGGAAAAAACATACTTAACTACTGGAAATTACTGTATGTATAAAAGAACTAGGTATTTCTGAACACTTTGCTACATTCTTCCTAGAAGAACGTAGTTACTACAGAAAACCTGGATTTTACTAACGAAATATAAAATGTAACATCTATCTTTTGGCTGAATGCAATAGCGATCTTCAGGATTTAAGTGATTATTTGGGGGGGGCTTTTAAATTGTTTCCTATGTTGTATCTCCATGAAAAATAGAACAACTGCCACTTTCACTTGTTCTTTGTACAATTTGGGATCCAGCTGCACACTCAGACATTCACATAATTCCCATTCCTTTCATTAAAATTCTATATATTTGAGAGTATTTTCTCCCTCTAATACTGGGTATTCTCTAAGCCACTAAAATCCTCCATTAAAGGGAGTCTGTTAATTTTCAAAAAGATAAAAGATTATCTTATCCTACAGCATTTTCTGACAAGTAAATGGGAAGGATGTTGGAAATTGCATTTATTTTCCTAATTTATAATTATTCCTTGTGCTTTGCTGGGGCAGAAACCAGGTCTCTTCTACGCCAAGGTTCTTTGTAAGTGCCATCAGAAGGACACAATCAAGACCTAGGCCAGTGAAACCAAATTACTAACTCTGCTACTTGTTGTACTGGCTTTCATTTCTTGGTTCTCCATTAGCATAAAACTGATGATAATTGGAAAAATTTTGCAATAAACGAAGTGAAGAGGAATATTGTTCCCTGGAAGGTTAAAGAAACTGCACGCAGAAGTTCTATTTAGATCAGATTTTGTTCAGAAAAAACATTCATGTTGTTTCCATGTAGTAAGAATTTTGGCTTAAAACTACAGGTGATGTTCCTTCAATCTGAAGATTTCTAACACGTGACTGAGTGGCTCTTGCCTCAGCAAGCAAGCCAGCAAGCCATAGTACGTTTCTTCTCTTACGGTGCTCAGCGTGTGCCTGTTATACTCTAATTAGAGTACGGCTGGTCAGCACAGACCTTAGGGCAGGTGAGGACTCTCATCAGCCAACTTTCCTCCTTGCGCACTGGAATTGGTGGACTGAGAATTCAACCTACTGTTTGTACAGCGTATAACTCAATATAGACAAAGGGCTTAACAGTGCTTGCTCCACAAAAAAACACCGCAAACACTTCCATCGATTTGAAAAGGACCAGAACCAAATCCATTTCGGTTCCTCTGTTGCACACACATTATACATTCAGGCACTCAAACTGTTGAGTAAGTCATGCACGTGAGAAAGAATACAAATGGGCCCAGACAACTGATGGAAACTCAACAAAATTAATTAATTAAAGCAAACAACAATCTGCTAGATGCCGAGGGGAATGTTGTGCCTGATCACTCCCAGACACAAGCAGAAGCTGGTGAGCTTTGGGATAATACAGGCATGGTACCATCTACTTCCCCTCTCCTTCCTTCCTTCCTTCCTTCCTTCCTACCTCTGCCTCCTCTCTCCAACAAAACCATCTTGCAGGTGTTTTTTCCTGGATTTACCCTGAGGGACATTTCCTGTGGATGATCTGCCTCGTCACCTCCCTTGGCACCTCTCTGAAACTCCTCTGACTGGCACCGCTCCCGCTGTGCTGCACAGCTCCAGAGGCCTCAGCAGAGCAGAAGTTATAAGCTCACTGCATGTTGGTAACTTCTGCTATAGCAGGGTCTTATCTTCTGTGATGGGTTCCTCTAGAACACATCAAATGCAACCCACATCTGCCCTACCATTAAGAAAAGCAAAGAGAGAAAATCATGCCTATTCATCTTAAGTTGTACCAAGCAAGGAGATAAACTGTGGGTGAAAGACAAAGCAGTCATCAACACCTCAACCAATGTCTCTTTATAAGCATGTCTTTCACTTCAAAAGAGTAATTTCTGAAGGAAATCTGCAGGTATGTTTTGTAATCTAATGTCCAAATAGTTTTGGGGTTTCTGTGTTACTGGGGAAACTACTTACATATAAAAACATATTCTGTACAAAATGCAGGCAAGGAGGAAAGAGAGAAAGTAAATAAATGTGTGCACAACACACGGGCAACACAGAAACTCTTCTGTGCAAGCAGTCCTTCCGAAACGCTCAACAGGTCTGCACGTCCACCAGAAAGAACTGCAGACAGAAGGTCATGCTACAGTTATTAAGCCTTCCTCTAAAACACTCCATGTAAACCTTGGCATCCCACTCTTATCTGGAGTATTACATTCTCAAACCAGTCACAAAGACTACTGAAGTAGCAAGGTGATAAAAGGGATGATTCTGTCCAATTTTTCCTTCGTCTTTCAACTCATTTGATCTCCAGCCAGCCATGAAGTTGTTTCCTGTGATGAAATTGCTGTCCTGATGAAATTGTTTCCTGCAATGACTTGCTATACTTCTGTCTCCTTCTTAATTCAAGCACTGATACACTGTTGTAGAACTTGATTCATACTGATTGCTAAGAAGGCTGAATACACTGGGCCTTCTCATTCGCTTGAAAGACTGTTTGTAGAGTGTAAACACATTTAAATGAGGAGCATGTACAGGTGTGGCCTCAGAGGTACATCTGGTCACGCTGTACCTCTCGCAACTACAGGCCAAATTGGAGAATACTGCTGATCAATACAAGCAAAGAAGCAACATTCGTGATTATTTCCTCCCCTATTTCCTGTCACCTACTGAAAGATGTTTATCCCCAGTAACAAAAGAAGCAATGCTCCTCATTATTTCCTCCTCTATCTTCCGTCACCTACTGAAAGAGGTTTATCCCCAATAACAGCACACGAAACAAGCAGACATCAACTTCTTTGATACAGTGGGTTTTTAAACCACCCATTGGTAACAATTCTTTCTCTTCTGAATAATACATCATTATTTATAAATTGAGCATTGACCTACATAAGCCTCCTCAGAACTTGTGGCGCTCAGTTATTATCAGAGATCAGAGAAGAAACACGTGCCTTCAAGTATTATAGCTTCTTTTTTTTTTCTTTTTTTTGCTGCTATCACCAATGTAGTAGTAGTAGAGTAGTAGTAGTACAAACTGGACCAGAAAAAAAGTTATGTTCCCTGTTTTAAAAAGAACAGCATGATATAAGGCAGTCTACCAAAAAGAGCAGTCTTTTTTAATCCCCCTATGAGCTTACATCAGCTACTGTAGCAAACACGGCAGAACCACCACAACAAGCCAAAAGCCACACATCTCCACGTAACACTGAATGGCTCTCAACCCTTTGCTCTTTCTGAGACCCAGCACTGTGCTGAAAAAGAAAAACACCTGAAAACAAACAAATGAACAAACAAACAAAACAGAAAACAGCCCCCCACCCTCCACCCCATGACTGATTAGAGTTAATGCCCTTCTGTTGGGCACCACGAGACTTTTCCAGTTTTACTGCCTTCTTCGCTCCCAGGCACCTCTGCACACCTAACGCAGGCTGCCCTGACATTTTCCGGTTTGGACTTTATGAGAAGGTTAACATTATCCTCTCTCCAGTCTCTGCTTGTTCATTTGAGGCGTTGAGTCACATTAGCCAGAGCAACAGCAAAGGCCTGTACTGCAGAAAATGGATACTGAAAGTCCAAAATGTAAGCATTGCCATCAATCCTTCCAAACTGCATCACCTGGGAAGCAGGGGAAGAGGAGAAGGGAAGGAAAAAGAGAACAAGGTCAAAAAAAGTGAACCACAGAAAAAGAACCAGAGAAGAATAAAAGCAAAGTGGTTTTGCTCCTTTGTAAGAACCCCTCACCTCCCCAGCTATTATAAATGGGGCTACTCACAGAATGGGGTACGATGCCAAAGAAGAGTAACAGCACTATACTATTTGTCTGTATAGAGCATCTGAGTGCAGTATTTGTTTCCATAGAGTAAACTGAGCTTTAAAACATTCTAGACTGTACACAGCATTGGTGTGAGTAGATTGTCACCAACTATTTCAGCAGCATCACGCTTCCTGCAGGAAAATACCGTTCTCTCCCTTGGAGAGATCCCATCATCAGCCCATCAGGAAATCAGATTTTGTTTTCAAAGAAAGGAGCTTTCAGGGAAAGAGAATAACCAATCTCCTGGCTCTAGCACTTCACAGCCAGTAAGCTGTATGTCTTTTTCACTAGCGCATAATTACATTGAAAATAAATTAGCAAAGGGGCAGTGGGAGCTGTTTGAAATGCAAAGCAAGGCTAGTCAGGTTGTTTGTTGTTCTTCCACAGGGAATATCTGAAGTTTGGCCTATTATTACTGCTTTTTCATTCGCATTGTCAGAAGCCCAGATCATATTTGCTCTACAGTGAAGATCCTTGAGCTAGAACAGAGGATGGCTGTGCAAGCTGAGTCAGGCTTTGTTCCTCCACCAGCAAAGCCTAAGGCTGGGTGATTTTGCACAGCTGTCCATGGGCACATATCCACAGCCATTTAACTGAAGAAGAAAGCGTTCTAAATGGCTCTGATCACTGCCTTTTTCATGAGCTGTTGTTACAGACAAACAAAACCAAGAGACTGGTCACGCATGTCGGATATTTAAGACATCTAATTCCCAAGTTCTATCAGAGGGAGTTGAGAGCCTTGATGTCTTTAATAAGTCAAAAGCGACTTACAGAGATGCGACAGCTGGACAAGGAAATAAATATGTGTCTCCTTAGTCTCACTCCAGCGCCCTGCTGATTGGTACCACTTAATGGCCTGGGCCTGGTGTAGTAACATCCCAGTTGAGCCAAGGTGTGAGAGACTAAAAATAAACACTTTGATTTTTTGAACTGTCCACAGACCCCTCTACCCACGGGCAGTTCAGAAGAGGCCCAGGAGCACTTTGTTCTGGGGAGTGTCAGTGCCTGCCTCCTCTAGCATTAAGAACCAGCCCCAGAGCCCTGGTAACCCACAAGGGAAAATTTTGGCATGGAAGGAACATAACTGCTCACCCATCATCCCTGCCTTAGATATCTGCTGAGTGGCTAACCTTTGTGAGCATCACAAGAAAGAAGCAGTGTTCACTCAGCCAGCTGCCATCCACAACCACTGACAGCAAATGCAGCTACCATTGGGGAGATCTGTTGTGTTTATGACAAAGCCCACCTACCTTCAGCAGTGAGAGCCAGTGAGACTAAAGGAGGCCCTTATTCCTGTGTCCAGCTGGAGTAAGACCAAACATATTTTGTACATTTACTTTATAACTGAACTTCACCGTCCACTCTGAATATACAGCTTTGACAGGTTGTTTTTATCAGCTAATCGGCAAAGCTTCTTTTTCACCGAGCAGCTAACACGAGCGGGAGGCGCTTGGCCGTGTGAGAGGCAGAGCTTATTTCTGGCATGGATTTGCCACCCTCTGGGCCCTACCCCAGCCCGTATGTGCCACCCTCTCCTACCTGTCGTCCTTCCAGCTCAATCTGGAAGTTTTTTGCTGACTCCTGGGTCACCCGCCCTCCGAAGTCCAGCTGGTAGACTTGCGTCGCCTCGTTCCACAGCGGCTGCTTGTTGGCCATCACGTACACAAAGCCCTGGCTCCCCAGCCTCCCATCCTCCTTCTCACTGGCCTTCCGGCACTTGAATTCATCCAGCTCACTGGCTGTCCTCAAACTCCTTTTGGTTTTCCAACCTTTTTTGCTGCCCTGGCTCTGGTTCATCAGTTCATCCCCGCTGATAAAAAGCTCTGGCTCGCTCTCCGAACTGTCCTGAAACTCGTTTGTCTTGTTCAGCTTCTTGGATTTCAGCTGGTCTTTCTGGCTCTTGACTTTCTTCTTCTCCCTCCCCAGCCGAGGGCTGGATATTAGCGAATTGAAGTCCGTCAGCGTTCTTGCCTCCTTTTTGACCTTGCCTTCGGTGATAGCCTGCACGTTTCCTTCCTCGGCTCGACTGTCCAGGCGCTTCCGGCTCTTCTTGCCGAATTTGTCCGTCCTTTGAGAAACAGGGCTTTCCGTCAAGGAGAGCACCTCCTGGAAGGTATCTGCTGTCTCCACCATTACCTCTGTGCCCACATGGCCTTGCAGCTCTGCCGGTGGGGGAGACATCATCGGCTTCTCCACCACGAGGAGTGGCTTGGGGGGCAACGTGCCCTGGGAGTTTTGTACGGGTGGGCAGGTGCTGTAAGAGCTCCATGGGTGCAAGGCGATTGGTGGCAGCTGTAAACTAGAGCAGGCGCTACTTCCCGGGTACGTAGGTGGCAAAGGGCAATAGGAGAGGTTGGATGGATAACCTGGCTGAAGCACGACTGTGGGCTCCTGCTGTGCAAACTGTGTTGGGGCCAGAGCTTCTTTTGGGGAGCAGGGGGGCTGCATTCCCTGAAGGGGAGGGGCATTGTAGCTTCCTGGGTAAGGTACTCCAACCCCGTAGCTTGTCTGGAAAGTGGCAGTGGGACTGGTTGGAGACTTGGGGGAAACAAATGGCACTCGAGACATATCCAGATGCTGAGCCTGACCGATGATGAGAGGAGTAGGTTTTAGAGGGTTGGGCACTGAGCTCTGTGATGTCCTTTCCTGAGGAACCCATATCTCTTCACTCACCATAGGGTCCCACTGGTATGGCGGTGGCCGTTTTACACCAAGGGCAGCCTCCGTCAAGGCAACGGGTACGTGCCGTATCGATTTCTCCACCGGGCAGTGCTGAGAAAGGGCCTCATCCTCCGTGAAGGCAGAGTTGATATAATCCGCTCGGTCACGGGAATTGTCAGGTGGGCTCAGCAAGCTGTAGGAGGACTGGGAGGCCAGAGGCGAAGTACTGACAGAGTGAGCGATGATGGAGCTGTGCTGGGAGCCACTCCCCGTGCTCAGATCAGGTCTCATGCCACCAATACTGGACGTGCTGCTGCTAGCGTTGGCACTAGTGATGTTGCCCACACCACCAGCGGTCGTGTTGCTGCTGCTGCTGCCGCCGCTGCTGCTGCATTGGCTGCAGGTATACAAGGCGGTGGGTAGTCTCTGCTGGTACTGCGCCGTCACAACATTGCTCTTGGCTTTCGGGGGAAGTTGCAAGGTGGCTCTCTGACCATCCACCAGCTGAGCCATTTTCAGGGCTGCCTCTCTGCTGTTCCTCCGCAGAGTTGCATGAATGATAGTGCTGTCCAGCCTCTGTGCAATGCTTCTGCCCTGGGACAGCTGGCTGGCGATGTCGGGGTAGGGCGGCGGGTCCCCGGTTGGGATAGAGTAACGGGGGACCGTGAGCCGGTTCAGGGTGGCGCTGGTGCAGGGCTGCTGCATCTTCTTCTCTGCGGCGGTGATGCGCAAGGTAGCGGAGCTGCCGGGCCCTGGCAGTGTGTAGGTGCTCTGGGCACAGAGCATCCTGGTGCGAGGCCGGCACACCTCCTCCACGTTCCCGCTGCTGTCAAACGTCGTTATCCGCTCGTACCCCAGGGGCGTCTGGTAGTGCCCCGCCGGGTAGAGGGAGAACTCCCCCTTCTTCAGGCAGAGGTCGAGGGGCGGCTGCGGGGGTCCGGCTGGGGGCGGTGGAGCGGCGGTCAGCGCGGCGGGGATGGTGCCGGGGTAGGGCGGCGGGGGGTTCATCTTGTTCAGCTGCAGCTCCTGGGTGGCCCCGAAGACGACGGCGTCCCCTTCCACCAGCTGCGGCCCTGGCCGAGGGGCCTTGGCCTTGGGCGGGGGCTCGTGCTCTCGGTCGCCGTGGTCCCGCAGGTCGGCCAGGGCAATGGCGGGGGGCGCGGGGGGCG